>WNFD01003700.1_pt1 | contig 19241 bp, 12 predicted proteins | sample 5400491 | NCBI WGS metagenome assembly WNFD01 (sample SAMN13153343, study PRJNA577476) | soil metagenome | isolation source: 120 cm saprolite under Douglas fir tree site 2 hole 2 replicate 2 | place: USA:California | collected 2015-04-18 | reverse complement strand
GGTACAGGCGCACCGCTGCGTCGTTGCGCTGGTCCGCGAGAACGAACGCCTCCATCAGCGACTCCTCATCCACCAACTCACGGACATACCCCATCAGGCTGGTGCCAATGCCACCGTGCCAGTACTGCGACGTGACGCCGAGCTCGTAGACGAACAACTGGGCCGCTTCGCCGTCGAGCCGTGGGAGCCGGTACGCCAGAACGAAACCAGCGAGCTCGCCAGCCATCTCGGCTACGATCAGGATAGTTGGCCGGATTCGCGAGGAACCGACTCGCGCGCGGGAGCGGGAATTGGGCGGCCTTGAACGTGGCGGCAACCTCGCGGGCACGCGCCTCGTCACCCGATTTCAGTCGACGAATCACGACGCCCACAGGGCCCTCCTTGTTGTCAGTGTGCCAGGGCATATCGATTCGGGAGAAACGCTCCCCGAATTGACGTAGGGCGAGGCCCGGACTGGCAACCGTCCGCGAGACCGTTCGTTTACGGGACGGGGGCGACCCCAGTGCCCGGCGTGATCGGGCAGGGTCCGCGCGAGGCGCAGACCGGCCGGGTCCTCAGGACGCGGTGGAATTCCTCAACGCGTCAGGAGCCGGCGCAGGTTCTCGACGATCCCGTACAGCTGGCGCTCCACTTTGCGCTTCTCGAAGAAGCGACCGCGCAGCCACGCACCGAATGTCTGGGGAATCCACAGGTCGCGGACCGTCAGGGCGGTGGAGCCGCCGGCCCCTTCGAGGTGGAAGAACGTTTTCCAACCCGTCCGTCCGCCGTGCTCGACCCAGCCGAACGTCGCGGGCGGGGCGAAATCGACGATCTCGAACTGGGTGACGCGCGCGCCGAAGTGCGCCGTGAACCGGGCACCCTTCCTGAAGGGAACGTCGCACTGCACGCCGGTGCATCCGGGGAGCCACTGGGGGATACGGGTTGGGTCGCTGAGCAGCTCGAACACCTGGACCATCGGGACTTTGATGGAGTCGATGACAGTGTGTGCCACGGGTCGCATACACTGATAGTGCACCACGTCCCGCGTGGGCACCACCCCCAGGACACGAACCCTGTTGATCACCCGCAAGGTCGACCGCGTGCATCGCTCCGAACCCTTGCGCCACGGAGCGCTTGGGGCGCGAGGCGCTCGGTCGCGGCGTGCGAGCAGGCAACTGCTTGCGCTCGTATGGAGCAGTCGGGATGTGTCACGTCTCAGTGCTCGCCCGCGAGCCGTGCCATGCGGGCGCGCACATCCTTCACCACCGGCTGCAGCTCAGGGTCCGCCTCTTTCCAGAGATCGACGAAGCGGCCGTAGTACTCGAGCGCCGTGGCGCGGTTGCCACGCTCCTCGGCGAGTTCTCCGAGTCGTTTGAGGGTGGCGGCGAGGGTGCGCGCGTCTGCAAACACACGGGTGAACGCCGGCAGCGTGACGGTGCGCTCGTAGTAGGCCACCGCCGAGTCCACTGCGTGGGCTCGATCATACGCGCTAGCGAGCTCGAAGGAGCCGTCGCCCGCCGCGCCGATCCCGTTGACGCCACAAATCGGGCAGCCCTCCCCGCGCCACGCCTGGTAACTCGCGATTGCGTCGACGGTCCGCCCCGCGGCGAGCTGCAGGTCCCCCTCCGCGCCATGGCGTTCCGGATCGCCCCGACGGATCCCTTGTGGAACAGTTCGCTCGAATGCCGTGAGTAGGCGGCGCGCGTCTTCGAGCCGACCCGCGGCTGCGTAGTAGCGAGACAGGGCGACGTAGGGCCGGTCCGACGCGGGGATGGTAGTCAACGGGTGGTGTCCAAGCGCTGTCTCAATACGCCGGACGCCCGCCGGGACCTGGTTGCGAAGCCGGCGGTCGATCTCGGCGATACCGAGGCCAGCGAGCAGGTACGCCCGCGGAAGCCCGCGCGCCTCGCTCACCGCCATGAAGTCTTCGAAGTCGCGCGTGGCTCGGGACAGTTTCCCCCTGACTTGATCCAGCGCCGCGAGGATGGCCGTCCCCGCCGCCCTGGTGGCCAGCCCGGACGACGGCCTGTCGCGCAGCTTGAGTGCGGCTTGCTCAGCGGCGCGATAGTTACCGCGCGAGCTCTCCAGGAACGCTCGAGCGAAGAGGACGCCGGGTGCCTGGGGCATCAAGCGAGCGAACCGCGCGAGCGTTGTGTCGGCGTCGGCGAAGTGTCCTTGCCCGACTTGGGCGGAAATCGCGTTGACGTAGAAGGGGGACGCAGTCTCTACCGTCATCGCATGGAGCGCGAGGCGTTCGGCGTCCCGGAACTGGCGCAAGTACGTAAGCTCCAGGGCCAGGTTGTTGAGCGCGATCGTGTTGTCGGAGTCGCGTTCGAGCACCGCACGATAGGCCGCGACGAATTGTGTCGGGTCGTACTCCACGTGGCTGAAGTACGCGGCGACCGCGAGCGCCCGCTCGACGTCGGGGAGGCGCTCGCGCAGGGCAAACGCCTTCGTCAGGGCGGCTGTCATGCGCTCTTGGGAGGCTTGGGCGTTCTCGAGCATCGACGCCAGCTTGCGGTATGCCATGGCGAACCCGGTGTCGAGCGCGGTGGCTTGCTGGTAGAGCGTGGCCGCGCCCTCCCAATCGCCGGCGTCTTCCGCCTGACGCGCTTGGGTGTAGCGGCGCAACGCCGGCAGCGAGCCGGTGGTGACCTGCTCCAGCGGCTCCGCGGCGCGGATCGTCTTCAACGATTCACCAATGCGCTCGCGCAGCTTCTTCGATAACCGATCGATGGCGCCGATGAGGGCGCGATCGTCGGCGGCGGTCTCGCGCACGGCCGTAAGGACCAGACCGTCTCTCGCCGCGACGAGGCTCGCCGACAGCTGATAGCTCTTGCCCACCGGATCGATCTCCCCCGTCACGACCGCCTTCACTCCCGCGCGTTGCGCGAGCTCGCGCGCGAGGGCCAGATCGAGGGGCGTGGCGGGCGCCCGCTGCATCCGCCGGAGCGCATCGGCCTCCGCCTGCGGCCCGAGCAGCTTCACGCTGAGCGACTGCGAGAGGTCCACCCGGAAGGCCTCCGCGAGTGACGGCCCCAGGGTTGAATCGGCGGTGCGGTTCTCGAAGCGGGCGAGCAGCAGCGGCTCCCGCGTCCGGAATACCCCCGACGCGACGAGCGTCCCTACCGGCCCGATGCCGAGCAGGCGCATCGCCATATACGCGGCGGTGCCGACGCCGAGTGCGGCGAACGCCGCGACCCCGCCCACGACCGCCTTGCGCCAGGTGAGCCATTGGCGCAGGCCGCTCGAGGCGGGCGATTCGATGCGTCCCCGGGAGCGCGCCAGCGCCCGGCGCCGCTCGATCAGCCCGGTGACCACCATGATGGGCAGCCCGGCGAGGAGCAACCCCACCGCAGCGACCAAGACCCAGTCCGGCAGGCCCAGGCCGCGCACCAGCAGGTACACGACGGCGATCACCCCGATTGCCGCCGCCGTGAAGAGCGCCGCGACCCGGGCTGGGTGCGCTCGTCGGATCGCAGCCTCGCTGCCTGACGATGTCACGGTCACCGCGCCCGTGGGTGCGGTACCCGCGGCTGGTGTGGCCATCGCCTCGAGCTGCACCAGCAGCTCCTCGGCCGTTTGCCAACGATCCGCCGGCTTCTTCTCCAGGCAGCGCATCACGAGCGCCGCGAGTGGCACCGGCACGCTGGCGCGCTGCTGGGTGATCGGCTCGGGCGGCTGCGTGACCTGTGCCGCGAGCACCGCCTGGGGCGAGGTGCCCGTGAACGGCGGCCGGCCCGTGAGCATCTCGTACGCCAGTGCGCCGACAGCGTAGAGGTCGGCCCGGTGGTCCGTGTTGGGGTCGGCCGCCGCTTGCTCGGGGGCCATGTAGGCGGGGGTCCCGAGCGCTACCCCCCTGGAGGTAAGCGCACTCTTGCCGGTCGACTCGGAAACGGCCTTGGCGACCCCGAAATCGGTGACCAGGGCGTGCTTCCCCGAGAGCAGTACGTTGTCGGGCTTGATGTCGCGGTGCACAATACCGTGCGCGTGGGCGTAGGCGAGCGCGTCGACCACGTCGCGCAGGATGCGGACGGCCTCGCCCACCGGGAGTTCGTGGTCGTGCGCCAGCCGCCCCCGCAGCGAATCACCCTCGATGTGCGGCATGACGTAGTACAGCAGGTCGCCCGCCGACCCGGCGGTGAGGAGTGGCACGATGTGGGGATGCTGGAGTTTGGCCGCGAGCTGGATCTCGCGCTCGAAGCGGTCGACACTCACCCCGGCCGCCATCTGCGGTGGCAGGACCTTCACGACCACGGAGCGCCTGAGGCGCACCTCCTGGGCGAGAAAGACGCGGCTCATCCCGCCACCGCCGAGCTCGCGCTCGATGGTGTAGGCACTGCCAAGATGGGCCTGTAACTGCTCGCGGAGCTCGGGCGCCACGCTACTCACTGGGCTGTCGTTGCCCTACGTTAGCAAGTGGAGTTCGTAGCGGATAGGGCGAGCGCCCAGCAGGGCGTCACCCCGAGCCAGCGCGCTGCCGGTAGTCGGCGGTCAGCGGCAGCCCGGCATCGTACTCGGCGTAACCCAGAACGTGTAGACGTCGCAGTCGTCAGACGCCGGCGGGCGTGGGGCGGGGATGGCGTGGCGCACAGGGGGGAGGCCGCGCAGATAGACGATCAACGCGCGGATGTCTTCCTCATCCCAGTTCGACGCATGATCCCAGATCATCCCCTGCCAATGCAGCGCGCGGCCGTCCCGGCTGACGCCGGCCCGGATGGCGCGGGCGACCTGGGCGTCGCTCCAGGCGCCGATCCCGGTCGCGGAATCGGGCGTGATGTTGCGCACCCAGAGCGTGCCGAACGGGACCCAGTTCACCTTGAGCCCGCCGCGCCCGTCGGTTCCATGGCACAGAGCACACGACGCCACGGCGAATACGTAGCGCCCGCGGGCGGCTAACGCTGCTTGCTCGGGAGTCGCGAGGACGGCGGGATTGGGCTGCGGCACCGCCCGGGCGATCGGTGCGGCGATCTGCTCGGGCGGAATGACGCTCAAGGTCGGGGTGGCGTAGAGCACGGCGCCGACCACACCCAGGACGACCAGTCCTGCCACCGGCCCGGCTGCTCTTATCCAGCCCCACATCCCGTGGGGAGCGCGGCGGTCCGCCGGTCCGGCTAAGAGGAACAGCACCGCTCCCCCGAGCAACACGAGCCACTGCGCGCCGACGAGGATCCGCTGAACCAGGTCGCGCGGCACGCCCGCGGTCATTACCCCGAAGTTGCCAACGGCGTAGGTGAGCCGCGGGGGGCTAGCGGCGGGGAGGCCCGCCACGATCTTCGCGACGACCGTTTCGACCCACCCGTAGTGCAGCGGCGCGGGCGCCTGGTTGCGGACGGCGGGCAACGTCTTCAGGTAGCGCCCGATTGCGAGGGCGTCATCGTGGGTGAAGGCGTGCAAGAAAACCCACGGCATGGCGTGCGGGTTGAGCGGGCGCTCGGGCGCTCGCCCGTTGCGAATCGCGGTCGCGATTTGCTCGTCCGTCCAGGCGCCGAGGCCGCTCGCGCTGTCGGACGTGAGGTTCCGGCTCACGTAATACCCGTGCGGGTAGAGCCCGACCCGCATGCCGCCGGCGAGGTAGAAGTCGTCGGCGCTGTAGATGCCGGTGCGGTTGATGATGGTGTGACACAAGCCGCACATCTCGGCGTGGACCAAGTATTCGCCCCGCGCCACCAGGTCGGCCTGGTGCCCCGGCCCGTCGAGCTTCCCGCCTGGCGCCCAGGGCGCTGGCCGCGCGAGCGACTGCACGTAGCTCACGAGGTCCCAGCGCTCGGCCGCCGTGGTCGTGGCGGCGAAGGACGGCATGGGGCCGGGCGCGAGTCCGGTGGTCAAGCGGAGCCACACGTGCTCCGGTTCACTGCCTCCCCGGAACGTCCACGGGGCCGTGAGATCGCGCGACAGAACGGGGTAGCCTTTCGCGTCTTTCAGCACCATCCGCGCCCGGCCGTCGCTGCCGTGGCAGGTGACGCAGCCCTTGCTGGTGAACAGGGTCCGGCCCCGGGCCAGGCTCGCCCCAGTCGGGGGGATAGGGGGCGGCACCGCGATAGGCCGGCGCGCCGGCGTCGCGGGCGCTCGAGACAAGGTCTTCACGTGCGCCACGACCGCGCGGATCGCCGCCGGGTCGAGCACGTCGTGCCAGTAGGGCATGGCGCTCGCCGGCAAGCCGTCGGAAATGACGCGAATCAGATCTGCATCGGTGGGAGGCTCGGCCTCCGGAGTGGACTTGTATTTGAACTGGCCGAGCGTGAAATCGCGCGGGCGGGGGATTAGCGATGGCGCGGCTGGTCCGTTTCCCCGGCCATCGGGCCCGTGGCACACCGCGCAGCGTTCGGCGTAAACGCGGCGACCGAGTGGCGCGCCGGGCCCGAGGTCAGAGCCCGGCGGCCAGGCGAGGTCAGCGTAGACGGCCGGGTCTGGCTGCCAGATTGAGGTCGGGTGCGCGTAACCCAAGCGCGCGAAGATCGAGCGCCCAACGTCCAGGGCGAGCAGGAGCCCGAGCGCGACGAGGGCGACGCGATAGCGCGATGTCTTGAGCCAGCTCACCCCAGGCGGCGCCATAGAGATCCAGCCCCAAGTTAGGGCTCCCCGGCGCTTCGCTTCAAGGTGTGCCCGCTCCGTGGCGCCGACCGCACCAGCACCGTGGTGCGGTGGCGCCCGGTCGCAGGCGAGCGTTCGATTGGGTGGAACGCTTGTCCCGACACAGCGCGCGGTCGGCCCGATCGAGCAAACGCGCGACCAAGTCCCGGCGCCGCCCCGTGTGCCGTGAGCCGTTGCCTGCGGATCGTCAGGTCGCTGACGGCGTGGGGTTCGCTCGAGGGGGAGGAGGCATCCGGGCCGCGATACACAGCCGCGTCAGGTGGGTGAGCCACCCAGAGACGCTGCCATGCGAATCGAGAAACCCCGGTGCCGTGCGGCGCGCTTCGACGAAGATGTCTGCCACCGTCGCCTCCACGAGCTCGGGATCGAGCAGGGTCGCGTACGCGGTCGCGTACACGGTGCTCCGGTAGCGGGCGAGCAGCTCCCTATAGGCGACTGCGTCGCCGCCAGCCATCTGCTCGACCAGCCCTCGATCCGATGCTTCTTCGATCGGACGGCGAGGCATACGATCTAAGGAGTGCGCTCCGGCGGGTTCCGTAACGGCGCGGCGTTCCTCGACCTGGCTCATGGTGCTGTGACGCAACTCCCACTGGGCCAGCGCCGAGCGAGGACACGAGGGACGGGCAGGGGCGCGTCCTTTGCGAGGGCCTCGGCTGCCGGGGCCGGTGGCTGGGCAAGTGATGCGAAGAAGGCGCGGAGGACCGCGTCCGACCACAAACCTCGCGACCCTTCAATCGTCGCTACCGCCGCCCTGCGCGAGAACGCCTGGCGGTAGGGGCGCGTGGTCGTGAGTGCGTCAAACACATCCACGATCCCGACGACCTGCGCAGACAGGGGAATCGCATCTCCGCGCAGGCGATCGGGGTATCCCGTGCCGTCGTAGCGTTCGTGGTGATGGCGGATGATGGGCTTCAAGTCCCAGGGGAACTCGACCGCGGCGAGGAGCTCGATGCCCCAGATCGGATGCATCTGCACGACCTCGAACTCGGCGCGCGTTAACGGGCCGGGCTTGTTCAGGATTTCATGCGGTACGCGCACCTTCCCCAGGTCGTGGAGGTACGCCCCGATGCGGACCGTCGTCTGCGTGTGCTCGTCCATGCCCAGCGCCCGCGCGACTGCGACGCCGGCTCGCGCCACGCGCTCGCAGTGGCCAAACGTATACGTGTCGCTGGACTCGATCGACTGACCCCACTCCCGAACCACCGCCAGGTAGGTGGTCTCGAGCTCGGCCATCTTGCCGTCGACGTGGAGCAGCTCGACGCGCGCATCGAGTTGCCCGAACAGACGGTGCGCCGCGTTCAGCAGGGTGAGCGCTTCCTGATTCCGGCTCATCGCCTGATAGAGGAGGGCCAGCTCCCGCGACGCCTCTGCTTCGTTCAGGACGGCGCCAGCACGCGCGGCTAAGTCGATCGCCGAGTGGAGCCGCGACTCGGCGAGGGCGGGCCGGCCGGTCTCGCGGTACACCATGCCGAGCACGCGATAGGCGTCGGCCTTGGCGCTTTCCACGCCGACCTGATTAAAGACCGCGAGCGCCGTCTCGGCGTTACACCGCGCGTCCTCGTATCGCCCTCGGGTGACGTGGACCTTCGCATGGTTCACGAGGCACAGGCCCTTCAGATAGGCGTCACTGGCGCGGTCGGCGATCGCGTAGCTCAGTTGGAAGTAGCGCTCCGCTTCGTCGAATTGCTGAAGGTCGGCGCTCGCCATGCCGAGGTTGTGGTAGGCAATGGCGCAGCCGTGCTCGTCGTTTGCCGTCTGGCAGGCCTCGAGGGACCGCCCATATCGTGCGAGCGCTTCGGGGTAGTCGCCTTGGATGTTCGCGAGAATACCGAGATTCTGTTCGACGCGGGCGCGGAGCTCGCGGCTGTGCCCCCCGAGCTCCAGGGCGCGGAGGAAGTTGTGGCGGGCATCGGCGATGGCATCCGTTTCCAGGTGGATCCCGCCGAGCGTGTTGACCGCTTCGCCGGCGAGCACGGTGTCACCCGCCTGGCGGGCCGCGGCGTGGCTCCGGTGGCACAGCACCCGCGCCTGGGACGAATCGCCCGCGCGGTGACGCAGGATAGCGAGCCGCCGGAGGGCCTCGGCTAACACCGCATGCTCGCCCGCGGACTCTGCCCCAGTGATGGCCGCCTCGTAGGCCGCGACCGCGTCCGGGATACAAGCCGCCCGCTCCTGGGCGCGAGCTTCGTGGAGCAGGTGAGCCGCGGGGCGCACCAGGGCGCGCGGGCCTGGCGGCCGGGGGGCGGGGCTCGGGATCGCCGTCACGACCCGCTACCAGGCCACCGCATAGTTGGAAAAGTGATGGACCTGCCCCGTGACCTTGGAAGCGAAGAGGTTGTCGAACGATAAGAGGTACGAGAGGATGTTCAGGTTGTCCCCAACGTACGCGACCTGCTTCGGTAGCAGCAGGCCGAACAGGTTGCAGTTCGCGTAGCTCATTGTGAGATAGGCAGTCCGTTGGAACTGGAGCCCTGCCGGCCGGAACCGGACCGCGTTGACCCCGTAACCCGTCAACAGCTCGCCCGTGATGGCGACCGGGGCGGACAGCGCCCCGACGGGGACCGTCAGCGTGTGCGGTCCCACGCGAATCGTGCCGCCCGCATACCCGATCGTCTGGGTCGCAGAGGCGTACGGCAGGTTGGAGCATTGCAGGAGCCCGACGGCCCCCAGGAGGCCCCCGATCAGCGATGTCTGAGGAGGGCGGGGCGGCGCTGACTGCGGAGCGGTGGTGAGGGCGCGGTCGGTGCAGCCGTATACGATCAGCGCGACCACCAGCAAACGAACGGCCTTCATGGCATCACCTTTCATTTCCGTGGGACGGAGTCGCCCGGACGTCCTCGCTGAGCGTCCTGACGCGAGCCTGCGTGTGGCCCCGTCGTGGATCCGTTGTCCTTCTTTGTGACCAAGAGCTCCGGGATCGCAAGCACTGCTTCCAGTTTCTCGCTCTCCGCCTTCGCCCGCAGCCGGTCGAACGTCGCGCGGGCCGTGAGCGCCAGCTGTTTCGCCTCAGCGACGTCGCCCAAGAGGGCGAGCAGTTGGGCAAGATCGCGCTGCGCACTGGCGACGAGCAGGGGCCGCTCTTGTGCCGTCGCGCGGTCGATCACCTGGCGCAGCATCGCCTCGGCATCTTGTGTCTTCCCAGCGGCGCCCAGCGCCACGGCGAGGATCCGTAGGTCCTCGCTCTCGAGCACCGTGTCCTTAAGCTCACGGTGCACCGCCAGGGCGTGCTCCGCGTCCCGGATCGCGAACTCGGGCTCAGCCCGTATCACCCGGATCTCGGCCAGTCCCGCGAGAGCCTGGCCCTGAAGCGCCCGGTCGCCCAGTCGCTCGGCCTCGCGCACGGCGGCCTCGGCGGCCTGCATGGCGTGATCGAGCTGCCCCTGCTCGCGGTAGCTGATCCCGAGATTGTGTTGCGACTCGACGACGCCGCGGTCGTAGCCGGCCTGCTGGTACGCGTCGATGGCGCGCATGTAGGCGTTGATCGCGCGGCGATAGTCCCCCTGCATGTTGGCGATGATGCCGAGGTTGTTGGCGCACCGGCCGACGCTGGCCATATCGCTTTCCTCCGCCGCCTGTTCCTGCGCCCGCGTGAAGAAATAGGTGGCTTCATCGACCCCGCCCCGCTCCAGCGCGATGCCGCCGCAGACGTTGAGCGCCCGCACTTCCAACGCCCGATCCCGCAGCATGCGCGCCCGCAGCTGCGCGACCATGGCCCACTGCTGGCCCAGGGCCAGGCGGCCGAGTCGGCCGTGCGCGATGCCACACAGCAGGGTCAGCATGGGGGACTGCTCGAGCTCGTCCGCTGAGCGCTTGCCCAGGTACGTGAGGAGTTCGGCGTAGCGCCCGCCATCGGCCAATGCTTGCGCTACATGGAGCGGCACGAGCGATCCGCGCAGCTCGGCCGCGAACTCGTCGCTCCAATCCTGATTAGCCAGATTGCGGATTTCGCCTTCGGCTCCGAGGCGGGTAAACACGGCCTTCGCCTTCCGTGCGGCGGCCTCGGCCTCGACGCTCCGCCCGCTGCGGCGCAGGACCATCGCGAGGTCGCGTGTCGCTTCGGCTAGGAGCTGAGGCCGCCCGTGCGGCTCGGCCCGCGCGATCGCCTCTCGCAGCGCTCGCTCGGCGGCTGCCAGCTGATCCTCGGCCAGGAGCAGCGACGCCGCGACACGCAGATCCTCCGCCTCGCCGACGGTATCGATCAGCCCGCGGCGCAGCTCGCCCACGCGGTCCAGATCGCCCCGCGCCTGCTCCAGATCGCCGCGCAGCACACGAATCTCCGCACGCCCCCGGAGCGCCATCGCGCACAGCGTGCGATCCCCGGCCGCTTCAGCGTCGGCGACGGCCCGGTCGGCCATTGCCAGCGCCCGGTCGAGCTCGCCCTGCTCCCGATACGTGATCGCCAGGTTGTGGTAGCACTCGGCAACGCCCTGGCGCAAACCTGCCTGGTCGAAGGCGGCGGCGGCGATCTCCCAGGACCCGATCGCCTCCGCGTGCCGCCCGCGCAGGTTGCTGATGATCCCCAAATTGTTGGAGCAGCGGCCGACCGTGGCACGATCGCCGTCGCGGCTGGCGGCCATGAGGGCCTGCGTGAAGCAGTCCGCGGCCTCGTCGATCTGTCCGCCGACCAAGGCGATGGCGCCCCGCGCGTTGAGGGCGTGACGCGCGACCGCCGGGTCGTCTTGCTTGCGCGCCCGGTCCAGCGCCAGCTCGAGCCACCGCAGGCCTTCACCGTGGCGCCCGAGCCGCGCCTGCGCTGTCCCGTACAGCAACGCGAAACTCGGCGAATCCGCGAGCTCGGCCTCTTTGCGCGCGCCCAGGTACGCTATGACCTCGGCGTGCCGGCCGGCGGCGGCGAGTTGCCGGGCCTCTTCGACGATCAGTGACGACGGGTGCATCGAGCGGGTCCTCCGCCTACCAGGAAACGGCATACTCGGAGAAGTGGGGTAACGCACTCGTGAACGACCTGTCCGAGAGCGACTGGGCCGCCGGGATTCTTGACCACGAGCTGTCCGCGCCCTCGCGATACCACAGCCCCAGCAGTTGGCTCTCGATGTAGGCGTCGGTGCTGTCGACCACGCCGTCCCCGTTCAGGTCGCCGCCGGCGCCGCCGTACCAGATTTGCAGCTGGGCCGGATCGCCGAACAGCAATCCCGTCGGATCGAGCGACACTTTGACATTGAACGGGTCGACGGTCACCGTCATCAGCACCGAGTCGCCCAGCGCGAGGGTGCCGAGACCAGGCACATAGGCCGGATCAGCCGCGGTGAGCCGCAAGAAGGCCGAGCTCGTGTCTCCGGTGGAGCTCAAGTAGTTGATCTGGACGGAACGTTGCTGCCCCCGAACCGCCCAGAACGACGCCGAGTACTGATACAGACTGAGCCCGTACGACGAGGAGGCCAGTAGCAGGCCGTTCGTGCCCCGACCCGAGAGCGCGCCGATCGCGCTGAACTGCGGCGGGGCAGCTCCCGCCCATCGGAGGAAATGCGGAGCGGTAGCGAGCGACAGTTGCGGCGCGGTGGGATGGGGTCCGCTTTCAGAACATCGAGCTGCGAACAGCGCCAGGGCCAGCGGGATCAGGAAACGGCGCACGACGCTACGATTCTCCGAGTCCATGTCGGTCCTCACCAAGCGATGGCGTAGTTCGAGAAATGGTGTAGCAGCCCAACGACATACTGTTGGGCTTGGCTCCAGGGGTTCTTCTTGGCTTTCACGTATGTCTGCAGGTACCCCAGGATGCTGAGTGAATCGCTGACCTGGGCAATCCGGAGGGTGCTACTCGTTGGCACGCCGCAGTCGGTGTAGTTGGTGTAGAGCAAGGCGGACCATCCGTCCACAGTCGGCTGGAAGACGAGACCGTCGGGGTAGAAGCGAACCCATCTCACGCTGCCCGAGGCCGGCGCCACGGCGGTGATGCTCACCGTGGTGGTGAGCGCCAGCGAATCGACGTACAGGTAGTGCGGGCCTACGGCAAAGTATCCCCCTCGAGGTCCGATCACCTGCGTGACCGAGTCATACGCCTGGCCACACAGAACCAGGCCGGTGGATTTCGTAGTGGTGCTGGGCGAGCCGCGAGCCGCCTGCAAGGGCGCGGTCGGTGCGGCAGTCGGCGAGCGCTCGCATGCAAAACCTGCTGCCAACGCGGTGAGCGCGATTGTGACACGACGAGCGGCCTTCATGGCCTACGTTCTCCTCACGGGCGCGGGGAGTGCTGCCAGGGAGTAGCACGGGAGGGGTGCCTTGACTGCGGCGGTCATGTTTGACACCTTGTGGTCAAGTTGCGTCCCACTACCTACTGCCTGAGTGGCGTTTCAGTCACTAAACTAGAGCTCAATTGAGACCTGTCAAGACCGATCACGGATCGAAACAAGGCCCCATCGTAGAGCGCCTTGCGACCCTGCTCCAGATCTTTAGCCCCTGGCAGGGCATCTCATTGACCTATCGGCAGTTCGCTGCCGAGATCGGTGCGCCCGTCACGGAAGCCGCCGTCAAGAAGTGGCCCCAACGCAAGAAGGTTCCGGCTGACGTGGCGCGCCTGATCGTGACCAGAGCGCGGGAGCGCGGTCTGGTGGGCGTGACGTTGGAATGGGTGCTCTGGGGCGAAGGCGCAAAGCCTCAAAAGGCTCCGAATACGACCCTGAATATCCCCACGAGTGACGCGTCGCCCCTCCCCCAGGTGGCGCAAGCACAAGGCGTTGGCCTGCCAGCAGCACCCCCGGGGCCCCACGGGCCGTTTCCCGCGCGCATCGCCCGGGCTCTTGAGGCGGACTTGAGCCACAACGAGCTCGGCCAGTGGTCGTCGGCGGAGGTGCAGCACACGGTCATCTGGGCGCTCAAGGATCTGGCCCGGCGGCTGTGGGTGCTGCGCTTCAGTATGGGTGAGACCTTCGAGCTGACCGACGACTGGGCCGGGACGATTGGGCTTCCCGTTCGCCCGTCGGAACCGTCATCGAGCGAAGGCAACGAGCCGACCGCTTCGCCGGTAGCGTTACCGAATCGCTCCGTTGGTGACCGCACGGCCGAAGCTTAGGACCAGCGACTCGACCTCGACGCCGTAACTGCCCGGCGTGACCGTTATGCCGTCCTCACGCCGGAGGGAGAGCTCCAGCCGCTCCAGCCGGTCGAGCCGTGGGCGGTCGGCGCGGCCGCCGCGATCCGCCGCCGGTCCGACCCAGTAACTCCACTCGCCCGGGAACCCCTCTGGGAGCAGGACGCCACGGCCGACCGTGAAGGCCGCGAGCGGTAGCGACTGCTCGCTCCAGCTCCCGTCCACCGGCACGGCCGCGCTCCAGCTCGTGCCGTCGTCCTCCATCAGCGTGATGTGCAGGATCTGATGGGGTCCGAGGCCGCGCAGCCGCACGTGCATGGTATCCGCGCCGGCAATGGTCTCGCGGCGGGCCCGGATCTGCTCCTTGATCACGAGCGACGTGGTGTAGTCAACCAGGCCCGTGCCGCTTGCGTTCACGGGCAGCTCGAAGTGGAAGACTGGCTCGCCTGTGACCCCGGACAGCGCCAGGCGGAAGAGCCCGCGGCGCCCCGCGTCGCCGATGCGGCTGAAGGCGAGGCGCGCGGCGTCCCGGCCGGGATCGAAGAGCCGCAGCGGCGTCTGGGGGCCGGCCACCACCAGCTTCCAGGATGCCGAGTGGTGGTAGTTCCAATCGGTTGGCTTCACGTGTAAGCCGCCGGGGAACGTCAGGCTTGAATCCCCGCGGAACAGCGTGATCACGAACTCGTCGGGCCCCTCTTGCAGGGCCGTCGCTGGAACGGAGGCCGCGTACACGTACCCGCCCGCGGGTTGCATCGCGAAGCCGCGGTAGAAACCCGAGGCGGTCGGCCGGATGAAGAGCTTAACGGAGTCTAGGGGCGTCCGATCGACGACCTGGACCTGGACCTCGGCGCTCCGCCCCGCGACGTACTCGGGTGCGGCGAGCGATTGCACCGACGGCGGCAGCGAGTCGGGAGGAGGCGCGTGGTACTCAGTGAAACCCACGTGGCCCCAGTACGGCGGCAGCGTCGCAACGTCCACGGGCCCGGCGGCACTCAGGACGTAGACGCCGGGCAGGACCGTGAAGCGGCCCGCGGTGGCCCGTTCGGTCCGCGGCTTGCCCGCCGTGATCGGCTGCACGGTGAAGGCGGTGCCGAGGTCTGGCAGCGCAACGGTCATCGCCCAGGCGCGGCTGATCGCGCGCGTCACGACCTTGTCGGGGCTGGGTGGCTCGAACGGGTCGCGGACGGGCACGGCGTCGGGGTAGACCTCGAGGCGCCAGAGGCCTGGGCGCACCTTGTCGAGGAAGTAGATTCCCTCCCCGTCGTAGGCAACGGTGGGAGAGGAGCCGTAGCCCGCAATGCGACCGAGCGCAGCCGGGTCCGCGGGCGCGGCGCGCGTCGAGCCGGCGTACAGGAATGCGTCGCGCGCGACCAGCTCGCCCAGATCGCCGTCGGCGGAGACGTGGAAGTCGCCGAACCGTGTGTTGCCAGGATAAGGACCGTACCAGCGCGCGCCCACGGCGCGGAACGTCCGCGCCATGGCCGGATACATGGTGCCGGTGCGCAGGTCGGGGCTGTCGAACTCGTAGACGATGCGCGGCAAGCGGTCGAGCTCCGGGCGCAGCATGTCGGGGAAGGTATCGACCGTGCGGAGGTAGTTGCCTGCCAGCTCGTGGCCGGCGTTCAGGCCGGTCGGGTACCAGCCGAAGGTCACGCCCTGCGCCCGCGACCGCCGGATCGCGTCGCCGATCCGGAAGTCTTGGCTCACGTTGTAGAAGACGAGCTTCTGGCACCCCGTGCTGCGCACCGCGTCGGTGAGGGTGTTGATGTAGCGAATCGAGCCATCCGAATCCTCAGGGTGATGCCACGGCTCGTTCACGAGCTCGATGAAGAGGATCGCCGGCTCGTCCTTGAGCGCCATCCCCGTGTAGCGATTCACATGACCGAGGATCTGGCGCAAATAGGTCACCTGCGCCGCGATGGCGGCCGGGTCGGTGCCCATGCGCGCCTTGCCGAACCGCCGGCCGAAGCCCGGCGCCGAGCTATCGTCGAGCGCGTCCGGCCAGTTCGAGCCGTACAGCTGGATCGGGCTGAACAGCATGTAGATGCCGCGTTCCCGCGCGCGGGCGATCAAGTAGTCCAGCAGATCCAAATGGTCGTTGGCGATCAGGTTGCCGGCCGAGTCGGAGGCCTCCCAGTCGCCCCAGAACGTGAGCCGCAGGCCGTCCCAGCCCATCCGCGCGAACTGCGCCATGTCTTCATCGATCATGTGCTTGCGATCGGCACGGACGTAGCCGGCCGCGCGGTAGTCCGACGCAGTGGGAAGCACGTAATTGGCGCCGAAGAGGGTGACCTCCTGGCGGTCGTCGCGCCAGCGCACCACGCCCTCGCGGTCCAGGTACACGGCCCGGTGGGCGGGCGCGGGCGCCGCGCCGGCCGCGCGCTGCGCATGGGCCGCGGGCAGCAGGGCGGCGAGAGCGACCGGAAAGAGGATCGTCGTACGGAGCCTGGCACGCAGGCGGAACGCTCCAGCACTCACAGGTGCTCGCCTACCGGCGGATGAGGTCGAGCACCAGACTCGCCCGTGGCCCGATGGTGCCCGGCACGGGCACGTAGCCCCGAATCTGCCCGTCCCGGCTCACCTCGAAGCTCGTGGCATTGGGGCCGTCGAGCAGGTTGCGCGTTGTGTAGCTGCCGGGCGGGAGGACGCTGTCGCGGGAGCTGATCGAGACGCCGGAGGCGGGCGCGGCGCCCAGGTTCGCCACGACCAGCACGGCATGGTTTCCCGCGCGGCGGAGGTAACTCGTGACCTGAGGGTTCGTGGCCGCGAGCGCCACCAGCCTCCCCGTCGCCAATGCCTCGTGCTGCTTGCGCAGGTGGATGAGCCGGCGGTAGCGGTTCAAGAGCGAGCCCGGGTCGGCGTCCTGGGCCGCAACGTTGGTCGCGAGCGAGTCCGGCTGAGGGCTCTCCCACGCGGTCCCTGAGGTGAAGCCCACGCCCCGGCCCGGGGCCCACTGCATCGGGGTCCGCAGCCTTGGATCGGGCTTATCGCCCGTCATGCCGATCTCCTCGCCGTAGTAGACGAAGGGTAGGCCCGGCAGCGTCAAGAGCAGCGTCGCCGCCAGTTTCGCGCGTGCGACGTCGCCCCCGAGCACGGTCAGCGTGCGGGTCTGGTCGTGGTTCGTCAGGAACGGCGACCAGCGGTACGCGGGCAACGTGTCCTGGAGCCGCAGGAAGTTCGGCAGGAGCCCCGCGGCCGATCCGGTGCGCACCGCCGACAGCAGCGAATCGGCCAGCTCAAAGCCGAAATACGACGTGAGCTGGTCCGGGTAATACGGCATCACCGTATCGATGCCGCCCCACGCCTCGCCGACCGTGTACGCGTCGGGCTTCACGCGGTGGATGTGCGCGGCGTACTCGCGGAGAAAGGCGTGCGTGCCGGCGCACCCCATGAGGCAGGTGCCTTCCTCCACGAGATAGGGCACGGCGTCCAGGCGGAAGCCGTCGACTCCCATCTCGCGGAGCCAGAACGTGGCGATCTGCTTCGCCTCCTCCCGCACGGCGGGCGTCTCGTAGTTCAGGTCCGGCATCCCGGACCAGAAGACGCCGTAGTAGTACTCGTCCCGAACCGGGGACCGGTGCCAGGCGTCCGCGCCCCAGGGCCCCTTGCCGAGAGGGGTTGGGGAGAAGCGGTACCAGCTGCGATACGGCGATGTCGTGTCCCGCAACGCCGCCTGGAAGTAGGGGTGCCCGCTCCCGCTGTGATTCAGCACCATGTCCACGAGCACCTTGATGCCGCGGCGGTGCGCGGCGGCCACCAGCCGCTTGAAATCGGCGTTGGTGCCGTAGGCGTGGGCCACGCGGTAGTAGTCGGTGACGTCGTAGCCGTGGTAACTCGGCGACTCCGCGATCGGCATGAGCCAGATGCACGAGGCGCCGAGATCGGTCCGCGAGACTGGATTACCATCATTGATGTAATCGAGCTTCTGAATGAGCCCGTTCAGGTCCCCGATCCCGTCGCCATCGCTGTCGTAGAACGAGCGGACGAACACCTCGTAGCACACGGCGCCGCGCGTCCAGGCTGGTGCGGGGGCTTGCGTCGCCGCGCTCGGGGCGGCCGAGGCCGCGAGCGCCGCGCCGAGCGCGAGCGCTGCCAGTCGCGTCATGAGTGACCGTGCCGCGCCAGCGCGATGCGTGCCGCCATGTCTCAGCTCCTCACGGGGTCGCGCACCGGCCGTCACCGACGCGCAGGGTCTGGTACACGGCGCCGTCTAGAGCCGCGTCGCGGCATCGATCGCTAGGCCCGAGTTGGGCCCGAGCTGGAGCTGGATCACGCCTGCCGAGTCCACGACGATCGAGGTGCCAGCGCACGTCGTGCCGGACCGGCCGCCGGTCAGAAGGTCACAATAGGTTCCCGGCGGCATCCCGGTGACGATGCTCGCCGCTACCGCCGCGCCCTCGCGACTGATGGCCACGAACCCCTTGCCGCCGCGCGCGAAGGCGATCGCATTGCCGCCGTTGTCCCACCAGTGGTCGATCGGCATGCCCGCGACGACCCGACGGAAACCGACCATGGCGGCAATCAGCGGATCGCGGTGCTCGCACACCCAGGTGCCGATCGTGGCCGTTTCCAGGCTCGCCGCACACGACAAGGGTCCCGGGCCCCCGCCGCCGGGCGGCGGCCCGGCGTCCTTGCCAGCCTGCGTGTCGCGGTTGAACGCGTAGCTCGACATCACGATCGGGTAGCCGTACGGCTGGGCCAGCATCCACACATTCGCCAAGCGGTACACCGGCCCGTCCCGGTACCAGAGGCCTCCCTGGCGCTGCGTGTCGTGGTTCTCGATGAAGACCACGGCCTTGTCGGCGGGCATCAGCCCCCACGCGGCCTGGGAGAACTGGCTCCCCGCGGGCCCGTTCGGGTTCAGTTGCGCCAGGTGCTGGCCCCCCGTGCCCAGGAACTTGTCGCCCACCCCGTGGAACTTGAACTCGGTGATATCGGCTGCGCCGCCCGAGCTGTAGGCGAGACCATAGTAGTCCGTCGCGTGCACCGCCTCGCCACCGTAGTCGATCACCTCGCCGAAATAGTAGGGAAGCGACCGCCCCTCGGCCGCGAGAGTGTAATCGACCAGCACGAGGATGGAGTCGAGCTCCACGGGTTGGATGTGTTTGGCTGCGTCGATGCGGAAGCCCGCCATCCCGAGCCGCGCGAGCCCGACCAGGTAGTCAGCGATCTTCTGGCGCACCGAGCGGAGGCCAGTGTTCAAGTCCGCGAGGCCGAACAGCTCGCAGTCCTGCACGTTGGCGGCGCTCTGATAGTTGTCGACGGTGCACGGCGTGTGGAAGTCGCCCGGCGTGTACAGTCCCGGGTAGCTGTACTTCGTGTACGCCGTGCCGTTGCTCCCGACGCCCGACCCCGCGGTCATGTGATTGATGACGGCGTCCGCATAGACGTCGACCCCCGCCGCCTTGCAACGCCGCACCATGTCCGCGAACTGGGCGCCCGTCCCGAAGGTGGTCTGCGCCTGGTTGTAGCTCGCGGGCTGGTAATGCTGCCACCAGGGGTTGCCGGCGATCACCGCGTGCTCTTGAGGCGGCGACACCAGGGCCGCGCGGTAGCCCTGGGTTCGCAGGGCGTTTTCGCATTCGGCGGCCACGTCCGTCCAGCTCCACGAGAAGAGCTGGAC
>WNFD01003918.1_pt1 | contig 19249 bp, 24 predicted proteins | sample 5400491 | NCBI WGS metagenome assembly WNFD01 (sample SAMN13153343, study PRJNA577476) | soil metagenome | isolation source: 120 cm saprolite under Douglas fir tree site 2 hole 2 replicate 2 | place: USA:California | collected 2015-04-18 | reverse complement strand
GCGCTCTACGCAAGAATCTGACGGAACCCGCGATTTTGGCGGGTTTGATCTTCAGGGGTAAACGGTACCCGCCGCCGTCGTGGCTGGGGAAATGTGGGAATCCCGCGTCCGTTGCGGGATTTCCAAGCGCGGTGGGAACGGTGGAAAAGTCGGGTTGGACTTTTCCACGGTTTCCACGGCGCGTCATTTCCACGGCCAAGCTCTGGAGTTTGGGCCATTTTGGCTAGAATGCCGTCCTTGAGCACAACTGGACGTTCAATTCCTCATTTTTCAGAACCCGCGACAGATGCACATTTTTCCAGATTCTTGCGTAGAGCCCTTTGTCGTCAGTGGCACGTTCATGCACAGAGAGAGATTTCTGGTACCACTCAAATCGTGTGGCATGCCCTTTCCGGCCCGATATGAATCGACCGACGCCGAGTCTTTTTTGATGTGTCCGGGGTGTCGGATCTTGCTCGCATTGACAGCAGTCACCGTAGACAGAAACCGCTTGCCAAGATCCCACCGACTCATTTCCAGCGAGAACACCCCGACTGCATTCCCAGCCTCCGCGTTCGCCGCCACGATTTGACATGCAAGTGCAGTCTTGCCTGAACCTGGCAACGCACCGATTACGATCAATTCGCCTTTCCGCAAACCTCCGGTCACCATGTCGAGAGGATCAAGCCCAGTCGGTAACCCGACTAAGCCGCCCGCCTCTGCTTGCAGTTCCAGTTCTCGCAAGACCTGAGGCATGAAATCGCGACCTGTGAGCGCGTGATTCACCTGCGATTGGGCTTCTACGTCCAGAACCGTTTGAAGTAACCCGCTTGCAATTTCGGTGGGCTTCTCACCGTCAAGGGCTCGGGCAATTGCTGTCTGAGCGGCCGAGACCAGTCCACGCAATTGCGCCTTCTCTTTCACGATGCGAACGTAGTGCGCAATCGACGGGCGATCAGGAACCCCGTCCACCAGTCCCGCGACATACTCGGGGCCACCGATTGTTTCCAATTCCCTTCCCTGTCTGAGCTCCTCCACGAGCATTACGAGATCAACAGGGCGCGAAGACTCGGCAAGATCGCCCATGCGCGCGTAGATCCGACGATGCGAATCGAGCGAAAAATCTTCCGGCTTCAGTTCTTCAGCCGCTTCGCAGTAGGCCCGCCCGTCAAGGAGGATCGCACCAAGGATTGAGCGCTCAGCCTCTACACTCGCTGGCAGGCTGCGGCTAAGATCGATTTCGAGGGCTGATGTCGTCACCGGACACCGCCTTCCAGTAATTCCCTGTGATAATCGAGAACGTTGCCAGTTGGCACCTTGACCGGCGAGCTCTTGCCGACCGGACTGGTGCCAATGTAACCGCGTCTGAACTCTCGTGCGTTTCGCAGCCACTTGTTTAACGCCCTGTCCCAATCGACGAACTTGCTGCCATGGCCGAGATGATGGTCTTTGAACACTTCAAGTTCGACGTCCAGATCTACACCGAGCTCAATAGCTAGCTTCTTGTGGCTGTCCTTGGGAGCAAAATCTTCTGGCATCTGGAAGGCACGTTTCACCTTCGCGCGGGAAGGCGCTCCAGCGCCCTCGCTCTTGTCTTGTAAGTCTTGTAAAGTCTTTAAGTCTAGAATAGGCCCCTCTACTGCCCCCCCACTGCCCCTCCACTGCCCGCGAACCGCCCGCAGGTTCGTATTCAGGTCTGACTAAGTCGCCGTGTGTCCAAGCATTTAGCCTAGTTCCTGACAGCCCGCCCACAGCCACACCGTACTTGTGAATGAGTATTGGATAAGAACCTCTCTTGCCGTTGCCTTCGAGGTAGTTGATGTACTTCCGCTCGCGAAGACGATGTAGTGATCGCTGAATGTGTTTTTTGAGCTTCGGATCCCCGAACTGGTAGGCAATGGTTGAAGCGCAAGCGTGACAAATTCCGCTCGACCAGTCGGCGCGAAGGTGAATGAAGACATAAACTCCAAAATCGAACGGGCAGATTTTCCCGTCTCGTATATGGTCCAAGATCCCGTTCCGAATTGCGGTGAAGTTATCCATCACTGCCGGGCCGTCTGTTCTTCTGGATCGACCCAGCGACTGCCTGTCTCAGTAACGAAGAGCGGCATCGTCCCCTGATCCCGATTGTCTGAAGTGGGTTGAAAATGGCCGACCTGATCAATCGACCGCGCGAACTCGGAAGCAATCAAGACACCGGCTGCGCAGCCTTGACGAGTTTTGCGCCGGACTCGTTGTCCATTGAAGTCATAAAGTTCAATTATGAGTTTCCTTGATTTTAGTTCGCTGACTCGTGGGGCAATTGAGTTGTGAACCATTCCGAGTGCTGCGCAAAGTTCGTCCGCAGTTGCGCCGTATTCGCGACAATCACGGATGCGTTCGAGCGCAACTCTGCGTAGTCGCTCCTTGTCGCCGCAAGCGTGCGCCTCAAGGCTCTCCTGATTCGCGCGGGGGCTCACGACGCGCCTCCAGTCGGGCGTCCAAAATCAAGTCGTTCCAGGCTCGATAGCGCGACATCCATGCCGTTGCACAGTTCATCGAGGACACGTCGCATGCGTGCCGAGGCATAGCACCGCCGCAGGCGCGCGAGCTCCAGTTTGCTGTGCGCAATTGCAGCTCGGCTGGTGCGGAGATGATCGGCGAGGTGGTTGCGCGAGGCGTTGCTATCTTGCTCGATCGTCGCCGGTATGTTATAGCTTGATTCCGCTGGATACATCTCGATTGCTCCTTATGGCGAGCCCCGTCCAAGGAAAGCTCGCCATTACTTTTTACGCGCTACGCATTTGCCGCGACCAGTGCGGTGTCTTGAACTACAGCTCGTGTTTGCCGTGAATGTTTGAGCGCGTAATTCTCAACCGACTCTGCTGAGATTTCCCACCTGCCGTCTACCCGGTGTCCTATGAGGAATCCGGCGTACAAGAGCTTGTAAACTGAATCCACACGTGTGCCGAGCCTGCGCGCCGTGTCGTTCACCGTGAGCTTCGTATCCCGTCCCATCGCTTCTCCTTAGGCCAAGCGTTAATGCTCAGCATCAATTCCGATCTTGCACCCCACCCCTAGTGGTGGCAATATGGTGTCGGGAAGTGGCTGTGAATGGTCTAGCAGGCGACGGCGCGATGCACGAACAGAGGGAAGCGGGAATCACACTGAAGCAAGAGCATCGGTGCGGCGGATCAGAGTCGGTGGCGCCGGAAACGGTGGATCGTCTGAAGCAGCAACTTGCACGGATGTCCGCGCCATACCCGGCGCCGAACGTGGAGGACATTAAAACCACAGCGCAGATCACCGCGGCGCTGGAACAACGAAGAAGATATAAGCCCAAGTCAAAAGCTGGAGAATTGTTTGGTCGGGGTCCGCTTATAGTCGAGTTTCTTAGGCTCCCGAACGATCCTGCTGCCGCCCGGCGCTTCCAGGCGGACCATCCCCGATACTTTCCCGCTAAGTTTTGGGAAGAAGTTTTGCCGTCCGATGAAGCGATGTACGGGCGCTCTGGCGTAAAGGGTTCTTCTGTCTTTCTTGCGATCCCCGCCGATCTCGCCCCGACCACGCACCCGATGGACTGTCCCGGATGTCAGAACTGTACAGCACAACACTGGCAAAGGCGTCCGGCGCGGCCGGAGACTCCTTTCTGGCAGGGCTACCGAGACCTATTGATGGCTGCGTGGACGACTGCGTTTCCATATGAGTATGTTCATCGTCTGCTAAACGCTCCAACTCCAGGCGAAGACTTACGAGACTATGTGAAACGGCGAGCCCCAAAGGGTCGCCGCACTCGGTCACTGGCGTATGACCCCGTATATCCATTTCAGAAAGATATTGTGGCGCTGGTGGGTTCGACCTGGCGGGCAAAAATATGCGAGTGGTGCCGTTCACCGTTCGTCGCTGATAAGCCTGCGCGCCGATACTGCCCCGAGAGATTTGCACCTGCACCTAAAGTCACCGGCGAGCCCAAGCTCACTTGCGCCAGAGCCGCCCGCCTCGATGGCAAACTTGATCACTGGAACAGGAACAAACCTAAGTACCGCCCACCGGCCAGCCCCAGTGGAGCACCAGAATAACAAAGCTAGGCAGATGGCTTTCGTGACGGCAGCTATCCAAGTTTTTCTTGCGGGTCGTTTGCAAAACTGAATGCGCCTGTGCAGGTCCGTGGCAGTCTTATTGACTTTCATCCCGCTATCGGCTACATGGAGAATTAGATTCCGTCTCCATGGCTTGCTCAGCGCTCCCGCTCCAGATCGCCGAGAACAACCTAACCCATTGTCACTACCTGTCCCTTCACTGCCGCAGAGATGGCGAGATACGCGTTGCTCTTGAAGAGCCGCCATCGGACGAATGCTACCCCTGCCCACTTTGTCAGACGCCATGCCACTGCATTCCCCTTGGTGAAGGTGGCACCCTAAGACCACTCCCTTTCTGGAATAAAATTCAAGAAAGTTACTCCTTCCGTGAGGCAGACCGAAGATTCTGGCAGGATCTGAATGACAACCGAAGGCGAGCCTGATTCTGGTCCTTCAGTGGTAATTGGTGTAGTCGCGTGTTACGTCAACTACGCAGCAGGAACCTGAACCGTTCCCTGTCACTGTGATCTGATCGGGTGCGTTTGCATACACAAGAATCGTCCTTCGTGCGGCTACATCCGTAAAACGCTGTATAGCTGTCTTTTCCCTGGCAATGTAAAAGGAAAGCAGTTAAAGCTGCCATTGGGTGGGGTTCGTAAGGGCGCAGACTTCATGAACCCACACGCAGTGTAGAGAAGTCTGTGCTGACTGAACGACCTGATAAACCAGCAACACAACCAACCCGTGATCTCTCAGTGCAGCGTGAGTTATGGCCGGTCGTAGCCTTGAAGAAATCCGAGACGAACTCGAACGACTAATGTTGGAGCAAGTTGAGAGTTTAAAAGCGCAGACCTTCGGGGGCCTCAGCCAAGAAGAATTGCGCAAACAGGACGAGCGGCTCAAACGCATCCGCGAAGTCTCCGCCGATTTTCTATCAGCCTTGAAGAATACATGACTTCCGCTCTGAAATTGTCAGTAAGCGATTTGGTAAAGACGCCCTGTCTTAGAGGTTCCCTGGTTTCTTCGTCGTAGCGCTCGAATCTGCTTCAACGATGACATCCACCTGTGCTCCGGGTTTGAGTCGAGCTTTCTCGCCGCTCTCGTCGGTCACTACGTTTTCAATGCGAATCTCTCTATACAGGTCGTCGCCACCCTCAATGTCGATCTGTGCCTTCTCGGGCTCGCTCGGAACAACAGGCTTAATGATCTTCTGGACGGTACCTTGCAGCTTTTGCCGCTTCCTGCTCATGGGTAACCCCTTCTAGAGAGGATCGAGATTGGACTGGATTGCAGCACCGGAGTACGCTCGCGCCTGCCCTACATCCGTGTGCGCCCCCACTCCTCTCCCTCGTTCCGCTGCCATCGGAATACTAGTTCACTGAGATGGTCGAAGCAATGGGTGAGAGGGCGGGCTTTGCGAGAAACCAGTGCTTCTGTAGCGATTCGCGCTTCTGTTTTGGTGAACTCCAGGATAACTGTCGTAAACAGGCGTTAGCGCTCAAAATCCAAGTCACTGGTGAACGCATCCCCAAAATCTGGCAAAAAATTGTGTGCGCTCATCTAAAAATATTTGACCCCACTAGGCCTTCGCGGCTGCTTCGATCACCCCTGGACGGGCCACGCTGGTAAAGAGTTAAAGCTAGAGCCGCAATCAATTCGCCACCGATCTGCGGGCGATCGGCAGGCTATTCGCGCATCAGAAACATTTGATTGTGGGGAGCACTTTTCCGGCAGGATCGGAAGCGAAGAATCAGCACATTGCAGACGGCGGAGTAACGGAGTTTTTGGGCAACGAATCCGCGCGTCTGACTTTACATGACGCTCTTGATTGCTGGCTTGGGCAGCAACTCTGAGATGGCCTTCTGTAGTCGTTCGTCTTGTAAGACCGGAGGCTTAGCCTTAGTCTCTGGGTTCTCTGCTATGAAAGGACGTCCTTCGGCACGGTTCCATAAGTATTCCCGCGCGCCCAACATCAGCTCGACCTTCCCCTTTTCCCAGCAATACGCGTAGATTTCTTTGAGGCTTGCTATATCATCCAGCTCGCGCAAGGTGTCCCACGCCTTATTCCTGGACAAATGCTTCATCCAATTTGGCTTACGGCCAAGTTGCTTTTCGGAACGTGCGGCGCCTTCGCGAGCAGCAACACTCTTCGGCGACTTGCAGCGTTTATCGTACTTGCGTTGCATCGGTTTAGGCTGCGTACCGTCGGCGTTTGTGCTCATGGTTTATTGGCCCCCCCCTTGTAATCACACCTCATGCTTCATCCTAGCGAGAACATCGGCGTACATTCGGGCGATTTCAGGGTCCGGATGTTGACAGCGAGCCTCCGTATCGGCCATGAGTTCCGCTGCAAGATCGAACTCGCCCTTCCGTATCAAAGCTTGATATAAGCCGAGCGTGACCTTTTCGAACCCGCCAAGCTTTTCGAACACCTTGCGCGCCTGCTCCTGCGTAAGTGGGGCGTACTCTTTTAAAACCTCCCAAGCCTCTCGTAACTCATCTTCACTTAGCGAATCCTCGTCTCGTTTATCTTTCGGCATGGGGAACCCTGTATTGTGCTTTTTATAACATCGACTAGAACCCACTACAAGGTGCTTAAGATTCAGATTGCTGCTTATTTTCTACCGTGCCTGCGTTCTTTGCCGTGCCTCCTGGTTTTAGCTTGGGGCGGATGACCTTAGACATGACTAATCGTTCTAGGGCGCTGCCCCGATTCCGCACAAACTAAATTCACTAGGGCTGCAACAGTTTGGCTGACCTATCGCATTTCTCCCTTGACATTCATCTCATGTAGCGCTACATACAATACTCATGCGGACTGAGCACCCGCAGGAAAAGGAGCAAACGCAATGCAAAACGAAAAGGCACAAACTCTGAAAGACGGACTGGCCAAGCTGATTCAGGCTCTGGCCACTGATACCGATGAAGCGCGCCAATCGACACTTTTTACCTCGTACCTTCGGGCGTGCGGGATGTTCCACAACTACAGTTGGCATAACTGCGCACTGATCTGGTCGCAAAAACCAGAAGCTACGCGGGTTGCTGGCTTTCAGACCTGGAAGAAGCTAGGCCGGTATGTTCTCGCAGGGTCCAAGGGAATCGCGATCTTCGCGCCTATGATCTTCAAGGATAGGAGCGCGGCAGAAGAGAACGCCGAGCAGGAATCGACGCACGTTTGGTTCCGCGTGGTGTATGTGTTCGACAGATTATCTCGTGATTTGTGGCCGAGCCGCTGCGCGCCCGATGGATTCCGCCTGTGCCACTTTAGAAAGTCCTCGACAGCAGCAAGCCCATCATCGCTCAACTTCCCGTCTGTGTGCAACGCTCCCTCATGCAGGAGTCCAGCAGTCGGCATTTTCCGTCCGCCAGTTCTGGGGGTCTGAGCTCTAACGCGAAATTGCAACACCTATCGTTTATTAGCCGGCGGAACAGGTATCAGCGCGCGACACCCTTCGTGCACTCAGGCTTGCGGTGAATCCATTTAACTCCCGTTTTCCGGGAAACTAGCACAGTGTCAATCGCGCCCCCCACGATGGAGGGTTGATACGTAGCTGTGAGTTCAACGATCTTCTCAGCTCCAGCTACTAGCCGTTCCTTTACTCCGAGCCCTCTGACTTCGAAGTCCAGTCCATTGCGCCATGATTGGGACCGCACTGTTCTGCCAGCTGCGAACTCTTGCGCAATCGCAGTCTCGCCGATTACCTCAGCAAAGACGGCGTCACTCGCTGGCAAGCGCTTTGTCGAGTATCCGACGGCACGACCTGCACCGTCGCGTTGTAATTGGTGAATGTTAACCTCTATCACGACCCGCTGACGTTTCTCATCGAAGCCAGCGAAGATGGCTGTCACGAGTGATTGTGGCCAACCTTCTTCCGGATGATCCTTAACATCAGGTTCGAGCTTCGCCGCAAGGTCTGCACCGTACGCTTCCGCTAGTGCCGAAATAAGTTCTTGCCGTGGTGCGTTCGCGAGCACGTGATAGTGCTGCCTCGCGACGGCGGTGGCATCCCATTTGCCGCGCACACCCGCATAACTCCCGTAGCCCGTATTCGCAAAAATTAGTTGATCGTCAAGCGCATCAACTTTGCAGCTATGAAGGGAAACGCCTTTCGCGCTCAATTTCTTGCTATCCGCCGCAATTACAAGATAATCGTCCGCGGATTGAAGCACAGCGATAGAGCCGATCGATAGTTGGCCGCTTGCGCCCCGAGCCAAGATCGCTGTGAAGACAGCAACGAATAGCACTCTCCATGGGAAAGCGCAGGTGCTTCTGCACCACTTTGCGAGGCTGCTGATCATTCACGGTCGATTTTATCTTATGCTGGGCGGAGTTTGAGCTCCAACGCTCGCAGTCGTTAGTTATCCGACTTCAGAGCGTTCGTTCGATAGTAGCGGCCACGTCGTCACTCAATTCCTCCGCCCTCTGCAACGCTCCCTTGATCCTGACAATCTCCATCTCGCGGGCCGCGATCTGTCCGGACGGTTCGCTGTGACCTCGCGCAGCCACCAGGCTGCGCTCGTGGCTGGCCAACATGCGTCGAAAGATCGGTACGGCACTTTTCTTCGGCTGGGCATGGGCACAACCAAGGCAGATCAATCCCTTTGGACAATGCTCTCCGGTGGGCAAAGCGCAGAGGTGCGTGCCCATATCGCGCAGGTTGCAGTGCTCAGTGAAGGCCGCCCATTCTTCGGCGGTCGGGTTCTTCAATCCGTCTTCGCCGTAGTAGGCGTTGTAGAGGCTGCGCACGGTCTTGCGATACTCCTCGATGAGCTGACTGGGGTAGAGCTTGGCGTAGATCATCACGGTGTCGGGAGAGGCATGGCCGAGCAGCGCTTGAATGACGTGCACAGGCGTGTTGTTGTTCAGATGTTCGGATGCAAAGACGCGCCGGCAATCGTGCGGCAGCAGAACGAGAGGAGAGCCGTTCGAGTGGCGCGCTTGCGCGGTGATCGAGACCTCGGATGCGGGTGCGAATGGTCTGAATGCCGGCGGCACTGGGATGGTGAATGCCCTGGATCAAATACGGTGCTGGAGGACGAGGACGTTTTTCCTGCAGGTCCCAATGATCACAAACCGGAACTGACTCGCTGTTGTAGAAGCGTTTTACGTATCGAATGATCTCGGCCAGGACACGACCGAGCCCGTCGCCGATGGGGATGACACGAGCACGATCGAACTTCGATGGCTTAATGTGCAGGAGATAATAGATGCGACCATCTGGCATCTTCCGCTTAAGAATGTCGAACGTGGTCAGTTCGCTCGCCTCTTCAATCCGCAAGCCGCTCTGCACGAGCAGTTCCAGGAGAGCCCAATCCCAGAACGTATCCACCTCGTCTGACCACGGATAACCGCGTGTGGTTACGACCTTCGGCGCCGCTACCGCAGCTTTCCACTGCTGAAGGGCGAAGGCGCGAATCTTCGGCATCTCGCGCTCGAGATCGAGCACTGTCGCAGTGATGCGGGCTCGGGTGCGTTCCCGTGCTTTTTCGAAGCCGTACCCGAGAAGTGTGTGCCGCGTCACCGGAATCGTGCGCGGAGCGAAACGCCTGAAGGGAGAGTCGGGTTCGGTTGCCCAGGCGCAGAGGTCGGAAAAGAAAACGCGCAGGTCCACAAGCCAGCTATGTGCGGTTGGACGCACTTCATCGCCGGCTACGGGGCCACGCTGAACAGCGCGCGCACGTGCAATCACATGCGGGATGTAGTCGCGGACGTGCCGTGGCAGAATCTGGGAGCACCGCTTAACGTCGGGATGCCTATCCTGAATGAATCGCCAAAAATGTGCGACCGCAATGACTTTATGTCGCAGCGTCCGATAGACATCGCTGACTCGGGCCTCGTACGTTTCCAGATAAAGAATCATGACCTGCCTGAAACGATCCGGCATGCCGGCGTTCTCAACCAGTTCCGACGCCGTCATTCGCTGTTTCCTGCCGTGGCGGGCAGAGCCTCGCTTCGGTGTCCGAGAAAACACGCCGAGCGAGCAGAGTGCAGCATCAAGCGCGTCCGTCCCCTTCGACCAGCGAACTGACAGCAACTTTAGATCGTCATCCTTTATATGGTGGAGGCTGTCGTAACCGCGTGCGAGTAAAATCCGCAGTCCATTCGAAACTGCCAACTGGCGGCTGTGAGCCGACGTCCATGTGATCGAACCGGTCGCCTGCAAAAGCAACGTGTGCTGTTGTGCCAGCGGGTGATCTTCGGGCAAATGCGCGATCCACTGGTTCACGCGTAGGTCGGACAACATGTCCAGACTCGGAGCGATCATCCGCGCAGAGATCAGGACGCGTGCACCCCAAGTCCAATAATCCCTGCCGTGACGATCGACACCAGACTTCCACTTCGGCCAAAACTTCTTCTCGAAATCGTTCCAGCGTTGTTGCAGCGTTGATCCGCTGCAACGATCGAGAGCGTCGGCCAAGTATCGACAGACTGCCCGCATCTTCGACCTCTCGAAGCTGTTCGGCATACGGAAATGCGTTGTGACCTCGTCAACCAACGCAAGCAACTTGCCTCGGTCGTAGCGCTGCGTTGCCAGGGCTTCTGCTTTCTGAAATGCGGTCATCCTTATTAGTAGGCTCCTTGTTCTCTCCGCGTTTTAAACCCCTCATTCCCTCGTTTGAAACCCATAGCAGAGACGGCCCTTTCCGCCGTCAAGGGTAAAGCTGTCGCCAGCCATAAACCGGCTGCCCTGTGACTGCTCGGGCCGCTCTGCACAACACCTCTCCACTACGAGGGAATGAAGTTTTTTAAACGCTCGTAAAGGAGAAACACAATGCAGCGAACCGAAAAGCAAGACATCTACACCCGGATCACTAACCAGATCGTCAGCCACTTGGAAAAAGGCGTCAGGCCGTGGGTTCGACCGTGGAATGCCGAGCATGCAGCCGGACGGATTACGCGCCCACTCCGGCACAACGGGAAGCCTTACAGCGGAATCAACGTTCTCTCGCTGTGGGCAAGCGCCATGGCGCAGAACTTCGCGGCGCCCATCTGGATGACCTTTAAACAGGCATCGGAACTTGACGCCCACATCCGCAAGGGCGAGAAAGGCTCGCTTGTCGTCTACGCAGACAGCATCAAGCGAAGAGAAACCGACGAAAAGACTGGCGACGAAATCGACCGGGAAATCCCGTTTCTCAAGGGTTACATCGTCTTTAATGTCGAGCAGATCGAAGGCCTGCCGGAAGTTTATTACGCGAAAGCCGCACCTACACTCGACCCTGTGGCCCGCATCGAGCACGCGGAAAAGTATTTCGCAGCCTTGGGAGCAGCCATCCGGCACGGCGGAAATCGCGCGTTTTACAGCATCGCTGCCGATGCGATCCAGATGCCGCCATTCGAGAGTTTCCAAGATGCGGACAGTTATTACGCGACGCTTGCCCATGAATGCACCCATTGGACAGGCAGCAAGACCCGGCTCGACCGTGACTTCGGCGGGCATCGCTTCGGGAGCGAAGGTTACGCTGTCGAGGAACTGGTAGCTGAACTTGGGGCCGCGTTTCTGTGCGCCGACCTGGAGATTGCCCTGGAACCGCGCGAAGATCATGCGTCCTATATCGCAACCTGGCTGAAAGTACTGGCTGCTGACAATCGAGCAGTGTTCACCGCCGCGGCCCACGCACAACGCGCCGCAGAATTTATCAACACCAGAGCAGCCGCCGCCGCGCAAGTCACCACGACTTGCGCGGCATGATGTGACTGCAGACGTTGACGCCCCCATCAAGAATCTCCTCCGGGCGGCTCGATCGCGGAAGCTTGGGCAATGGTGCGCTCCAGTTCCGAGATCGTTTTATCGTCATAACCGAAGACGTACTGTGCAGCTTTAGCTGATGGCCACGAGCGGTGCTCCTTGGCTCGCCCAGTGTTGGACTTTACCCTCTCCAACGCAGTGACCATCGCTTGCTGATCGACGCGTAGGTACAGATCGGCTGTCGTGCTCAGGTGCGAATGCCCGAGAATCTCCTGCGCGACTTTGATGTTGCCAGTGGTGTCGAGTACGCCTTGCGCGAGAGTGTGACGGAACAGGTGCGGATGAGCCGAGATGCCTGCCTTTCGACCGATGTACCGTAGGACCGACTCAAACGTCGCATAGCGGAGGGGTTTGCCTTGACCTTTTCGCGAAGCGATCCAAACGGCATGAACGTCCGGCGACGCGCGGCGCTCGTTGCGCAGGTACTCTTCGTAAATCGGCCAGAAATCGTCGGTGACGGGCACGCGGTGCTGATCACGCGCACCCTTCAGTCGCACGGTGATGAGTCGCCGTTTGCGATCGACATCCTCCAGTTCCATACCCAGAATCCCGTGTCGGCCAGCAATCGGACTCCAATCGCCGATGCGCTGACCAGCGCGAGACAGCAATATCAGAATCGCTTTATCGCGATAGGAACCGGCGCTGTCGATCAGCTTCTGAATCGCCGCGGGCTCCAAGATCTTCGGGAGCGTTCTTGGAATACGACGGCGAAATCCATCACGTTGCCTCTGGCGCACCGGCAAGTCGCGCCCGATCATCCCGTGACGTAGCTCCTCGGTGAGAGGGTTCCCGGAGGCTGGGTTGATGCGACCCTTCCACGGACCCCGCCCGTCCTGGGTATCGCGGCGAATACAGTACTCAAAATAAGACGCGAGCACGCTTAACCGATGGTTGATCGTGCGTGGCTGGCGCGGCTTCTGCGCAAAGTGTGTGGCGACAGCACCTTGCTTCGCACCTCGCGCGAACTCAATGATGTAGACGCCGACGATCTGACGCGTGACTTCGTCAGGATCGCCTCCCGAGGCGCGCAGCCAACTGAAGAAATGTGCAAGGCCAATCGCGTAAGCGCGCTGGGTGTAGACAGAACAATCGCGCAAGCTCAGATCCGCTAGAAACTGATCGCACGAGCCAACGCCGGCGTCGTCTGAGTCACAAACACGGAATGAGTCGCCGAATCGCTCGGTTTTTCTTAGGACGTTGTAAATCGACATAGTAGCCATCTTCGCTTGACCGCTATCGAGAAGTACATCTACAGGTGGAATCCATCGGGCGCGCAGAGGCTCGGCCGCAAATCACGAGATAAGACGTTTCCCAAACGGACGGCCAAGCCCTACCTGATCTGCCCACGGGATGCACTGGGAACGGAGGGTCAAGTCTTTTTTGCAGCCGCCTTTTGGCTTACGCTGCGGAAAAAGGCATCACGGTTGAGACTTGCAGTATTGACGGTAGCGCCAAAGGGTATGCGAGTAACCAGGGTAAGCGCATCACGCTTTCCGACTCGCTCACCTTCGCTGATCGCGCGGCCGTCCTGATCCATGAAATCAGCCATTGCCTCTTGCACTTCGGGGAGTCTAAGCCAAACCTGAAACAACGCGAACTGGAAGCGGAGGCGACTAGCTTTGTCGTCGCGTCCCACTTCGGGCTAAATCCTGAATCGAAGTTTTACCTGGCCGCCTACGGAGTCAAAGCCAGCGACCTATTGGAGAGTCTGCCCGTCATCCAAACGACTGCCGCGCAGATTATTTCCGCATGTGCAACGAACAGCCAACAGCAGACAGCAGCGGTCGAGATGGCCGCTGCTGCATAGGGTGACACTGAAGATGGAATTGATGGCAATATAAACCGGGCCGACCTTGAGCATTGGCCGGACCCGGTTTTTTGTAAGCAAACGCAGTATTGATTATATTCCTCCTGCGGAAAGGAACAAACGCGTATGCCAGGAAAGAAAGCGCCCACGGACATCCACGCCGCGGCTGTTGCCCTGGGAAGTAAAGGAGGCAAGGCTAAAGCCAAGAAACTCACTCCTGCAGATCGCAAGGCACTTGGCGAACGGTTAGCTCAAGCCCGAAAGCGGATTCCGCCTGAGGAACGGCAGCGAATAGCCAAGGCTGCAGTTGCCGCACGCGAACAAAAACGTCAGCAGCGAAAACATGGCACGAAGTAATTGTTGGCGAATCGAGGCAGGCGCAAAACCGGACGAGAGGACCCTGAGGTCGATAGAACGACTAAAACTCGCGCGGAACACTGTTCCAGCGCAACGGGCGGGGCATTCTAAAATCGATTCGGAGGTCGCTTTAAGGGGTCACTCTTCGGCGTCGCCCAAGATTCTGACCACGAACGATTCTGAGCATGAAAGTGCTTGACTTCATGGCCCACTGAATTGCCCCCCACCTGTGGGTTATTGTCCTAACAGGTGCATCGTTAGTCTTTCGGGCGGGGTTGTGGCCTGCTTCAAACGGAATTTGAGCACGTAGCATTCCTCGTGAATTGCTTTTCCGTTCTCATTTCTCCTGGTGGTTTCCAGCTCCACGGGTTCGTTGCAGACGGAGCAGGTTGGAAGTTCCGGTCTGACCTGGCGCCGAATCCAGGGAATAAATCGGGGGATGTTGGGCATGGAGGGGCCTCCGATGCGAATTATCAGATTGCACAAGAGACCGACGCCCGACCTGGGCACGGCGGAGGGATGTGTAAAGGGACTCCTAAAGTCTAGCACCGGACTAGACAATTACAAGCCCTAAGAGTCCGACACCTGTCTTGTTGTGCGTTCGACAAACAACTTTCTTGATCAGTCAAATCGGTGTCTAGCGTTACTCAAGAACGAACCACTTAGCGGGGCGAGATTCGCAGGGTTTTCGGAACAACGAGAGAACGACCGCCCGCGTGGGGTTGCATGGGTGGCGGAACCCCAGAAGGATAAGGGGTCGTTGTGCTCCGCGGCGCAGCGGACACCGGGAAAGGTTAGGAAAGGGTCGATTAATTGGAAAGCCTCACTGGGCGCACTTTTGCGCACTGACCTCACGCGCTACGGTGGCGCAAGGTTTTCAGAACAGTCGAGTGCCTCACGCGCTACGGTGGCGCAAGGTTTTCAGAACAGTCGAGTGTGCCGCTTTCCTCAATTGCGCAAGCCGTTCACTGAACTCCTTCTTGCCATACAAACCCTTGTCCAGCTCATGAACGTACCGGGCCGTAAGTTCTGTCCGATTCCGGCAACCTGTGCGGTCAAATATAGCGCTCATGTGGTGGTTAACCGTGTGTGCCGAGATTCCCATGAACTTAGCGATCTCCGCGTTTGTGAGGCTGGATGCAACAAGTATGGTGGCGGCGAACTGGCGGGGTGTCAGCACATCCATGAGGGTGCGTTTCTTTTCAACTCCTTTGGGTCGCATGTTTGCTCCCGTCACGGTTCTTTGCGAATGGCCGCTCGGCATCGCGTACGCGTGAGCGGAGCGGCAGCTCTGCATGTTAGACAACGATAACCACTACGATGACGGTCGCGCAGGGCTGTCCAGGATTGAAATTGACGTGCACGGTGTGGTTCAGCGGGAACAGGGTGGTTTGATCGCCGCAAAAAACCAATGGTGGACGATATGCTGTTTTGCAGCAAGGTCACGAACGTGACCGGAATGGTCTCCATTCCGTTCAGGGTGTTACCGAGCTGCACGAAGCTGACCCAGCCTTGGATTGTGGAACCTGTCTCAATGGCGCGACGGACGAATACATTGCCGCAGCCGGTTGAAAACAGGAGCAACGAGAGAACCAGAAGGGGCGAGAGGAGGCGCTTCACAAATCACCTCGCCATTGAAGTATACCGCCAATTGCCAGCTCCGCGCGTGCGGAATGCGCCCCGTTATATTCCTTCATCATCATCAATCGCGTGGACACTTGGGCGTAGTGCGCGACACATCGAGATTGTCATCTGAATCTGTTCGGCTTTTGTAACGGAGCAGCGAAAGGTGGGCAAGTCGGCGGGAGTGAGAAATGATAGATCCCGATGAGTTACCCCGAGGGGCACAAAGGCTCCATTGAAGCGCGACGATTCCAACGTTACGAAATCGACACCGAAATCAACGTTGCCGTGTTCGCACAGGATAAACACGGGGTCATGCGCGGCCGGGCACTCAATATCAGTGGAAGCCGGCATGGCTGGTTTATTCGTAAGCGGGTGGGACATGGGCACAGCAGTGAATCTCAAATTCTTTGTGCCGGTGGTAAACAGTCGTCTTAGTGTTGGCGCAGTTGTGCGCAGTCGGGTCCGACTATCGCTACGGGTTTGAATTTGTGGAACTGAATCCGGCGCAACGCGAGACTATCGGCAAGACCTGTAGAACGCTCGCCCTGCTCCGATAGGACGATTAGCTGTCATGGCCCGATTTGACTGATCACATCGAATATCCCGGATCTTACTCCACGGCGCTCGCGCAACCACCCCCGCAAGGGTTTTTGGAACGCTGCTGGGAGATTCTGTGGGCCGTTCCCACCCCAACCCCTAACTCTTTGGAGATTGCTCGCCAAGAGGTGTGGTTCATCAAAACGCTACGCACCGCAATGAATCAGTTTTTCATCATGGGCAGGCCTTCTCAGCCGGAGGATTTTGGACCTAGCAGTTGGTCAGCGGAAGTTGTTCTAGGCATGCGAACCGCGCTAAGGACTCATGTCAGCCCTGAACGCGTTAAGAAATTTGCCGCGGCCCTGCACCCCCCGCACCCAAACGTCGATCTACGCTGCTACTACATAACGATGATGCAGCCCGCCGAGTCGCGGGAATGACTGAACCTTGTTTCCAGGTGCGGAGCGGAACTCAACTAGCCGACCCGTTGGCGTATCTTTCGCGAGTCCGAGGTGCGTCCGATCTTGATGGTAGTAGCGAACATACTCGGACATCAGCCGTTTCAGGTGCTGCTCGTTCAGGACGATCACGTGGTCCAGCAAGTCTCGTCGACAACTCCCAACCCAGCGCTCAGCGACACCGTTCTGCCATGGGCTACGATACGCGGTGCGAACAGGTTCGCTTCCGATTTCCTTCACGGACGAGATCACGTCGGTACCAAATTTTGAATCATGGTCGAATAGCAAGAATCTGTGCGCGGGTGCGTACGGCCATGCCTCTCGCATCTGCTGCACGATCCAGAGAGCAGTGGGATTTCGCGTTACATTGAAACGTAGAATCTTGCGTCGGTCATGGCCTATGACAAAGAAGCAATACAGAATGCCAAACGTGATTGTCGACACCGTGAAGAAGTCCATCGCCGCAATGGCCTCACGATGATTGCGTAGAAACGTCAGCCAACGCTTTCCCACATCTGGGTCCCTCGGCGCTCGTCGAAGCCAGCGCGAGACCGTTGGTTCTGATAAATTGAAGCCCAGCTTGAGCAACTCGCCGTGAATGCGCGGTGCTCCCCACGTTGGGTTCTCCGCAGCCATGCGAAAGATCAGCGCCTGAATCTCCGTGCTGACTGGATTTCGGCCACCCACCTGCTTGGCTCTGGAGAGCCATTTCCAATACAGACGAAAGCCAGCCCGATGCCACTCCACCACGGTTCGCGGCGTGACCAGAATAAGAGGCGTTTTCCATCCGGACCAAAGCCGTCGCAGAAGAACCCAGAACAGCTTGTGCATTGCCGATACTCGACGGCGGGGACGCTTGGCGTGCAGCGAGAGGAGTTGCTGACGCAGTGCGAGATTTTCCAGGATGAGGTCCTGACGGGAACCCAACGCACTGACAATCCAGCCTATGAGGTGTCGGAGCCACGAGAACATGGCCGAAATGTTATCGGAGGCTTGGCAACAAACATCGCCCAAGTCATTCATTTTACGAGTGCAGGAGGTTTTGATTAGGGGCACCGGAGGAGTCGAAGCAGGATCTGGGTCGGACCCTACCCAGGTGGAGCTCACGTACAGTAAGTACCGGACCAAACTACGGTATGTACCTGATTGAAGGGTTTGGCGCGTCGATGTAAGAGTCACATCGCCTGGGGCGCGTTTCCCCCCTAACCAAATCTGACCGCCGGTCTCGTGCCCAGGCCCGCTTCACTGCTATTGCTGCAAAGGGACAGAGAGGAGTCGCGGTGTTCCATTGCCAACGGTTCCTCTTGGTTGGCTCAGGTGTGGTTGGTCCAGGAGCTTGTGGGGTCTGGGTAGTAAATCCCGGCTATGGCGTTTGGTCAGAAACACAAAAGGTGCGGATTTGCGTAGCCTTTTGGACACTGGCGACGAGACTTTGCGAAACCTCATGACCCAGCTGGAGTGATCGCTTCGACTTTCAGCGGTCCCGGTTTCTTCTTGTCGAGGGCGGGCGAGGGTTTGCCCAGGTGGACGCTTACCGTGTGCAGAGGGAACGGCGGAAGCACCGGCGTCTTGAAGGCATTTCCATGAGACGTGCCTAAGCGGAGTCTCCTTATTTTGGTGGGCCTCTCTAAGGGTGCGAGCCACCTAGGAGACTTAAAACTGACGCACTACCGAAACAATCCAACACCGGTTGCACCGAATGAATCCTGGAGGAGAAGTTATGTTTCGAACACGGCACCTTGTCTCTTTGGGTCTGCTGGTTGTGTTTTTCTCGGGTATTTCTGTAACCGTTTTCGCCCAAGACGATAACACTGTTCCCGACGTCGATATTCGCAGCGCAACTAACATTGGGGACCTCGGGAGCTCTGTCCCCGGTCCTACGAGCCCTACCGGTACGAAGCGACCGCCGCGCGTCGGTCCAAATGTTCTCGCCAACACATCTCAGGCGGTCAACCCCGGACTGCTGGGGCGCAGTGAGACTACCATCGCTTCAAGTGCCGATGGAAGCTTGATCCTCATCGGTTTTAATGACGCCCAGGGTTTTTGCGGGCCTCTGTTTGGAGTGTCGTGCACGCCTGAAACACCTCCCGGGCTTTCTGGCTTTGCCTTCTCTACAGACAGCGGTCTTACCTTCACAGATGGCGGAGCGCCAGACCCGGCCCTATTCAACAATGTCTTTACTCGTGGCGATCCCTGGATGGGCCGAGGCGGTGTCGATAATGCAACATTTTATTACGCCAATCTCGCTGTCGATGCCACTACTGGTGCAGGATTAGGTGTAAGCGTTCATCGCGGGCATTTCGACACCACGGGTTTCGCCTTCGAGGATGTCCGTACGTTCAATGCTCCTAATCCCAACGATTTCTATGACAAGGAAGCTATCGCCACCGCACAGGACGGGAGCGGTGCAGCGTATGTGTCGCTCACCAACTTTATTAGCACCTCTCCCTGCGGGGTTAATGGTGGATTTGGACAGATAGAGGTTTGGCGCACTCACGATGCCGGAGACAGCTGGATTGGCCCAACGATCGCAAGCCCCGATCAGACCGACGTACCCTGCGATGGCGGCGGGATACTGCAACAAAGCTCGGCGCCGGCGATAGGCCCTAATGCAGAAGTCTACATCGCCTGGCAGCTTGGTCCGCATCTTGGCCCCACACTCCCAAGCGCCAAAAT
>WNFD01002294.1_pt1 | contig 19253 bp, 15 predicted proteins | sample 5400491 | NCBI WGS metagenome assembly WNFD01 (sample SAMN13153343, study PRJNA577476) | soil metagenome | isolation source: 120 cm saprolite under Douglas fir tree site 2 hole 2 replicate 2 | place: USA:California | collected 2015-04-18 | reverse complement strand
GGGGGGCGCCCTCCTCCGGATGGGGCAGCAGTCGCTCGCCATACGCGGATCGGGGCTCATCGAGAACGGCGACGACATCGCCAACATCATCGTCGACTCGCAGAAGAACGTGCCGGTCTTCGTGCAGGACATCGGCAAGGTGGGGGTGGGCAGCCTGCCCCAGACCGGAATCTTCGCCCGCGACCGCGACCCGCTCGGCCCTGGCGGCGTGGAGGCGATCGTCCTGATGCGCCGCGGGGAGAATCCCAGCGAGGTCCTCCAGAGCATCCACGAGGCGGTCGACGAGATCAATACCACGCGCCTGCCGCGCGGGATCCGGATCGTGCCCATCCACGACAAGACGGAGCTCGTCCAGAGCACCCTGCACACCGTCGCCCGCGTGTTGCTCGAAGGCTTCGTCATCGTGGTGACCGTGCTCCTGGTGTTCCTCGTGAGCCTGCGTGCCGCCCTCCTCACCGCGCTGACGATTCCGCTGTCGCTGCTCTTCGCCCTCTTCTGCATGTACCTGTCGGGCGTGCACCTGAGCCTGCTCAGCATTGGCGCGCTGGACTTCGGCATTCTCGTGGATGCCACCATCGTCATGGTCGAACGGATCATGCGGGCCCTGGAGCACGAGTCCGCTCCGCTGGAAAGCTCGGAGCTCACCGCTCGCGTCCGTGGGGCGGCACTGGCCGTCCAGCGCCCGATCCTCTTCTCGCTCCTCATCATCATCGCCGCCTATATCCCGCTCCTGACTCTCGAGCGCGTCGAGCGGCGCCTGTTCACGCCGATGGCCCTCACCGTGTGCTTCGCGCTGCTCGGCTCCCTCCTTCTTTGCCTCACCATCGTCCCCGTTCTCGCGACCTTCGTCTTCCGCGGCCGGACGCGGATCAAGGAGCACCGGCTGCTCGACTTGATCACCAGGGGCTATGAACGGATGACTCTCGCGACCGTCCGCCACGCATGGCTCACCGTGCTCGTGGCGGCGTGCGTCGTGTCCGGATCCATCTACCTCGGCTCGCGTCTGGGGACGGTCTTTCTGCCCACGCTCGACGAGGGCGTCATCTGGATTCGAGCCACCTTGCCCTCCGGCATTTCGCTCGAGAAGTCGGCCGAGGTCGCCCGCGCCATCAGGCTCGCGGTTCTGGAATCACCTGAGGTCAAGCTCGTGATGTCGCAGACCGGGCGCAACGATTCGGGCACGGATCCGTTCGGGCCGAATCGAAACGAGCTGCTCGTCAACCTGTATCCGTATGACACGTGGAAGTCGGGGAAGACCAAGACACAGCTCGTGGACGAGCTGCGGCGCCGTCTCCAGGACACCGTCCCGGAGGTCGCCCTCAACTTCACCCAGCCCATCGTCGACACCGCGACGGAGATCGCCACCGGGTCGTCGGCAGATCTGGCCGTCATCATCAGCGGCCCCGATCTCACCGAGCTTCGAGGCCTCGCCGCCCAGACTCTGCGGATGCTGCGCGGCGTGCCGGGAGCGGTCGACACGTCGATCGAGCAGGAGCGCGATCAGGCGCAGCTGCGCCTTGGCATCAATCGCTTTCAGGTGGCGCGATACGGCATCAACGTCGGCGACGTCCAGGACGTGATCGATCTGGCGCTTGGCGGCAGCCCGATCACGAGCGTTTTCGAGGGCGACCGTCACTTCGACGTGGTGGCGCGGTTCGTACCCGAAGCGCGGGCCGATCCGGCCGCCATCGGGAATCTTTTGATCCCCGTCAAGGACGGCGCCCGGGTGCCGCTGTTGCAGCTTGCCGACATTCGCGTGGTAGACGGTGCGACCATCGTGGCCCGGCGCGAGAACGAGCGGCAGATCACCGTGCGGACGAACATCCACGGGCGCGACCAGGGCGGATTCGTGGCCGAAGCCCAGGCGCGACTCGCGAGGGAGGTTCCCCTGCCTGCGGGGTACCGGGTGGCGTGGGGAGGGCAGTTCGAGAACTTCGAGCGTGCCCGTCAGCGGCTCGCGGTGATCATCCCGGTCACGGTCGGTATCATCTTCGTCCTCCTGTTCATCACGTTCGGGTCGGGGCTCGACGCTCTTCTCGTCCTCGTGAACGTGCCGTTTTCGCTGTCGGGAGGGCTGATTCTCCTCTACCTGAGGGGCATCAACCTGAGCGTGTCCGCCGCCGTCGGGTTCATCTCGCTGTTCGGGGTCGCGGTGATGAGCGGCCTGCTCTACGTCTCGGAGATCAACGCGCGACGACGCGTGCCGGACGTTTTGCTGCTCGACGCCGTCGTGCAGGGCGCGAGAGTGCAGTTTCGGCCGCAGCTGATCCTCATCGTCGTCGCGGGTCTCGGAATGTTGCCGGCCGCGCTCGCTCGCGGGATCGGGTCCGACATTCAGCGGCCGCTGGCCACCGTCGTCATCGGTGGCCTCGTTTCAACGCTCTTCCTCACGCTCTTCGCGCTTCCCGCAGTCTACTGGTTGACGGAGGCGTTCCGCCCGGCGGCGCAGCGGCTCTCTGGCGGTGGCGGATAATGACGTCGCTTGCCCCCTCGGCAAGACTGCTCACGGGCGTGGCGGCCGCGCTGACCGCCGCCGCTCTGGTATCGGGCTGCGCGGTGGGTCCGAACTTCAGCCGTCCAGCCGCGCCGGCGGTGGAGAGCTACACGCGGCCATCGCTGGCGGCGACGACAGCGTCAGCGGACGTCCCGGGAGGCGAAGCGCAGCGTCTCGTCCCCGGGAAGGACCTCCCGCACGACTGGTGGACCCGGTTTGAGTCACCCGGGTTGAACACGCTGGTCGAGCGCGCCCTCAGGGCCAACCCCACGCTCGTGGCGGCGCAACAGTCGCTGCGCCAGTCGATGGAGCTCGCGGCCGCGCAGCGGGGTCTCTTCTTTCCAACCATCGAGGGGAGCTTCGCGCCGAGTTACCAACGGACATCGGCGACCTTGGCGCCGCCGTTGAACTCGAGTGACTTGAGGTACAGCCTCTTTACCGCCCAGGTGAGCGTCGGCTTCACCCCGGACGTTTTCGGAGGTACCCGGCGGCAGCTCGAGTCACTGCTCGGACAGGCCGAGGCTCAGCGCTTTCAGCTGGAGGCGGCATACATGACACTGACCTCGAACGTGGTGGCCGCGGCCGTGCAGGAGGCGTCGCTGCGGGCGCAGCTGGCAGCGACCCGGGAGATCATCGCGATCAGCACGAGGTCGCTCGATCTGGTGCGGCGCCAGTTCCAGTTGGGAGCCGTATCCGGGCTCGAGGTGTCCGCGCAGGAAACCGCCCTCGCGCAGGTGGAGCAGACGCTGCCGCCGTTGCAGAAGCAGCTGGAGCAAAACCGCAACCTCCTGACGGCCCTGGCGGCTCGGCTCCCGAGTGACGATCCCGACGAGACGTTCGAGCTCGCGTCATTCCGGCTGCCCACGGATCTGCCGGTGAGCGTGCCGTCCAGGCTCGTCGAGCAGCGCCCGGACGTGCGCGCCGCGGAAGCGCAGTTGCACGCCGCCAGCGCGCAGATCGGCGTCGCCGTCGCGAACCAGATGCCGCAGTTCACCATCACCGGCGCGTATGGCGGAACGTCCACCGCGTTTACCCAGATGTTCGCCAACGGCAATCCGTTCTGGACCATTGCCGGCAACCTCGCACAATCGATCTTCGACGGCGGAACCCGGCTGCACCGGCGGCGCGCCGCCGAGGCGGCCTTCGAGCAGGCGGCGGCGCAATACCGGAGCACGGTCATCACGGGCTTCCAGAACGTCGCGGACACCCTCTATGCGCTCCAAGCCGATGCGGCAAGCCTCACTGCGGCGGTGGGCGCGGAGCGGGCCGCCAGGATGACCCTCGATATCACCCTCAAGCAGCAGGAGCTCGGAGCGGTCAACTACCTCGCTCTGCTGAGTGCGCGGCAGGCCTACCAGCAGACGTTGATTGCTCATGTGCAGGCGCAGGCGAGCCGGTTGGCCGACACCGCGGCGCTCTTTCAGGCGCTCGGCGGCGGGTGGTGGAACCGCCCGCCGGCGGCTCCCACAACCGGCGAAGCGGTCGAGCGATGAAAGCGTCACGCTGGCGATGCGCGGCCCTGATCGCGGCCGCCTGCTTCCTGAGCGGCTGCGCGGCAGACGTGGTCATGGTGAACCCGCGCACCGGCGAAACGGCGATCTGCAGGGAAAGTCTTCGGGGCCTGAATCCGTGGTCGCAAAAGGAAACCTGCGTCGGCCACTACATCGCGGGGGGATGGACAAGGGCCGGACAGGAGTGACTCTTCATATAGTGGGTGCGCTCCTGTCCGTCGGAATCGTACTCGTGCTGATTTTGGCCGTGGTGGCCTTGGGTCTTGGGCTTCCCTACTTTCGGCACTGGAGGCATCAGCGGCGTGGGCCGGGGCGTCGTTAGCTGATTGGTGGTGCAGGACGTGCCCGCGACACTCGAGCGGCGGCCTCGTCGCCGCCCGGCGGGCTCTCGCGCTCACATCACCGCACCTTGTCGGACTGGCGGCAGCGCGGGACCGATGCCCGTGATCCGGGCGAAGCGCACCGCGAGCCTCTCGCCGAACGATGAGGCGTCGAGCGGATTCAAGGCGGTGGCTCCTCCTGCCGAGCCGAGGCGGGCCTCGGCCACCCTCACCAGCCCTCGCATGCAGCTCGCCGCCTCGTAGTACGCGAGCGTCGTCCGGTCGAGCTTCCGGCGGCGCTGGTACCCAGCCAGGTGACGCGCGAGCAGGACGGGCCGCATCATTCGGGCCAACAAACGCGCCACCGCCGGCACCGCAGCCATCTCGATGGGCGCGCAGGAGAGGATGACCCGCGTCGCCGCCACGTCGTAGGCGGGATCTGCGACCACCGCATTCGGCCAGTCGAGCACACCCGTCACGGCATTGCCTGACATCAGGACGTTCTGGGGATGGAAGTCGCCGTGGCAGATGACACGCCGGTCCGGCTCGGGCGGGCCGTGCGACAGGAGCCAGCGCATCGGTTGGACGAGGCCTTCAACGGGACGGCGGGTGACTCGTTGGTCGAGGTCGGCCAGCATGCTGTCAAAACTCGGCATCTCTCCGATGCCTTCCTGGCTCACGGTGCTGAGCAGCGGTAGCGCGTCGAGATCGTGGAGCCGGAGCTGCGTCCGCGCGAGTACGCCGGCAATGCCGAGCTTCCTCACCTCGAGCATGGGCCGGCCCGGCGCCCGTTCCATGACGAGGAAGGCGCCGTCCAGGATGGCCACGTCGGCGCTGGCGGCCAGCACGCGCGGCGCTGGGTAGCCCAGCCCGGCGACCGCGTTCTGCACGGCTCGCTCGCGAAGCGCCCGCGTGGGGTCGTGCTTCGGGCCGAGCAGCCGGAGGATCAGCGGCCCGGAGAACGGCGCTGGCGCGCCGGCCAGGCGAAAAGCGAAGATCTTCGTGTCGTAGCCGCCGCTGATCGGCACCGGCGCTTCGGCGAGCTCGAGGGCCGGCTGGCGGAGCGTGTCGCGGAGGTGATCGAGCAGCCGCCGCGCCAGGTCGCTCCGGAAGGCCGGGGCGCTCTGGCCATCCGAAGCCACGTTCGTCACCGGTGAGCGGGCACCCGCACCCTTGTCGGCGCCGCCTGGCGCCGGACTTGGACGACGGTGGCGATGGTCAGCAGCATGAAGGCCGCCGAGGCCACGAAGACCATCCGCGGCTCGCCTCTGTCCAGCAGCCAGCCGAAGAGCAGCGGCGTCAGCGAGGAGCCCAGGTCGAGCCCGGAGTAGACGAAGCCGTAGACCTTGCCCGAGGCGCCCGACGGCGTGGCCGCGCGCACGAGCATGTCGCGCGAGGGGGTGGTCGCGCCGAGACAGAAACCCGTCAGCGCCATCACCACCGGGAGGACCGCCAGCGGCGGAACCGCGCTCGCCATGACGAGGCTCGCGAGCGCGCCCACGCACATGCCCACGCTCGCGAGCAGGTCGTGGCGGCTGGTGCGGTCGGCGAGAAAAGCTCCCAGAAGAACGCCGGCCGCGCTGCCGACGAAGAAGGCGGTGAGCGCGCCCGTGGCGAGACCGAGGGGCGCCTCGTAGATCGCGACCATGGCCGAGACGGAGAACGTCTGGATGCCGATCTGCGACGTCGCGAGCAGGGCGAAGTAGGCGAAGGCGATCAGGATGGGCCTCGCCATGAGAAGCTTCACGCTGGCGGACCATCCGCCCACCGGCACGCTGCGAAGCCCGGCCAGCTCGCGCCGGTCGTCGAGCGTTTCTCGCTGGGTCGAGAGCGCGAGCGCCACGGCGACGCCGAGCCCTCCCACGATGAGGAGCGCCGCGCGCCAGCCGAAGGCCGCGGACAGTGCCACGACGACGGCCGGCGCCACCACCCAGCCGAGGTTGCCGCAGAGCGAATGCACGCCGTAGGCCCGGCCGAGGCGCGACGACGAGACCGAAGCGTTGAAGATCGAATAGTCCGCCGGATGGAAGACGCTGTTGCCGAGCCCGCCCAGGAGCGCCACCGCCACGAGCGCCCAGTAGGAGGGCGCAAGCCCCGCCAGCGCCATCGCGAGCGCGACGAGGGCCATGCCGGCGGGCAGCACACGGCGGGCGCCAAAATGATCCACGAGAAATCCGGAGGCCGTCTGACCTATTCCGGACGAGGCGTAGAAGAGGCTCATCACGAGCCCCAGTTGGACGTAGGTGACGCCGAAGTCGTCGCGCAGGAGCGGGAAGAGCGGCGGCAGCGTCAGCTGAAAGAAGTGGCTGACGAAGTGCGCCCCGCTCACCAGGCCGATGACGCGCACGTCCCGTCTGAGACCGCCTCGTGCCGCTCCGGCCGACGTCGGAATCGCGAGCCTCCCGGTGGAAGAACAGCCCGGCAGGAGCCGGGCGCTCGCCCAGCGTAGCGTAACCCGAAGCGGGATGCGGGGGATTCTCGCCGCGTGGTACCATGGCCTCCTGCTCGCACACCATCGGAACCATCAGGGAGACTGACGCCATGCCGATCAAGCTCGTGGGCCGCGGGGTCAAGCGGCTCGAAGATCCCAAGCTCATCTCCGGCAGCGACCCCTACGTCAACGACGTACGCCTCGAAGGCGCGCTGCAGCTGGCTTTCGTCAGGAGTCCCCACGCCCACGCCGTCCTCAAGCGCATCGATACGAGCGCAGCGAGGAAGATCCCGGGAGTGGTCGCGGTCCTGACGGGCGCCGACATCAATGCCGAGGTGGGCGTCATCCACACGCCGATCCCGCCCGAGATGTTCGCCTCGATGAACAAGCAGGGATACTCGATGCTGGCCGAGGGTCGCGTCCGCCACGTGGGCGAGCCGGTGGCCGTGGTGGCCGCGGAGACGGCCGCGGCCGCGGTGGACGGGGCCGAGGCCGTGGTGGTGGATTACGAGCCGCTCCCGGTCGTCGTGGACCCGGAGACCGCGCTTGCCGAGGGCGCGCCGCTCCTCTATCCCGAGACCGGGTCCAACCTCGGCGTCTTGTTCAAGGGCGAGAAGGGCGACGTGGACGCGGCCTTCAAGACGGCGCCCGTCGTCATCGACGTCCAGATGATCAACCAGCGCGTGATCCCGCTCTGCATGGAGCCCCGCGCGTGCAGCGCCGTCTGGGACGCCAAGGCGCAGAAGATGACCATGTGGGGCGACACCCAGATCCCACATGGCATGCGGAACCAGGTCGCCGAGCGGCTCAAGCTCAAGCCCGAGCAGATCCACCTGATGACGGGCCGCGTGGGCGGGGGCTTCGGCGCCAAGGTGCCGGTGTACCAGGAAGACACCATCGTGCCGATGCTCGCCAAGCGCCTCGACCGCCCCGTGCGCTGGGCGGCCACGCGGCGCGAAGACATGCAGACCACGGGTCACGGCCGCGACATGCGCTGCCACCTCCGGCTGGCCGCCGACTCGAACGGGCGCATCCTGGCTCTTGACGCGAAGATCACCGGCAACGTCGGCTACTGCCTCTACCACGTCGGCTGTCTCCTGCCCGTCCTCTGCGCCCAGATGATCACAGGCTGCTACGACATCCAGACGGCACGGGCCGAGGTCCGCTGCGCCTTCACCAACACGATGGGCACCGTGCCGTACCGCGGCGCCGGGCGCCCCGAGGCGGCCTATTTCATCGAGCGCGGCATGGACCTGCTGGCCGCGAAGGTCGGCCTCGACCCGTCTGAGGTCAGGCGGCGCAACTTCATCCCGCCGGACAAGTTCCCTTACGACACGCCGCTCGGCAATTCCTACGACAGCGGCGAGTACACGCGCGCCCTCGACCACGCGCTCGTCAAAGCCGGCTACGAGGAGCTGCGCCGGCAGCAGAAGGCCGCGCGCGCCCAAGGACGATTGATGGGCATCGGGCTCGCCTCCTACGTCGAGATCTGCGGCTTCGAGGAGGACGAGGTCTCTGACCTCGTGGTGGCCGACGACGGCCGCGTGACCGTGCTCACGGGCTCGGCCTCTCACGGCCAGGGGCACGAGACGGCCTACGCGCAGCTGGTCGCCGACGAGCTCCAGATCCCAATGGAGATGGTCAAGGTCGTCCAGGGCGACACCGAGCTCGTCAGGAACGGCGTCGGCACCTTCGGCAGCCGCTCGGCGGCGCGCGGCGGCATGCATGCCCTCAGCCAGGCGGCCAAGGTCAAGGACAAGGCGCAGCAGGTCGCGGCCAAGCTCCTGGAAGCCGCCTCGCAGGATCTCGTGCTGGCCGACGGCAAGTTCACCGTGCGGGGCGTGCCGGATCGCGCCGTCACCTGGCAGCAAGTCGCCTCGGCCGCCAAGGGCAGCTTGAGCTCGCACGAGGACATCAAGGCGGGCACGGGCATGCTCTTCCCCTTCGGCTCCCACGTCGCCACCGTCGAGGTGGACAAGGACACCGGCCGGGTCACGATCCTCAAGTACATGTCGGTGGACGACGCGGGCTTTCTCATCAACCCGCTGCTCGTCCAGGGCCAGGTGCACGGCGGCCTCGGACAGGGTATTGGCCAGGCGCTGTGGGAAGAGGCGGCCTTCGACGAGTCTGGGCAGCTCGTCTCGTCCACGCTCATGGACTACTCGATCCCGAAGGCGGACAATCTCATCTCGTTCGACAACGACCACACCCGCACGCATTCGCCGCGCACGCCGCTCGGCGTCAAGGGCATCGGCGAAGCCGCCACCATCGGCTCCACGCCCGCCATCGCCAACGCGGTGATGGACGCGCTCGCCCCGCTCGGCGTCACCCACGTGGACCTGCCGCTCACGCCGCAGAAGATCTGGGTCGCCATGAGCGCAACGGCCCGGAAGCGATAGCGTCAACCCATACGAGAGGGGCAACTATGAAAGCCGCCGTCCTCTACGAAGCGAACACGCCGCTCCAGATCGTGGACCTCCAGCAGCAGGGGCCCCAGGCGGGCGAGGCGCGGGTGCGCGTCAAGGCCGCGGGCGTCTGCCACAGCGATTGGCACATCATGAACGGCGACTGGCAGCTGCCGCTGCCCATGGTCCTGGGACACGAGGCGGCGGGCATCGTCGAGGAGGTCGGCGCGGGCGTGACCACCGTCAAGCCCGGCGACCACATCATCTTCTCCTTCCGGCCGCAGTGCGGGCGCTGCCTCTATTGCTCGCTCGGCCGCTCCATCCTCTGCGACGGCCACAAGTCCGCGCGCTGGGCGATGCTCGACGGCTCCCACCGTCTCACCCACAAGGGCCAGAACATCAACCAGATGGCGCGGATCGGCACCTTCTCCGAGTCCGTCGTCTGCCCCGCCGAGATGCTCGTGCCGATCCGCAAGGAGATGCCGTGGCCGCAGGCGGCCCTCGTCGGCTGCTGCGTGCCCACGGGCGTGGGCGCCGTCACCTCCTGCGCGAAGGTGGAGGCGGGCGCCTCGGTCCTCGTCATCGGCTGCGGCGGCGTCGGCCTCAACGTCGTCCAGGGCGCGCGGCTGGCCGGCGCCGGGATGATCGTGGCCTGCGACCTCCTCGACAGCAAGCTCGGCTATGCGAAGGAGTTCGGCGCGACCCACACCTTCAACGGCAAGCAGGACAACGTCGTCGAGCGCGTGCGCGAGCTGACCCAGGGTCGCGGCGTGGACTACGCCTTCGACGCCATCGGGGGCGAGCAGACCACGCTCCAGATCCTCGACGCGATCCGCCCGGGCGGGGTGGCCGTCATCGTGGGCATGGCGGCCATGGCCGTCCGCGCTCCCATCACGCCCTACATGATGGCGCTCCAGGAAAAGACGCTCAAGGGCACCATGTACGGCTCGGTGCGCCCGTCGGTCGACTTCCCGCGTCTCGTCGAGCTCTATCTCGACGGCCGGCTCAAGCTCGACCAGCTCGTCAGCCGCACCTACACGATCGAGGAGATCAACGAGGGCTTCACGGCCATGCGCACCGGCCAGGTCGCGCGCGGCGTGGTCGTCTTCAACTGAGGGCTCGATGACCTCACGCACGATCTACGAAGCCCCACGCCTCGCCGGCGCCCCCGGCGAAGAGGTCGTCACCAGCACGTGCGGACACAATTGCGGCGGGCGCTGCGTGGTCAACGCCCACGTCAAGGACGGGCAGATCGTCCGCATCAGCACGGACCCCCGCAAGTGGACGCCCGAGATGCCGCCCCTCACCGCCTGCGCGCGCGGCTTCGGAGCCGCCGACCGCATCAACCATCCCGACCGCCTGCGCTACCCCATGCGCCGTGTGGGTCCCAAGGGCTCGGGCTCGTGGGAGCGGATCTCGTGGGACGAGGCGCTCGGCGAGGTCGCGGCCCAGATGCTGCGCATCCGCGAGACGTACGGGCCCGCCGCCATCCTCGATTGCTCGCGCTCGGGCAACACGGCCGTGCTCCACAACCGCGCCGCCATCCAGCGGCTGCTCCACCTCTTCGGAGGCTGCACCGAGCTGTGGTCAAATCTCTCGAACGAGGCCGAGATCTTCGCGCTTCGCCACACCTACGGCCCGAAGGCCGACTGCAAGTTCTCGGGCCGCGAGCCCGGAGACTACGTCAACTCGAGGCTCATGATCCTCTGGGGGTGGAGCCCGGCCGACGGCACCTTCGGCACGAACAATCCGCAATACCTCCACTGGGCGCACGAGCGCGGCGTCCGCATCGTCACCGTCGATCCGCGTGCCACGCGGACGAGCCTCAAGATGTCCGACGAGCACGTGGCGATCCGCCCGGGCTCGGACGCCGCCATGCTCATCGCGATGGCGCAGGTCATCGTGAGCGAGAGCCTGCACGACCAGGCCTTCCTCGACCGGCTCGTGCTGGGCTTCGACGAGGCCCACCTGCCCGACGGGGCACCGCCCGGATCGTCGTACCGCTCCTATCTGCTCGGCCTCTCCGACGGCGTGGTCAAGACGCCCGAGTGGGCGGAGCCGCTCACGGGCGTGCCGGCGGCGACGATCAGGCGGCTCGCGCGCGAGTTCGGCACGCTCAAGCCGGCGGCGCTGCACTGCGGTTACGCGCCGGGGCGCACGGCCTACGGCGAGCAGTTCCACCGCGCGGCCTACGCGCTCTGCGCCATCACCGGCAACATCGGCATCCCGGGGGGCAACTCCGGCTGCAGCGGGGGGGCGCACAACCACGGCATCAAGCGCCTGGGCGCCCCCCCGAATCCCGCCCACTCGCGGGTGGCCTCGACGCTCCTCGCTGACGTCCTCGAACGGGGAACCGCCGGCGGCTATCCCGCCGACATCAAGATGGTGTACTCGGCCTGCGGCGATCTCGCGAACCAGTGCCCCAACGTCAACAAGATCGCCGCCGGGCTCGAGCGCCTCGAATTCATGGTGGTCCACGACCACTTCCTGACTCCGACCGCGCGCTGGGCCGACATCGTCCTGCCCGCGACCACCTTCTGGGAGCGAAGCGACATCCACACGCCCTGGAGCGGGGCCGGCCACTACGCCATCTTCATGCGCCAGGCGATCAAGCCGATGTACGAGTGCCGTAACGACGTGGACATCTGCGCGGATCTGTCCAGGCGTCTCGGGCTCGAGGGCTACAAGCGCGTGGACGACGTCGAGTGGCTGCGCGAGATCTGCGCCGGCACCGACGTGGATGACTTCGACGCCTTCCGCACGCAGGGCCTCGCGCGCCTGCCCGCGCCGGAGGAGCCCGTGGCCTTCGCCCTGGAAGTGCGCGACCCCGAGCGGCACCCGTTCTCGACGCCGTCGGGCAAGATCGAGATCTACTCGACCTCGATCGCGGCCAACCCCGACCCGCACGGCCTCGGCGCGATTCCCGCGATCCCGACGTGGATCCCGCCGCATCAAGGCGATCCGCGCCATCCCCTCGAGCTGATCTCGCCCAAGTCGCGGGCCCGGACGCACTCGATTCACGACAACCAGCCCTCCCTGGCCAGGGTGGACAAGCAGGACGTGTGGATCCACCCCGAGGACGCCGCGGCGCGCGGCATCGCCGACGGCCAGCCGGTCCGCGTGTTCAACGATCGCGGCGCCACCGTGGTGCCGGCGCGCGTGACCGGCCGCATCGCCCGCGGCGTCGTCGCGATCAAGGAAGGCGCCTGGTTCACCCCCGGGCCATCGGGCACCGACACGCGGGGCTGCGCCAACGTGCTCACCAAGGACCTGGCGAGCCCCTGCGGCGCGCCGACGTACAACACGTGCCTCGTGGAGGTCGCTGCCGCTCCCGCCACGGCCTGAGCGCGCCCGCCCCACGCATCTTCATGAGCGACGACGCCGACATCGAGGCGAAGGTCGCGGCCGCCCTCGAAGGCCTGGGGGCGGCCTGTGAGGTCATGCGCATCGATCCCGACTTCGCCGACACGGCCGCCTTCTGCGAGAAGTACGGTGTGCCGCTCGACCATTCGGGCAACACCATCATCGTCGCCTCGAAGAAGGAGCCGAAGAAGTACTGCGCGTGCCTCGTGCTCGCGACGACGCGGCTCGACGTCAACCACACGGTGCGCCGCCTCATGGACGTTTCGCGCGTCTCGTTCGCCACGGCCGACGAGACGAAGGATCTCACGGGCATGATGATCGGCGGCGTGACCCTGCTGGCCCTGCCGCCCGCCGTGCCCATCTACGTCGACGAGCGCATCATGGCGCTCGACTACGTGATCCTCGGAGGGGGCAGCCGTTCCTCCAAGCTCAAGCTTCCCCCCGACCTCCTGCGCCGCCTGCCCAACCTCACGGTGGTTCCCGACCTGGCGCTGGCCGCGTCATGAAGATCGGCGTCAACCTGATCAACTTCGGCCCGGGCGTCAATCCCGAGGCGCTCTCGTCCTGGGCGCGCATCGTCGAAGACCTGGGCTTTCACCTGCTGATGACCTCCGACCACGTGGCGATCACGCCCGATGTCGCCAGCCGCTACCCCGCGCCCTTCTACGAGCCCCTGACCATGCTGGGCTGGCTCGCGGGCGTCACGCGCAGGCTCGAGCTCGGCACCACGGTTATCATCGTTCCGTACCGCCACCCGCTCGAGACGGCGCGAGCGACGGCGGTGGTTGACCAGCTCTGCGGCGGACGCTTCATCTTCGGCGTGGGCGTCGGCTGGGCCAAGCAGGAATTCGAGACGCTCGGCCTGCCCTTCGAGAAGCGCGGGGCCATGACCAACGATTATTTGAACGCGATCAAGGCCTGCTGGACGCAGGACGTCGCTTCCTATGAAGGCCGCTTCGTCCGCTTCGCCGGCGTGCACACGACACCCAGGCCGCTCCGCGCGCCTCATCCGCCGATCTGGGTCGGCGGCGCAAGCGATGCGGCGCTCCGCCGCGCGGTGCTCCATGGCGATGCCTGGCATCCGATCAGGATCCGCATCGACTGGCTGCGCGAGACGGGTCTGCCCAGGCTGAAAGAGATCGCCGCCAAGGAAGGCCGGCCGGTCCCGGCGCTCTGCCCGCGCATCAAGTTCCACCTCTCCGAGGGTCCCCTGCCCGAAGCGGAGCGTGCCGCCGGCCAGGGCAGTCTCGAGCAGGTACGCGCCGACCTGCGCGCGCTCGAAGCCATGGGCGCGCCCTATGTCCTGCTCGACACCTACAATGACGATCCCGAGGCGACGCGGAGCCACGAGCCGGCCTGGCGGCTGCTGAAGACGGCGGCGGAGCGGCTGGTGGATCTCCCGCGGGAGACCATCCGCTCTTGAACTGGTCGCTCTTGCAATGGCTCGGCGCGGCCGCGACGTTCCTGCTCGCGGCCGGCTACGCGCGAGCCGAGGAGCCACGCACCATGGTCACACTCGGAACCGCGACGCCCGGCGGCGGCTTTCCCGTCTACGGCCAGGCCGTCGCCGAGGCCATCAACGGGGTCGACTCCTCGCTCGAGGTGAAGACGCGCAACACCAAGGGCTCGACGGAGAACGTGCCGCTGCTCGAGGCGGGACAGCTCGACCTGGCGCTGGTCCAGGGCGAAGTCGCCCACGAGGCGCTGGCCGGCATCGGCCGCCCACCCGCCAGGCTCATGATCCTGGCGGCGATGTATACGACGCCCGGCATGTTCGTCGTGCGCGGCGATCAGCCGTACCGTGGCATCGGCGATCTCAAGGGCAAGGCCGTCGCCTGGGGCGCGCGCGGCTCGGGGCTCGTGGTCCTCGCGCGCTACGTCCTGGACGGGCTCGGCCTCGACATGGTGCGTGACTTCCAGTCGATCTACCTCGACCAGGCCGGCGATGGTCCCGCCATGGTCCTCGACGGCCGCGCGGCCGCACTCTGGGGCGGCGGATCGGGCTGGCCGGGCTTCACTGCCGTCACGCGCGGCCCCCAGGGCGCGCGCTTCATCGCGCCGAGCGCCGAGGAGCGCGCGCGCATCCAGGCCAAGCACGCGTTTCTCAAAACACTCACCATCCCGGCCGGCGCGTATCCGGGCCAGACCGAGCCCATCGTCTCCGTCGGCTCGTGGAGCTTCATCCTTGCCCGGCCCGACCTCGCCGAAGAAACAGCGTACCGTCTCGCGCGCGCGCTGCACCGCGGCGAGCCGGCCCTCGGCGCCCGGCTGCCCCAGGCGATCGAGACGACGGCGGCCAATACCGTTGCCGCCGCGTCGCGCCCTGACCTCATCCACCCCGGCGCGCGGCGCTATTTTCGCGAAGCCGGGCTCATGCCCTAGAGGAGAATCAATGGCGATGGCGATAGAGGTCGATCTCTCCAGCGACACGGTCACCAAGCCCACGCAGGACATGCGCCGCTTCATGTGCGAGGCCGAAGTGGGCGACGAGCAGAAGCACGAGGATCCCACGGTCAACCTTCTCCAGGAGATGGTGGCCGAGCTCCTCGGCAAGGAGGCGGCACTCTTCCTGCCGTCGGGCACGATGTGCAACGAGATCGCGCTCCGCGTGCACTGCCGACACGGGGAAGAGATGCTGGCGCACCAGTCGGCGCATCCGATCCACTTCGAGGGCGGCGGTCCGGCCGCGCTGGCCGGCGTCAACGTCCGGTCCCTCGACGGCCCGCGCGGGCAGTACGACGCGGCGACCCTCGAGGCCGCCATCCGGCCGGACAATCGCCACATGCCGCGGAGCCGTCTCGTCTGGATCGAGCAGACGTCGAATCTCGGCGGCGGCTCCATCTGGCCTCTCGGAAAGGTGCGCGAGGTCACCGACGTGGCCCGGCGCCGCGGGCTCGCCACCCACATGGACGGCGCGCGCCTCATGAATGCCGTGGTCGCCTCGGGCGTGTCGGCGGCGGAGTGGGCCGCGCCCTTCGACTCGGCGTGGATCGACTTCACCAAGGGGCTGGGCGCCCCGGTCGGCGCCGCCATCGCGGGCCCGCGAGATTTCATCGCGGAGGCGTGGCGTCTCAAGCAGCAGATGGGCGGAGCCATGCGGCAGGCGGGCATCATCGCCGCCGGCGGGATCTACGCGCTCCGCCACCACGTCAAGCGACTGGCGGAGGACCACGCCAATGCGAGGCGCCTGGCCGAGGGACTTGCCAAGCTTCCCGGGATCAAGCTCGACCCCGCGACGGTCGAGACCAATCTCGTCTTCTTCGATCTCACGAGGGCGATCGACGCGCCAACGGCCGTGCAAGGGCTGCTGGCGCGCGGCGTCCGCATGGGGGCGCTCGGGCCGCGGACCATCCGCGCCGTCACCCACCTGGACGTGAGCGCCGCGGCCATCGACAAGACCCTCGCCGCGGCGCGCGAGATCTTCCAGGGTTGAGTGCCGTCGCGCGGATCCTGTTCGACCACATCGCGATCGCGGTGCCGGCCATGTCTCAGGCGGCGCCTTTTCTCGCCGGCGAGCTGGGCGGCGTCCCCGATGCCGGCTGCCCCTCGATGCCCAGAGCCTTCACGTGGGGCACCTATGCGTACGAGGGCGGAGGATCCATCGAGGTCCTCGAGCCTCTCGGCGCATCGGGATTTCTCCACCGGTTTCTGGCCGAGCGCGGTCCAAGCATCCACCACGTCACCTTCAAGGTGCCGAGCCTCGACGAGATCAGCGCGCGCGCGGAGGCCGTGGGTTACGATGTCGTCGGTCGCGACGACTCCGATTCGGAATGGCGCGAGGCCTTCCTGCATCCGAAGCAGGCCCTCGGGATCGTGGTGCAGTTCGCCCAGCCCGGACCTTCAGACGGAACCGCGTTCACCCCTCCCCCGGGAGTCTCCGCGCCACCACCGCCCGTGACGGTCCTGGGGCTCCGCATGCGCTGCCAGTCTCGCGAGCGCGCGATCACCCAATGGAGCACGGTGCTCCAGGGCACGATGATGGACGGGCGCCGTCCTGACACCCTCGTCTTTCGCTGGCCGGGCTCGTTCATGAGGCTTGCCGTGGAAATCGACCCGGTCCAGAATGAGGGCCCGATTGCGATCGAGCTGACGAGCCCGCGCAGGCTGACGCTGCCGGCTGGCCCGCATCCCCTTCTCGGGACTGTGTTCGAAGAGGAGGCCTGACATGGGAGTCCTGGTGGCATCGGTCCGGGGAGAATTCGTCGCGAGAGTCAGCGGGCTCGATCTCTCCAAGCCGCTCGACGACGGCGCCTTCGGCCAGGTGCGCGGCGCATTCCACCACTACGCCGTCCTCGTCTTCCCCGAGCAGCGCATCAGCGACGACCAGCAGATCGCCTTCAGCGAGCGCTTCGGCCCGCTCGAGGTCAGCATCCGCAAGGACCGCCCCCGGCGGATCGCCAACCCCAGGGTCTCCGACATCTCGAACGTGGACGAGCGGGACCGCGTCTTCGATCCCGACGACGAGCGCGCCATCTACAATGCGGGCAACCGGCTCTGGCACAGCGACAGCTCCTTCAAGCGCGTGCCCGCCATGGCCTCTCTCCTCTCCGGCCGGGAGGTCCCGCCGGAGGGCGGCGAGACGGAGTACGCCGATCTCCGCGCGGCCTGGGACGCGCTCCCGGCCGATCGCAAGCGGGGGCTCGACGAGCTCGTGGCCGAGCACAGCTTCGTCTACTCGCGGGGGCTCATCGGCTACGACCAGTTCACCGACGCGGAGCGCGCCGAGGTCCCACCCGTGCCCCAGGCGGTGGTGCGGACGCATCCGGCGACGGGACGGAAATCGCTCTACGTGGGCTCGCACGCCTCGCACGTCATCGGCCGTCCCGTCGAGGAGAGCCGCGCGCTGCTTCGCGAGCTGCTCGACTTCGCCACCCAGCCGCGATTCGTCTACCGTCACGCCTGGCGGCAGCACGACCTCGTGATGTGGGACAACCGCTGCGTGCTCCACCGCGGCCGTCCGTGGGACGAGCGGCGCTACCGGCGCGTCATGCACCGGACCACGGTTGCCGGCGCGAGCCCCACCGCAATCGACGGCCGCCCCATCCCCGTCGGCTAGCCGGGGTCGACCTCCTGGCCGTCATCACGCTGGTGAAAGGCAAGGACGTCGGCATCGCGCTGCAGTCACGGCCCACCGGTCCACGGAGGAAAGGTGGCATGAAGAAGGTCCTCGCAGTGATACTCGCGGCAGCCGTCCTGCCGGCCTTCGCCCCCGCCGCCCGGGCCCAGAGCCTGGAAGAGATCTTCCGTAAGGTCAACGCGTCCGTCGTCGTCGTGCGTGCCAAAGGGCGCGACGTCAGTGCCGGGGGTATCACCCGTTTCAGCGAGATCGGCTCCGGTGTCCTGATCTCTGACAGCGGCAGGGTGATGACGGCCGCACACGTCGTCAACGGCATGGACGAGATCACCGTCGAGGGCGTCGCCGGCGAGGTCGTGCGCGCGACGCTCCTGTCGACCGATGCGGCTGCCGATGTTTCGATCCTCCAACTCGAGCGCGTGACAGCGGCCATGCGGGTGGCGCAGATCGGTGACTCCGACACGGTACGGGTCGGCCAACAGGTCATGGTCGTCGGCGCCCCCTACGGGCTCGCTCATTCGATGAGCGTGGGCTGGATCAGCGCACGCTGGCCACCCAACACAATTTTTCGTGACATGCCCCTCGCGGAGTTCCTTCAGACCACGGCCACGATCAACACGGGTAATTCCGGCGGCCCCATGTTCAACATGGCGGGCGAGGTCATCGCCATCGTCAGCCAGAACATCTCAAAGTCAGGCGGCAGCGAGGGCCTGGGCTTTGTCGTGACGATCAACAGCGCGCGAAAGCTCCTGCTCGACCGGAAGGTGTTCTGGGGTGCCATCCAGGGCCTCTTACTCACCGGCGACCTCGCGGCTCTCCTCAATGTCCCTGCGCCCGCCGGGTTCCTCGTCAAGACGGTCGCTCAAGGTTCGATGGCGTGGAACATGGGCCTGCAGGGGGGCGACAGGATCGTCACCATCGGCGGGAAGGAGGTAGCCCTCGGCGGCGACGTCATCCTCTCGGTCGACGGCATCCCCGTTGTGTCCGAGGACAGCATCGAGAACATCCGCAACAGGTTGGCCGGCGCGCCGCCGGGCAACCCGTTCAAGATGAGCGTCCTCCGCGCCGGCAGGATCATCGAGCTCACGAGCACGACCCAGTAACGCGCCACCACGGGCGGTCGGATCGGGAGGATGCGGAGCCCGTTGGCCTGGAAGGTGCCGTACTTCGACCGGATGGTAAGCGCTCGATGAAGCCTTTGACCGGGACCTTGGGGTCGACGGTGAAGTGGGGGCCCGAGAGCAGCTCGGGAGTGGCAAGGTCCTTCGCGTCGAGCACGGGCTCCTGCTCGTAGCCCGACGGGGCCTGGGCGCCTGCCACGGCAAAGCCGAAGAACATGGCAGCCACCACCGGCGCGATCGCCGTCTTCATCTGAATGCCCTCCTCGGGCTCCGCCATCCTACCACGGGCGTCGCGGGCGGAGGGCTTCGCTCAGCCCTTCAGAAGCTCCTCGGCGATACGTTTGACGTCGGCGGCCTCGACCTGGCCCTTGTGCGTCTTCATGATGTCGCCGACGAGGCGCCCGACCTGCTTGGCGTCGGCGATGCCGAGTGCGCCGAGGCGCTCGCTGACGAGCGCCCGCACCGCTGCCTCGTCCATGCCCTTGGGCAGGTAGCCCTCGCAGAACTCCTGCTCGAACCGAAGACGCGCGGCCT
>WNFD01002904.1_pt1 | contig 19258 bp, 16 predicted proteins | sample 5400491 | NCBI WGS metagenome assembly WNFD01 (sample SAMN13153343, study PRJNA577476) | soil metagenome | isolation source: 120 cm saprolite under Douglas fir tree site 2 hole 2 replicate 2 | place: USA:California | collected 2015-04-18 | reverse complement strand
TTGCAGCCGCTGGACACAAGGATGCCGGACCACGATCCGGACTTTGTTGTGTTGTTCTGCCCAGCCGCTGCGAAGGGGGCTATAGAAAAAAGCGCTATCAGATGGATGAAGACACGTTTCGCCGTAGAATGAGCTCTGACCGACAGCATTAATTCGAGACCCTCGTTTCATATTTCAATCCGCCCGTACTGTACACCTGACAGTCTCGGAGCACAACGTCTCCGAGCTAAATCTGCCCGGCCATGCTAGTAGGCCGTCGTGCCTTGTGTTAGACGGATTAGAAGAAGTAGCAGGCCGGCGTTCGCACAGCTAGCTCACTTCCGTGAGCGTGCGAATCTGCGTTTCCAGAGCTTGATTGTATTGCCGCTCGATCTGAAGTTCCGTTTGTAGCTTCTTCACGAGCAGGTCCAAATGGGCAATCTCGACGCGGAGTTTCTGGACGTCGGCCGCCGTCGGAGCGGGCCGAACCGGGGAGGCCATCGATTGCTGGGGATCGTGGTGGGCCTGCAAAGGTTGCCGCGGAGTGAACGCCTCGGCAAGTGCGCGTGGCCAGGCAGATTCGGGCGTAGCAGGGACTGGCGGTGGAGGCGCAATATGGCGTGGCGCTACCGGAATGGCGTGGCGCTACCGGAACCGGAGGCGGCGAAAAAAGATTGCTCAAAGCGCTCGAAGACGCTGAGCGCTCGGCCACCGGCGCAGGTGTTGCACACTTCGGCTCCAGGAGGCTCTTTACCCGACCAATCAATTCCTGCGGCTGAAAGGGTTTGCGGATCAGTTCATCCGCTTTCACCGAAACCGCTTTGTCGGCGACGCTCTTATTCACTACGCCCGACATCAGCACGACCGGTGTTTCACTGAAATCGGGGTGCTGTTTGATCTGGCTGCAGACGGAATAGCCATCCTGATCTGGCATGATCACGTCGGTGATCACCACGTCGGGGCGGTTTTGTTCGAACTGTGCCAGCGCCGAGGCCGCGTCGGCACAGGTAATCACGTTGATGTTCTCGCGGCGAAAAGCGATCTTGATGACTTCGCGCATGGTGGCGCTATCGTCGATGAAGTAGACGGTAGGTGTCCGCTTGGCCGGAGCTTCGCCCAGCGGCGGAATGGTCATCGCTTCGCTCATAACGCTTCCTTGTCCGCCATGTCACGCGTTCCTTCGTCGTATTCGCGCATGGCATCCAGCATAAGATCGGTGGCCGAGCGCAGCACGGTGCGCTGTGTCGACGTGGTCCCGTAGGCGAATTTGTAGACGCCCTCATTGCTGTTTCCACAGCTCTTCAAAATGTGAATGACGGCTTCATCGCCAAACAAGGTGCCGCATTCCGCGTGCGTGATCGCTCCGGCGTCGTAGAACAGCACGCCGTCCGTCTCACCGGCGTTGATGTGCAATGCGCCCGTCTGTTGCGCATGTCCCAGCATCTGCATCACGCCCGTGAGGTCGTGGTGCGTCAAGTTGCCGCTGAGACTTGTGTCGGACTGGGCGAGCATCTGCGTGGGCTGAAAGCCCTCTGCTTTACTGACGATGAGCTGCTTCACGTGGGAGGCAATGACCGCCGGCTGCCGGTTCCGGTCGATGTAATCGTCGCAGCCGGCCTGAAATGCGTCCATCAACGCGCGCTGGCTTCCATCGCCAAGCGCGATTATGGGCAGATTGGCGTTCTTTGAGTCGGCGTGAATGATTCTTGCAATCTCCAGAGCACCCATCTCCCGCATATTTGTCGCGCAGAGAATTGCGGATGGCGCGTCGTATTCGAGCGTGGTGAGCGCGAAAGCCGCTTGGGTACTGGACACGACCTCAAAGCCTTCACGTTTCAACGCATCGCCGAGTCGCTTTGCAAAATAGACGTTGCTGTCGATGAGAAGAATCTTGACGGGACGTCCGGCGGGGATCACGGCCGCGCCTCCGCTCTTTGCCGCGCCGCGGCTCCTGCGAGAGCCTGCTCCGGGCCGGGAGTGAGCGCGTCGAGATTCAAGACTTCGATCACGTCACCGTCATGCGATAGCCACCCCGCGACGTGAGGCGCATCGGATTCAACCGCCGCCATCATCTCCGCATTGATCAATTCGCATTCACCCGTGACCGGCATCGCCACCCATTCCCTCTGCGCTCCGTAGTTGCGCACGGCGATCAAGTAAAAGCGGCGCGACGTCAGGCGTTTCCCCAGCAGCATTTCCGAAACGTCGCATACCGGAACGATCCGGCCTCGTCGCAGGATCACGCCTTCCAATCTCTGTGTCCGGTGAGGAAAGCGAAAAACCCGGCTCGGAGCAACTAGTTCGGCAATCTGGTTCGCCGAGACCGCAAACCGCCGTTCGCCCAACCGGAGCAGGACGAATGACTGCAGTTCGAGTTCGGTCGATACCGTCATTGCGCGGAGTCTGTCCCCTCTAGGTCCTCGCTTGCGGTTTTGTCCGATTGCAAAAGAGCCGCATCGAGCAAAGCCAGTTCTTCGGGTGACAAAAAACCTTCCGGATGCACCACCGGTACGACCGTCTGATCGAGTGCCGTCAGCCCTCGGTACCATTGCCGCTCTTCGTGACAGAAGGAGAGTGGAAGCGCCTGCAATCGCGTCATGGTGGTCATCTTGTCGATGCCATCGATCAAGAGGGCCGTGCGCGTCTTGCGCAGCACGAATAGCAGTGCTCCCTCCGCCGTATGCAATCCAAAATGCATGGCGCCGTTGACGATGAAAAGAGATCTATCCCCACGCCGCACGACGTGCCGCACTTTTCGAAGCCCCGGGGCGCTGATTTCGGTCGCAGCGCCTGACATGCTATCCGCGCTCCGGACTTCTTGTACCGAAGCGGAAGAGATGGCGAACAATTGGCCGCTGACACGGAAGAGAATGATCTGTTCCGTTTTTGCCGGACTCGGCTTCACTGGAGCCGCCAGCCGCATTAGCGAACTCCTGCGGGTGCCGTGCGGCAAATTCCCAGGACGCGTTTTTCAATGGCGGCATAAATGTCGTCGATCCCGAGCACCTGATCGACCGCGCCAGTTTTGATGGCCTCGGCAGGCATGCCAAAAATCACGGACGTTGCTTCGTCCTGGGCTAGCACCAAGCCGCCCGCCGCCTTGATTGCCTTAGCCCCAGTGGCTCCATCGTTACCCATGCCTGTAAGCACGCCCGCAATGCTCAGTGGCCCGGCGAAGGCGGCAACGGATTCCATAGTGGCATCAATATTCGGCAAGTAGCCGTTGATGCGGCCACTGGTCCCGTCGAGCTGGATTCGGCCCGTCGGTGTAACGCGAAGATGCTGACCGCCCGGACAGATATATAGCGTTCCGGGCTGAAGCGACTCATTGGCTTCCGCTTCCTTCACGCGGATGCCAGTGAATTCCGCGAGCTGCGCGGCGTATTGCGTCGTGAACGCCGCCGGCATGTGCTGCACTAGAATCACTGCGGCAGGGAAGTCTCCCGTGAAGCCTGGAGCGATACGCATCACGGTAGCTGGCCCGCCTGTGGACGCCGCCAGTACGACTACCGGAAAGCGCTGATCGAGCCCGGAAGTAGGCACCGGGCGGACGCTCACTGGCGTGGGCGGAGGAGTCTTGGAGCCGTTCGCATTCTGAATCGTCGACGCCAGGCGTGAAGCCGTGCGCACCACGCGCACTTTTGCTGCCATGCGCACCTTGCGCAGAAGCTCTTCTTTCACGCTCTGCATATCGAGGTCGATGGCGCTTGATGGCTTGGCTACAAATTCAATTGCGCCGAGTTCCAGCGCTCGAAGAGTGCTTGCGGCGCCTTCGCGCGATTCCGAGCTGACGATGACGATCGGCCGCGGATTCGTGGTCATGATTTCCGCGGTGGCCTGCAGTCCGTCTACGTGAGGCATATTGATGTCCATGGTGATGACATCAGGCTTCAGTGATTCCGCCAGCGCAACGGCTTCGCGGCCGTCCTTGGCGTTGCCCACGACCTGGAGTTGCTCGTCCGCGTTGAAAATCCCCTCAAGGACCTTCCGCATGAATGCGGAATCCTCCACGACGAGCACGCGAAACTTTTTGTTGGTGGTCGCCATTGTTCGTTTACGCTACCGGCGCGACGGGACGCGGCGCCTCCGCTCCTATAAGTTGTTCGACCGCCGCGATCAGTTGATCCTCCTGCACCGGCTTGGTCAGAAATGCGGTGGCGCCTTCCTTCATCGCACGATCGCGATGCTTCGCCCCCGCGCGCGAAGTAACGACCATCACGGGAATTCGCCGCGTCGAGGGGCTCTGGCGCAGTTGCACCATCAATTCGTAACCAGTCATGCGCGGCATTTCGAGGTCGGTAATGACCAGATGGCAGCCGTGCTGCGTCACCAGTTCGGCGGCCTCCAATCCATCGGCTGCCAATTTCACGCGGTATCCGTTCTTTTCCAGCATCCGGCCGACGAATTTGCGCACGCTGATGGAGTCGTCCGCCACCACGATTACGCGCTCTTGCTCGACGCGGTCGATGGCCTCGGAAGGAATGCTTCCGCGCGCAATCGCCGTCGAGCCCGGTGCAAAGATTCGCGCAGCGCTTGCACTGGCCTGTATCGGCCGGCGCTCGCTCGGCTCTGTCGCTACCATGCGGTTCAAGTCAATCAGCAGAATGAGGCTGCCATCGGGCGCGATCGTCGTGCCCGGGAAGAGTTTCACCCGACGCAGGTATTCGCCCAGGTTCTTGATAACGATTTCGTCTTTGCCGAGAACGTCTTCCACGACGAGTCCGATCTTCCGGTTTCCGGCATTTGCCACCACCATGCGGAAGTACCCATTGATCGGTTCGAGAGGCGGCAAACCCAGATAGGTATCCAAACGGACTACCTCGGTAACCACGTCGCGTACCTTGGTCAGCAGCTTTCCGCCGACGTCTTCGATTTCATCCGCGCGCAGGCGGCGAATTTCCTCGACGACCGCCAAGGGCAGAGCGAAATTCGTCGTGCCGCAGCGCACAAACAGGGCCGGAGAAATAATCAGGGTGAGGGGCACCTTGAGCGTAAACTTCGTGCCCTTGCCGCTCGTGCTCTGGATATCGATTTCGCCGTTGAGCGCGTTCAGGTTTGCCCGCACTACATCGAGCCCGACACCACGTCCAGCAAGTTCCGTTTTGACGGGGGCCGTGGAGAACCCCGGATGGAAAAGCATTTCGCGAAGGTCGCGTTCCGTAAGGCGGTCGGCGGTCTCCTCGGAAACAAGTCCGCGTTCGATCGCGCTTTGCTTTACGCGCTCGTAATTGATTCCGCCGCCGTCGTCTTCGACTTCGATGTAAATGTGGTTGCCGCGGTGGTAGGCGCGCAGCATGATATTCCCAGCGGGCGATTTGCCCGCAGCGGTGCGGTCACTGCTGTGCTCGATGCCGTGCGCCACCGAGTTGCGTACCAGGTGCACAAGCGGATCGGAAATCTGCTGAATGATGTTGTTGTCGAGCTCGGTTTCACTCCCGGAGAGATCCAGCTCGACGTGCTTGCCGGTCGAGTTTGCCGCATCGCGAACGGCCCGCGACAATCGCGAGTATAGCGTGCCGATCGGGACCATCCGCGCGGCCGTAATCTCGTCTTGCAGGTGATGCGCCAGCTTCGTGAATTCGTCGATGTCCCCTTCTACGCGCCCGATGAACCCTTCCAGTTGCGAGAGCACCTCGTTGACGTCTGCTGAAATCTCGGCCATCGACCGCGACAAAATATTGAAATCGTCGTAGCGGTCCATTTCCAGTTCGCTGAATTCGGACCAGAACGAGGTGTCGCCCGCAGCCGCGCTGGTCAGCATCTGTGGCGTCGGCTCAGGGTTCCAGGGTCCCTGCGCTGTGCGGTTATTGCTGATGCGGTTGAATTCGTACTTTTCCTGAAATTCGGTAACTTTTCCCTGTAGCCGCTCTTTCGAGAAGCTCAGCGTATCGACGAGCTTTTCGAGCTCGGCCACGCGGCCCACCATTCGCGTGCGGTTGATGACTAGTTCACCGACCGTATTCATCATGCGGTCGAGCCGGGCCAGCGCAATGCGAACCGACTTAACCGTCGAAGTTCCGCTTGCAGATTGTTTCGCGGCCTTCTTCGCAGGTGCGGCGGTCTGCGACGCGGCTTCGAATTCTTTCGCATGCTGAGGTTCGGCTGCACCGGCTGACTCGGCCGTAGCCTCCGCCTCCTCTGGTTCGAGCGGAGCAAACTCCGCGATCCGGCCCAGCAGGGAATCGACGCCAGTCCGCATCTCGACTTCGTCAGCCCACTGCCGGTGGAGCGTCTTCTTCAGAACGTCCACTGCTTCAAGACACAGATCCACCACAGCGGGCGACGGTTCAATCTCGCCATCGCGCAAACGGCCGATCAAATCCTCGACGCGGTGAGCAATAGCCCCCAGTCTCTTCAGCCCGACTTGCGCGGCGGAACCTTTTACCGTGTGAATGGCGCGAAACAGTTTGTTGATCTCTTCCGGATTGTTGTTGCCTTCCAGCGAAATAAGGCAATCGCTGACAACCTGGAGATGTTCCTCCGCTTCCGGCTGGAAAAACTCAAGGATCTCGTCCGGCACCTCTTCGTCTAGTGGCAGTGCGTCGAAGTAAGAGCCCGTCGCCGCAGCGACCATGGGCTCATCGGGCTCGTCCGCAGCGAACCGCTCACGCGATTCCGGCTGGGAAAGGTTCAGCGGCGGGGGTTCCGTGGGAAACGCGAAACGATAGCGCTCCTTGAAAACGGCAATATCATCGACGCTCTCTTTGCCCGTGTCGCTGATTTCCAGAAGATCCGTTTCCAGCAACGAAATTCCGTCGGAAAGAAATTCGGTCAACGGCCCATGTAGATCGCTGCCGAGAGGCGCATTCAGCGCGTATTGAAAGACGTGCGCGAGTTTCCCGGCAATTTCGGAGAATCGAGGAAACCCATAGCTCGCCGAAGTGCCGCTCAGCGTGTGGGCCGAGATGTAAAGCCGTTCCAGATCCTCTCGGCGCGGCTCAACGTCCTGAAGCACGCTCACATATTCCCGCAAATACTGCAGGTTCTCCGAGGCTTCCTGGAGGAACATCTCGACGGCTTCGCGGTCCAGCGCACTCACGCTCGTCCCTCCGTCACGAGTTCCGGTTTCTGCAATTCTTCCGCTGTGGGTTTCCGGTAGAGAATGCAATCGTTCAACACGATGGCCTGGAACTTCACCGGCATCTTGGAGATCGACTCCGAGTGCCCGAGGAACAGATAGCCGCCCGGTTCCAGGGTGTCGTAGAACCGTTGCACCAGCGAGCGCCGGCGCTCTTCCGAGAAGTAGATCATCACGTTCATGCAAAAAATCATGTCCATGCGGCCGACGTACACCGCCGAAGCCAGGTTCATCTGCGCAAACGAAACCATCTTGCGGAGCCGTGGCTTTACCTGATGCCCGCCGCTGACCTCCGTAAAGTGGTTTGCCATCTGTTTCTCGCCCACGCTGGCGATGCTGCGGCCCTTGTAGATCCCGCGTTCGGCGTGCTTCAGGGCGTGCCGTCCGACGTCGGTTGCAAGTATTTCCACGTCCCATGCATCGGCGAACGACAGCGAATCCGCGATCGTAATGCCGATCGAATAGGGCTCTTCACCCGTTGAACAACCGGCGCTCCAAATCCTCAGCGTGCGAGGATTCTTCCAGAATTTCTTCGTATGCAACTCGGGCAGCACGCGCTTCTCGAATGCTTCATACACCCCTGGATACCGAAAGAAACTCGTCTCCTGCGTCAGCAGCCGCTCGAGCAGCCCCTCATATTCGACGTTGGATTTGCGCATGGCGCGCAGCAGTTCCGTGCCGCGCTCCATTCCTTTTGCGCGAAGGTGCTCCCGCACACGCGTGGAGAAGAAGCGCTCGCGCGATTCATCGAAGCAAATTCCCGTCCGCTCTTCGATCAACATGCGAATCTCGCTCAGCTCGTGCTCGCTCAGCCCTTGCCCATGTCCCTGACGTTCGCTCATCGTGCTCCCGTTTTCTGGGCCTCGCTCTTACCTCCGCTCATTGGCGAAAAAGAGCGTCACTGCCTAACGAAGAGCGCCTGCCGGGACGGGCCGCTCGGAGTCTTCACGCGCCGCCGCCGCTTTGGTTGACGCGCGGAATTGCGCCAGCGCTTCGTTCAATTGATCAGACAGCTTGACGAGCTGGCTTACCGTTGCCACTGTCCCACGCGTTCCTTGCGACGTCTGCCGCGTAATGCTCGAGATGATCTGCATGGCGTGCGCTACTCCTTCTGTTCCGCGCACCTGTTGTTTCGATGCCAACGAGATTTCCTGTACGAGTTCCGCCGACTGGCGCACCACGTTGGAAATGGCGTCCAGCGCGCGCCCTGCCTGATCGGCAAGTTGTGCTCCGCCTTCCACTTCCTTGGTTCCTTCTTCCATGACGACGACCGCTTCGTTCGTCTCCGCCTGAATCGCCTTGATGAGCGCCGCGATATCCTTCGTTGCGCTGCGGCTGTGTTCGGCAAGCTTGCGAACTTCGTCGGCGACGACCGCAAAGCCTCGTCCCGCTTCGCCCGCGCGTGCTGCCTCGATGGCCGCGTTCAACGCCAGAAGGTTTGTCTGCTCCGTGATGTCGTTAATGACGTTGATGATTTCCGAAATTTCCAGCGAACGGTCGCCGAGAGATTTGATTTTCTTCGCGGTCGCCTGCACCGATGCGCGGATGCGCTGCATGCCCTCGAGTGTGTCGCGCACCGCGCGGTTGCCCTGTTCGGCGGCATCGAGCGCGCGGCGTGCTGCTTCGGCGCTCGCTTCGGCGTTATTCGACACCTGTTTCATGGAAACTGTCAGCTCTTCGACGGCGCTCGACGTATTCGTGATTTCCTGGTCTTGCTGCGTGGCGCCCGCCTGCATTTCATCGGCGGCCACCAGAATGTTGTTGGAGCATGCCGTCACTTCCATGGCCGCTTTGCGGACGCGCTCGAGAACCTTGGTGAAGTTATCGAGCATGTAGTTGATCGAATCCGTCACGTTTCCAAGCGCGTCGTTGGTCACCTTGCCGCGCTGCGACAAATCACCACGCGCGACCTGGTTGATGACGCTCAACAATTCCGTGATGCTGCGCTGCAACGCGTCGTTGGCGTCCTGGTTGCTGGTGGCCTTGGAGACCTTGGTGACGGCGCGGTTCAGGTTTTCCGCAATGTAGCCCAGCTCATCATTGGAATTGACCTCCACGCGTGCGCGCGGGTCCCCGGCTGCAAAGCGTTCGGAGAATTCCGCGAGAGCCTGCACTGGCCCCAGCAACGAACCGAACCGCCACGCGAGGATTACCGCTGTCGCCAGCGCAAGTACGATGGCGAAGAGCACCGTTCCCCCGGCTGGCGAGCCGAAGTCGAACAGGGACGCGTCACCTGCCTTCTTGCCGGCGCTGAAGGCAAGTCCGAGAACGATGAAGCCGACCACTCCGTTCAGCAGGACCAGCGTCCAGATTGTGGAACTCAGTCGCGATTTCATGCCATCCTCCAAATCTCTTCCGCGGAGCCCGCGCCATTGAACGGCGTCGTCTCCACAAATCTCAAATGCTGGGCCCCGGAAAAACCTCGAGCAGCCGGCGCAGATCGATCACCAGCGCCAGGCGGTCGTCATGCCGCAACATTCCGATGCAATGCGGCACGTTTTCCGGCGCCTGCTCGAGCAAATCCTCGGCGTTCACCGAATAGGTTCCGATGACTTCGTCGGCGGCAATGCCGATTCGAATGTCCTCGTGATGGTTCTCGCTGCGCAGGGAAGCGACCACCACGTGCTTTGGCAGCAGTCCTGGCCGGCGACCTTCCGTAATCGCGATGTCTATCAACGGCACGATGGCGCCGCGCAAATTGAATATTCCGACAAGGTATGCAGGGCCAAGCGGGAGCTTTGTCAACAACGGCCAATCCAGCACTTCCTCGACGTCCAGAACCGGAAGGCAGAATCGCTCGCGCCCGCTGCGGAAGACGCAATACTGTGACTCCGGCGGCCGCTCTTCGATCGGCCCCAGTGCTTCGAGCAGATCGCCGGTATCGGCGTCCGCGGGGAGAGGCTCAAGATGGAAGTCTTCGCTCATTGCCTCTTCACTCGCTCAGAATCTCTCATGCGAACCGCCGCACCGCGCGAAGCAGATCTTCCCGTGTGAAGGGCTTCGTCACGTAGCCGTCGGCGCCTTGCTGCTGGCCCCAGTACTTGTCACTCGCTGTGTCCTTCGAGGTCACCAGGATCACCGGAATCATGTTGAACTCGGCGTTTCCCTTCAGATCGCGGCAAATCTGAAATCCGTTGCGGTCCGGCATCACCACATCGAGCAGGATCACGCTGGGCCGCTCGTTCGTAATGGTTTCCTCGACGCGCTTGGGGTCGTGCAACCCAATCGGCCAATAGCCTTCTTTTTCCAGCAAGCCTTGCATCAGCTTGACCTCTGCGGGCGAGTCATCAACGATCAAGACTTTTTTGTGCACAGCCGTGCTCTCTCCATACTTGTCCATAGAGCAGAGGTGCACGTCAGCAGCCAGCTTTTGTAATCTGCGTGCCCTAGTGCCGCGTTAGATTAAGCGCTTATAAATGAGCAGGTTGCAGCGATGCCCGAGGATTTCAGCGCCGCCGCCAGGTCGGCGCTGCCGTCTCTTCTGTCTCAGCTTGAGATGCATTCTCAGCTTCCTGCATCTCGCTCGCAAGCGATGAGAAACGTTGCATCACCTCATTAATTCTTAGCGCCATGCTGTGCATGGTCTTGATCTGCGCCAGCGACTGCGTGGAAAGTTGCCCGGGCTCCAGCAGAAGCAATTCGGCATTCCCCAGCATCGAAGTCAGCGCATTATTCACGCTGTGCTTCATCTCCAGCATGTAACGCCCGAGTGTGGCGTGGTTCTCGTTCCTGGCGGCGTTCCGTTCCGCCTGCCGTGCGATCTGCAAAGCCTTCGCTCGGCGCAACGATTCGCCGGCAACGAGCAGAAGCGTTTGCGCCCAATCTTCGCGGAGCGGGATGTGCACCAGCCTTGGATACTTGGTGCGCAACTGCCCGAATTCCTGGGAATCTGCCGGAACACAAAGAATGACCGCGGTTGCCGGCTCGAGCGACCGCAACACACTGGTCATTTTTCCATCGCGCACAGGTCCCACCACGACCAGGTCGTGAGCCGGCGCATCTTGTTCACGCCACGAATCGCTATTGAGGACCGTAATGTTCGGGGCCTGGCGTTCGGCCTGCCAGCAGGCCGTCAGCAGCCGGGCAAATTCGGTTTCATCGGTCAGGATGACTACGTTGGCGTGTCGCAATGAAAACCCGCTCCCTGAAGTTCCTGTCCGGGGTCGCCGGACAGGTTCGTTATCGGCTACAGCTTTTCTGCTTCGTCCAGCGCCGAGAGCAGACGTTTCGTACTGATCCCGAGGTTTACTGCTGCTTCCGTATCCTTTGCTTGCTTGGCCACATCCACGCGCTCCTGCAATCGAGTGACTTCCACGCGCGCCATGTTCATCGCTCGGTCGAGCGACGTGGCATTCCCCGTTTCCTTGGCGGATTCCATTGCCGCGGTGACCAGAACCCGGGCTACAACGGCTCGCCGCAAATCCTCCGCGGACGGCCCGTCCTCGCTGACGAATGCCGTTACTTCCCAGGAAGACATCAGAATTCGCGCTCCGCCGATCTTGACGGTGGTCATCGACCTTCCACGCGAGGGCGGCGTCGCAATCAGTTGCTCCCAGATTTGCTCCATGCAGTTTTCAAAATCCAGCACCACAGCGGCATCCGGCGTCGCCGCCGCTGGTGGGGCAGAACGCTCCTTCGATTTTGCGTTGGTATTGGAAGCGGTGTATTCCGCTGCGGGCTTCGTCGCCGCCGGGAGAGGTTTTGCAGCTTGTGTTACTGTCGATTGAGGACTGCTTTCGCCAGACTTTCCGAGTGCTTTTTCGAGCGCTTGCTCCACGTCCGTGCGCAGCCCGAGTAACTTGTCGAAAGCCTGGCTGACCGACCGTTCCGTGTACTCCTTCTGGAAAGGCTGTTTCCACTCGTCGGCTATCGCACTAATCTTCGTGAGTGGTTCAGTCGCCGAGAGCCCAAGATGGTGGCAGTCGATGATGCGTGCGCCGGCGGACTGCAGCTGGCCGAGTCCGGCTCGGATGGCGATCAAGTCTGCATGCATCAGTTCAATCAGCGTCCGGCGGAGCAGGAAATTAAACCGAATGAAGGCGACCAGCGCTGCGGGATCATAGAACATCCCGCCGGCCGTTTCCTTCACCTTACGGCCCTGTTCGATGAAATTTGTCTTCAGGATCTCCCGAAGGCTGCGGAAGCCCCGCAGCGCTTCGATCATTTGTTCCAGTGGCGCGCACCATGCGAGCGGGTCCGGATCTACATCTCCGAGCACCGGCTGCATGACCTGCGCGACGTCCAAAAGCTCGATCTGTTTGTGGTAGATCTTCGGCGGCACCTCAAGGGCAAAATATTGGGCGAGCATGAAGTCGATCTTGTCGCGGTCAACGCTACTCTTCTTGGATTTGCGCAAATGCCGCGCGATCAAGGCGCGAAGCCCGCTCTCGCTGTCATTGAGAGTGGTCATCTGCAGGAGGTGGCGAAGTTGATGCACCTGAACGCGCTGATCCATCGAATCCAGCCACTCATGCACTTGGCTGAAGATCTCCAGATCCGGTTTCTCAGGGAGGTTGCGTTTTGCTTGTGTAAAGGGGATTTCGATTTCCAGTTGCTTCGCGAGCGCCAGATAGATCGGGAACACCGAGCGCGCTTCTTTCCATTGCGCCTGCCGCGGGCTTTCCGATCGAGCTGGAGCGGGGATATTCAGCGTTGGAGTCGTCTTGTTCACGGCTGCGTCACCACCCAGTCGCAGGGGCCTTGCAAGAATCGGACGGCCACTGCTTTGCGTCCTTCGTGATATTGCACGCCGACGACGGTTGCCTCCGCCGGCCGCCCTTCTCCAGTTGCCTCAATCCGCACGTGATCGTCAAACTCCAGCGGCAAGGTCGAAAGAAAAATAGCGTGCTCCGGGCCGCCATATTCCACAATCGCGGCCTCGCGAAGAATGCATCTACTTCTGCGCGACGCGGTCACTTGCACTGGTATTCGAACGGGTCTTGCCTGCGGAAAGAATCGTGCCAACTGCTCTGCGCAGTCTTGCTCGTGCGATGTGAGTGCCAGGCCGCCGGATTTTCCCACGTTGCCTCTCGCCCTACCCGTCAGGTTCCACCCGCTCTCTCGTGGCGAGACACACTACTCGCCGCAAGAGACGCAGACTTCCGATGACAGAGATGCACGCTGGACGCCAAAGGACCAGAAAGGTGCGGCTGTTGCAAGTTATAGAAATGGCGAAGCTTAAGATTTTCTCGGCGCGTTTAGTCGGCTCACCCGTCTCACCGTGAAACGTTTCCGTCTCACTGCGTGACGCATCGTTGGTTCTCGGAGTATTTTGCTTGAGACGTTTTTCTTGCTACTGGGGCGCTACTTGCGGGTCAGCTCCGCCAGCTGTCGAACCTGCCTTTAAGGCAATGTTGTAGCGCTTCAGTTTTCGATACAGCGTCGCGCGGCTGATCCCCAGCATCTTTCCCGCCAGGGCCTTGTCGCCGTTCGCTTGTTCAAATACGCGCAGAATCGTCATTCGTTCCATCTCCGCCAGAGCCGTAGTGGACAAGGTCGTGCCGTCCTGGGATGTTACGATTCCCGAATCTGTCTGCTCGCTCCGAATGGCAGGCGGCAGATCGGCAACGTCAATGATTTTCCCGTCACCCAGCGTCACTGCGCGCGCGATGCAATTCTCCAGTTCGCGGACGTTCCCCGGCCAGTCATAGTGCAGCAGGCTTTTCATCGCCGCAGCCGTGACCTGAATGTGCGAGCCCTTGGCGTAGCGATCCAGAAAATGATGAACCAGAACCGGAATGTCCGACCGGCGCTCGCGCAGGGGAGGGAGGTGCACTGTCACCACATTCAATCGAAAATAAAGGTCCTTTCGAAAGGTTCCCGTGCGATACGCGGCCTCCAGATCGCGATTCGTCGCCGCGATCACGCGAACATCGACGTTTACCTTCTCGTTGCTGCCCACTGGCCGCACTTCTTTTTCCTGCAATACACGTAGTAATTTCGCCTGCATTTCCAGCGGCAGCTCCCCGATCTCGTCCAGGAAGATCGTCCCTCCATCTGCTGCCTGGAAGAGACCGGCCTTCGATTTCGTCGCGCCGGTAAAAGCGCCCTTCTCGTATCCGAAGAGTTCGCTCTCCATAAGCGTTGGCACCAGCGAGCCGCAATCGACGGCAACGAACGGCGTCTTTGCCATGGACCCGCGGAAGTGAATCGCGCGGGCGGCAAGTTCCTTTCCCGTACCGCTCTCGCCGGAGATCAGTACCGGAGTGCGTGTATCTTTAAGCCGGGAAATCATGCGCAGCACGTCCTGGATATTCGCGGAACTGCCGATGATGCCGTCGAGGTTTTCTTCCGTCGTTACCCGCTCGCGCAAAAACTCATTTTCCGTGACCAGACGCACCTTTTCGGCCATGCGCTGCAATAGCAGCCGCATCTTCTCCACGCGAAACGGCTTTTCGATGTAGTCGTACGCCCCCAGTTTCATCGCGTCCACTGCGGATTCGATCGATCCGTGGCCGGTCATGATGGCGACTTCGGTGTGCGGGAGGAGCAGTTTCGTCTGCTTCAGCAACTCGACCCCGGACATGTTCGGTAGTTTCAGGTCGGTGAGAAGCAGGTCCGGAGTATCGGAATCCAGCCGCGCCAGCGCTGCCTCCGCGCTTTCCGCCTCCGCGCAGACATAGCCCAGAGTGTTTCCGATCGTCATGCATAGGCGGCGGATGCTCTGTTCGTCATCCACTACCAATAGTCGTGTTTTCATCTCGTCGCTCATGGCTTCCCGAATGTCTTCTCCACCATTGATATCAATTGCTGCACCCGAAAAGGTTTCTCGATGCACGGTGTCCCGCTTTGCGCCAGGAACGCCTGCGTATCGCTGTTTGCCGTGTCACCGCTGATCAGAATGATGCGGGTCTTCAGTTCAGGCCGATTCTTCTGAATCCACCCGTGCACTTCCGCCCCATTTACCGGTCCCGGCATTCGAATGTCGGAAATCACGCCCGCGTACCTCCCATTCGAAAGCCGCTGCAATCCTTCCGCTCCCGACGAAGCATTCACCACCGCGTATCCCTTGCGCTCCAGCGCCGCCCGCAGAAAGGCGATTACCGACGGCTCATCTTCGATGAGCAGGATCGGCCCTCCCGTCCACAACGACTGTTGCGCGTTCATCGCCCCGCTTCTTTCGTGGCCGCGGCCGAGAGCGCGGCTTCCGTCGCCACGGGAATCCGCACCACAAAGGTGCTCCCCGCTCCACCTTCATTGTTCCAACATTGAATTTCCCCGCCATGCGCCCGCACTATGCCGTAGCAAATGCTCAATCCCAGCCCCGTGCCTTTGCCCGCCTGCTTGGTCGTATAAAAAGGATCAAAGATGCGCTGCGGATCGGTAATCCCCGTTCCATTGTCGCTGATCGTCACCTCGATCATCTCCGCTTGCCGCCGCGTGTGAATCCTGATGCGCCCGCGCTGCCCCGCATCCTGCACCGCATCGTATGCATTGTTCAATATATTCAGAAAGACTTGCTGCAGTTGCTGGGAGTCGCCCAATGCCGTTGCCAGCGCCTCTTCAAAATCTTCGACCACCTCGACACCATGGCTCGCGAAATCATAACTCCGCAGCTTGATCGTCTGCCTCAAAACGCTGTTTACCTGTACGACTTCTCGTTGCACCGGCCTCTGCCGCGCGAAACTCAGCAAATCCTGCACGATATCTTTCGTTCGCTGCGTCTCCTGCAGGATGATCTGCAAATCTTCCCGCGCCGACCCCGGCACCTCCGGATTCTCCAGCAGCAGGTCCGTGAATCCGAGAATCGCCGCAAGCGGGTTATTGACTTCATGCGCCACACCGGAAACCAGTCGTCCAATGGTGGCCATCTTTTCGCTGTGGGCCAGCTTTGCTTGCAGCAGCGCCGCGTCGGTAATGTCCGTCATCACCACCACGACGCTGTTCACCGCATTCTGTTCGTCTCTCATCGGGCTCAGGCTGATCGAGAAATGTCCCATCGATCCGTCGCTCCGCCGCACCCGCAGCTCCAGGTTTTCCACTTGATGCCCGTGCGCCGTCGTTTCCAGCGCCGCATCGAAATCTTCCCGGTGCGAAGCCTCCACCCACTCCACCAGCCGGTGCCCGATCAATTCGCCTTCCTGGTAGCCCGCTTCATAGCAGCGCCGGTTCGCGTAGCTGATCAGCCCCGCCGTATCCAGCACCAGAATCATGCTCTGCGTCGTATTCAGGATCTTCTGATTGAAATCCCTCTCCCGCTGCAGCTGCGATTGAAACGTCTTCTGTTCCGTAACGTCCAGCATTAACCCGCGAATCTGGGCGATCTTTCCGCGAGCATCGCGCACCGCAGTGATGTTCTGCAGCGTGTGCAGTAGCGTCCCATCTTTACGCCGCAGCGTCTCTTCGTAATTGCGCAAAACTCCTCTTTCCGAAAGGGCTCTCAAGAATTTTTCGCGCGCCTCCGGCACGGGATAAAGATGCGGGCTCACGTCCGCGCGCAGTAATTCCTCTCGTGAGCCGTACCCCAGCATCCGCACCATCGCGTCATTCACGTCAAGAAATCTTCCGTCAGGCGTGGCGAAGAATAATCCTTCCTGAATGCTGTCAAACAGCTCGCGGTACCTTCGTTCCGCTTCTCTTCGGTCGGTGATGTCCTTCAGAACATGGATCGTCCGAGTATCGTCATCGGAAACGCCCGGCGTCCGCGAAGTGGATACCAGAAAAATGCGCTCCACCGACGCCGCCACATACTCTTCCTTCGACCTCTGCGTATCCCGGCAGAACGGGCAGGGCAGATCGCTTCCCGTTTCCGCGATCTGTCTTAATGTGCTCATCGCCTCGCCAACCAGCGCCACTGGCGGCACGCCAAGATGAGTGGCAAGTGACCGGTTCGTTCGAACGATTCTCCACGCGCGGTCGTGCACCACAATGTAATCGCTGATCGCGTCGATATCTTCCACCCACTGCCGTTTTGACCGCTCGAGTTGTGAAAATCTCCTGAAATTCTCGAGCGAGAGCGCCGCATGACTTGCCAGCGCATGCAGCAAGCGTTTTTCATCCGCGCTCAATGTCTTTCGATTCCGGATCAGGCAGAGCGTTCCTAGCCTCTCGTTGTCACTCGCGGCGATACGCACGAACGCCACCGTCCCCGGCTCTTCGGGGAGCGACCAGGATGCGCCAATCTCCTTGGGTATCGCTCGAGTTTCCACTTCACTTTGACTCTCCCGAGCGCACGCAATCAGCCAACTCATGGCGGTTTCCGTCGTCGCGGCTGGTCCCGGCATGGCGTGAAGGTCTGTTTCGCGTCCCCGGTAAACGGCCACACCGCCCCAAATGGCATCCAGCATTCGCGTCGCCCGCAGCGCAAACTGTTCCAGAAAATCTGGCAAGTGTCGCGACTGCGCTGCTTCAACAGCCAATTCCATTAACTCTTCGCCGTGCCGGGACATCGGCAACGGAGACTCCGCCCTCGTGCGCTGCGGGGTGGGACGTTGCGACGTTCTTGCTTTTATTCTGCGCATTGACAAAGCGAAAGCGCCACGCGTCTCAACTTGCGAGTCGCTGCTCTTCCTAACCCTACCGGGGAGTCTCCCACGGAGTCCCGCCTGTCTGAGACAGATGGTACTCTAAAGCACCACTACTATCGCCCACTAAATTTTCTATAACTCGCTGTTCCTCTATTACTTACCAAGGCTCGATGGATTCCGATTCGATTAATTCTGCTGCTCCTGGCCATGGCATCCCACGTGCCTTCTCTTACGCGGGCATCTTCCAATCCTATAAGGAGGTGTGTCGATGAGAACTAGTCGGTGGAGGAAGTGGGCTGTCGCGACAACTGCGGTCCTTCTGTTTTCGGGCGCCTCGGGGTTTGCTCAGTCTGGTTCGACGGACGAAACCAAACGTAAGGTCAAGACCAAGATCGCACCTATGTATCCGGAGCTCGCCAAACGCATGAACGTTGCGGGCAAGGTCAAAATTGAAGTCGTCATCACCCCGGACGGACGTGTGAAAACCACGCGGGTCGTGGGTGGACACCCACTGCTCGTTCAGGCTTGCCAGGACGCCGTCAAAGAGTGGAAGTTTATGCCTGCGCCGGAAGAAACCACGCAGGTTGTCGAATTCGAGTTCCACGCCAATAACTAAGTGGAACGTTTGAGCAAGCGTTGTTCCGGCAGATGCAGCCATCGCTGCGCTGCTGAGGTGAGTGGAGGCATTTTGCAATGACCATCGGAAAAAAACTTTACGCGGGATTCGGCCTGATCCTGGCCATTCTGTTGCTCCTCTTTATCGTGAATCTCTTCGCCGGCTGGAAGGAAAGATCGGCGCGCGATGACGCCGGCAGAGCTCTTGAAAGCGTGAGTACCGTCGAGTCCGTGCGCTATCAAATCATGTTGAATCGCCTCAACATGAATAATTTCCTCCTTAGCGGCGATCCCCGCGATGAAGAAAAAGTGAATAAGGGTCTGACCGATATTACCGATCAGATCAAGCGCGGTGAATCGAATGCTTCCAGTGACGCGGTCCGCACCGCCCTCATCCAGGTTGAGAGTACCGAGGCGAGCTGGGCCGATAATTTTGCCAAGCCACTGATCGCCAAGCGCCATCAAGTGGATTCGGGGGACGCCACCGTCTCCGACCTCCAGATTTTCTACCTGCAGAAAGATCCCTCTTCTTGGCTCACCAAGTCATCGGTCATTCTCGATCAAAGCAATTCGGATATCAGGAAGTTTCTGGATGACACCACAAAATCCGCCGGCCGCATGAGCACCTTCAGCACCTGGATTACCACCGGCGGCACACTTCTCGCTCTCTTGGCAGGTGCGCTTATCGCCTGGCTGACCGCCAAGTCCATCACCGAGCCGTTGACGCACCTCATCACCGTTGCGCGCGAAATCGGCGACTCCGGCGATCTCGATCAGAACATTGATATTCACCGCAACGACGAAATTGGCGCCTTGGCCACCACCTTCAACAATATGGTCGCTTATCTGAAGGAAATGGCCAGCGTCTCCATGGCCGTTGCCGAAGGCGATCTGTCCGTCGAAGTCGTGCCGCGTTCCAAGCGGGACACTCTCGGCAATGCATTCCTGCGCATGTCCCACGGCTTGCAGGATCTTGTCCGCACCACGCGCGATTCCGCGGGTCAGGTTTCCGCGGGTTCGAATCAAGTTGCCGGCGCCGCAGACGAATCCGCAAAGGTCAGCGTCCAGGCCTCCTCCGCGATTGAAGAAGTCACCAGCACCATGCACGAGATGAGCATCA
>WNFD01005329.1_pt1 | contig 19264 bp, 14 predicted proteins | sample 5400491 | NCBI WGS metagenome assembly WNFD01 (sample SAMN13153343, study PRJNA577476) | soil metagenome | isolation source: 120 cm saprolite under Douglas fir tree site 2 hole 2 replicate 2 | place: USA:California | collected 2015-04-18 | reverse complement strand
TTGGGGACGTCGACGCCGACTTCGACGACGGTGGTGGCGACGAGGATTTGCGCTTCGTTCTTGCGGAAGCGCTGCATGACTTCTTCTTTTTCGTCGCTGGAGAGGCGGCCGTGCAGGAGGCCGAGCTTGAGCTTAGGAAAAACTTCGCGCGAGAGGCGCTCGTACTCTTTCATGGCCGCTTTCAGCTCGAGTTTCGATTCTTCGATGACGGGATAGACGACGTAGGCCTGGTGCCCGGCGGCGACTTCGCGGCGGAGGGATTCCCACACGCCGGGGAGATGCTGCTGCGTGGTCATGCGCGTGACGATGGGCGTGCGTCCCGGAGGCAGCTCGTCTAGAACGGAAACCTCGAGGTCGCCATAGAGAGTGAGCGAGAGCGTACGCGGGATGGGCGTGGCCGTGAGCACAAGAACGTGCGGGGCGTGGCCGTGCGCGGCGGCTTTGTCCATCAGGCGCTTGCGCTGGAGGACGCCGAAGCGGTGCTGCTCATCAATGGCCACGAAGCCGAGCCGCGCGAATTCGACGTTGTCTTCAATCAGCGCATGCGTGCCAATGACGAGTTGCGCTTCGCCCGAGCGAATGCGATCAAGGGCGGCGGATTTCTCCGAAGCTTTCAGGCCGCTGATGAGCAACTCGACGCGATAGCCGGCTTTAGCGAGGATGCGGCGCGCGGAAAGAAAATGCTGCACGGCGAGAATTTCGGTGGGGGCCATGAGCACGGCTTGGGTGCCGTTTTCGATGGCGATGACGGCGGCTTGCAGCGCGATGATGGTTTTGCCGCTGCCGACGTCGCCCTGGAGAAGACGGTTCATCGGGGCGGGCTTTTCCAGGTCGGCGACAATTTCCTTCACGACTCTTATTTGGGCCGCGGTGGGCCTGAAGGGAAGAATTTGTTTGACTGCTTGACGAATGGAGTCTTCGTGGATTCGGAAAGCGATGGCGTTTTCCTTGCGAGTGGCCTGGCGATCCAGAGCGAGGCTGAGCTGGTACAGAAAAAATTCCTCGAAGATGAGCCGCTGCTGCGCGGGTGAGCGAAAGGTGTTCAAGGCATCGAGGGATTCGCCGGGCTCAGGAAAGTGCGTGTGAATCAGGGCTTCGCCGCGCGTGGGATAGCCGAGCCGGACTCGGAGTGCGTCTGGCAAGACATCGGGCATTCTTTGATCGATGAGTTGCACGGCCGCGAACATGGCGCGGCGAATCTGCCGGGAACCAAAGGTGCCGATGGCTTCGTAAATCGGCACGATTCTGCCGACTTCAGTGGAATCCATCTCCTCGTTGCTGAGCACTTCGATTTGCGGATTGATCATCTCGATACGCGCGGGCCGCAGCTTGTCGATTTCTGCTTTGCCGTGAAGAATAAGCAACTGCCCGGCCTTCAAGCGGCCTTCGAGATAGCCGCCGTGAAAAAACTTGCACGGCAACAGGCCGCCCGTCTCGTCCTGCACGAGCAGATGATAGATGGCGTCGCGGCCGCCGCGCATGCTGCGGATAGCCTGTCCGCTCATCACGCGGGCGCGAATGGTGTACGTGCCGTTGGGCTGAATGTCTTTCACCTTGGAAAAATGGATGCGGTCTTCATAGCGAAAGGGGAGGTAGCCCAGCAGATCCTCGAGCGTGTAAATGCCGCGCTGCGCGAGCAGTTCCGCGCGCTGCGGGCCAACGCCTTTGATCATGCGCACTTCGGTGCTGAGGTTCATTGCCATTGGTGAGCGGACGCCGTCCTCTTTATATCATTCCCGCCGCGAACATATGGCAGCCGCGAAACTTGCGTCCCGGCCATCCGTATCATTAGAGTGAGGAATCCGCGTCCTTTGCCGATAAGGAGGCCTGGTGGCCGATGATCGTCTGACGGGTTCCGACAAGCGCGCGCTTCTCCTTTGGGTGGTCCTGGGAGTCCTCGGCGCGGCATTCGCTTACAAATATTTTTTCCTGGCTTTTCCGGAAGCGTCGGTAAATTTTCAAGTTTCCCGCGGAGAGGCACTGACGCGCGCGCAAAAGTTTGTCACCGGCCTGGGTGAAGATGTCGGCGGCTATCGATCCGCCATCGTTTTCAACGTGGACGACAACGCCAAGGTCTACATTGAGCGCCAACTCGGTTTGCAGCAGGCGAACAAGCTGATGTCCTCGGAGCTGAACATCTGGTATTGGCATGTACGGTTTTTCCGCCCGCAGCAGGAAGAGGAATTCAGCGTCAGCGTCAGCCCGGCGGGGAACGTCGTGGGCTACGAACACAAAGTTCCCGAGGCGCGCGCAGGCCCATCGCTCGGGCAGAGCGCCGCTCAAGCGATGGCGCAGAACTTTCTGAGCGCGAAGCTGCGGATGGATCTGAACGGCTGGGACTACCTGCCCGAAGAAGCGAACTCCAAGAAAAAACCGAACCGCCTCGATTGGGAATTTACGTGGGAAAAACGCGACTTTCGCGCGAAAGAAGCGCCGTATCGCTTGAAGGTCAGCATGCAGGGCGACCGGATTGGCGGCAGCGAAGAATTCCTGCAAGTCCCCCAGGCGTGGGAACGCAGTTATCAGAGAATGCGCTCCGGAAACGACACGCTCACTTTAGTTTTCACTCTGCCCTATCTGTTGCTGTTGGGCGTCGCGGTTTGGCTGGGAATTCAGTTAACGAAGAGCGGGAAAACGAGCTGGGGCGCTGCCATCAGGCTGGGATTGCTCGCCGCGGCGATGTTATTCCTGCAGTCGTTGAACGACTGGCCGCTGTGGGGAGCGGAGTACGATACGAACGGCCCCTATTCAAGCTTCATCCTGCAACAGGTTGTGCGCGCTTTGCTGCTCGCCGCCGCGACTGCCCTCACCATCACGCTGGTGCTGCCTGCGGCGGAGCCAATGTACCGCAGCTTCCAGCCAGATCAGCTAAGCCTAAGGAAAATATTCACGCGACGCGGGCTGCGTTCGAAAGAGTTTTTCTCAGCCTCGGTCGTAGGATTGTGCCTCGCTGTCGCGCATATTGGTTTTATCGTTGCCTTCTACATCGTCGCCACTCATCTGGGGGCGTGGGCGCCACAGGAGTTGAACTATTCGGACAGCGTGAATACGGCGTTCCCGTGGATTTCCGGCTTCGCGATCGGGCTGCTGGCTTCCATGAACGAGGAGTTCACCTTCCGGTTGTTTGCGATTCCGCTTTTCATGCGCTTCACACGTTCGCGCTGGGTGGCCGTAATCGTGCCGGCTTTTCTGTGGAGCTTTCTGCACAGCAATTACCCGCAAGAACCGGCCTACATCCGCGGGATCGAGATAGGGATCATCGGAATCGTTGCGGGAATCGTGATGCTGCGCTGGGGCATCGTCGCGACGCTCATCTGGCATTACACCGTGGATGCATCGCTCGTTGGGTTGTTATTGATCCGTTCGAATAGTCTCTATTTTAGAATATCCGGGATAGTCGTGGCCGCGGCCGCCCTGGCGCCATTGGTCTTTGCGGGCGTGTCCTACTTGACTCGCGGTGCGTTTGAGTCCGACGAAGACCTACTCAATCGTGTGGAGCGCGAGCCGGAAATCGAGTCCGCCAGCGAACCTGCCGCCGCAACTTCGGAAGGTAAATCGAGCGCGTATGACGCGCTAGCGCCGGGCATGATCAGCTTTTTGGCAATCTGCCTCCTTGCCGGAGGTCTGCTGGTGCGGCTGGTGAAACCGCCATCGATCGGTGAATACTTGAAGCTCTCCGTCAATGCGCGAACAGCCCGCGCGAGTGCGGACCAGATCATGCGCGGGCGGGGCCTGGACCCAAATTCGTATTACCACGCCACCGTTTTTGTGGACATCGCCGATTCGGTTGTGAATGAATATTTGCGCCAGCGAATCGGAATTGCGGAAGTCAACGCCATCTACGCGGAACGCGTGCCGGCGGCGCTGTGGCGGGTGCGCTATTTCCGCGACGGTCAGCCGGAAGAGTTCGCCGTCGTCTTGAGGCCCGACGGATCGCTGCACTCGGTCCGCCATACGCTTGCGGAAGAAACACCGGGCGCGTCGCTCACAAAAGAAGAAGCTGTGGCGCGGGCGGAGAAATTCCTTCGCGATGAAAAGAAACTGGATCTGAAAAACTGGACACTGGTCGATTCCGGGTCAGACAAAAGACCACGTCGCATCGATCACAGCATGACTTGGCAGCAGAACGAATCACTCGATGCCCCCGCATCCTCATCCAGCAAGGAAGAACACGCCCATACGCGCGTTGATGTACAGGTCTTGGGCGACGAAATAACCAACTATCGCACCTACATCAAGATTCCCGACGAGTGGCGCCGCAAACAAGAGGAAGGCTCGTTCTTTCGAACCGTTTTCAGCTATGGAACCCGACTGCTCTTCTTCGGGGGTTTTAGCCTGACCGTACTGATTGTTTTTCTGAAGAATTTGCGCTCGGAGCCGGCACGGGCGATACCTTGGAAACGAATTGCAATTTGGTGCGTGCTGGGGCTGGTAGCGTACGCGTTGGAGGTAGGGTTCGGGAACAGCTATCCAAACATCCTGAGCCAGTATAAGACGGCGATTGCGTTAAAGGTCTGGCTGGGGACATCGGCTATCGTCGAGTTACTCTTTGCTCCGGTGGTTCTTGGTGGCATTGTCCTGCTTTTTGGAGTGGCGTGGTTTTACGGGAGCCGTGCCTTTGGAGAAAGGCGGCTGCCTTTTGGGACTACGCTGCCTGGCATCTACTATCGCGACGCTCTCTGCATCGGACTGGGAGGAACTGCGGGATTGGTGGGATTGGAGCGATTCTTGAGCGCTGCTTCCACGCACTGGCCGACTCTGCACCGCTCTTTCGAAGCGGCTTTCGGCCAGGACTATGACGCCATTTTGCCGGGTGCATCCATTTTCGGCTGGTCGCTGCTTCACGCCTTGCTGATGACGGGCTTGGTGGCAGCGATTGCGGCTTTTGTTGCCGCCCATGTGAGAGGACCGGGGTTGCGCATCCTACTTCTGATCGTCGGTTCGCTTTCCCTGGTCGGCCCGGGCTGGGGCAACCCTGCAGATCTCGCAAGGCAACTCCTAAGCCAATTAATCCTGCTGGGGGTCGTGGGGTTGGGCGTTCGCTACATCATGCGATTCAATATTCTCGGCTGCTTCTTGATCGTCGTGGGCACTTCCTTGCTCGGCGGAGCTACGGAACTGCTTTCTCAGCCGGATTCGTTCTATCGCGCGAATGGCTATGCTGTCCTGCTGGCGCTCATTCTACTTTTCGCCTGGCCAGCCGTGGCGTGGCGCATGCGAGGTCCGGAAAGCGCCGCTGGAGCTGAGGGTTCTTCCAGCTAGGCGATAAATCAATGGTTCAAGAATGGCTTTGAGAGCTTGATTCCAAGGAAATTCGTGAAACAAAATCCACAAGTTGGGCGTTGTTATTAGTGGGAAGCGGTGCTACCCATGGGCCTTGAAGTGCGTCCAAATTGGGTAGTCGTGTGAGCGCGGTGTCCAGCCGCGTGCTAGAGTTCGCTGTAAGATGTTGTTTTACAAGCGACAACACCAGCGCTCGCGAAGAGAAAGCGAAATATGCCGCTCCCCAGATGGGCTCTGGCTTTGGCCGATGATAACGGTCGCTCGGGTAGCACGGACGCCGCCCTGGCCTCGGTGATCTCTTTGTCCCACCTCGACGAGCGGGCTCTGGTCGCAGAAGCGCAAGCGGGCAGCCGTGCGGCTTTCGAAGAACTGGTGCGCCGCTTCGACCGGGACGTCCTGCGCTTGGCGCTGAATCTCATGAAGCGGCCCGAGGACGCCCGGGACGTTTACCAGGAAGCTTTCCTCAAGGTTTACCGCAATCTCCACCGTTTCCGTTTCGAGTGCAGCTTCTACACCTGGCTCTACCGCATTGTCACCAACGTGTGCTTGGACCACCTGCGCCGCCGCCAGGCGCGCCCCGAAGACCAGGCGCCGGAACTGAGCGCGGGCCTCCACGAGGAGGGCATTACCGATTTTTTCGAGCGCCAGCGGGAGCAGCGCCCAACGCTGGACCCCGAGCGCACTCTCATGGGAAAAGAAATCAAAGCGCGTCTCGCCACGGCCATGGAGCGGCTGTCCCCGCGCGAGCGCATTGTTTTTGAAATGAAGCACTATCAGGGCTTGAAGCTGCGGGCCATCGGTGACGTTCTCGGCACGACCGAAGAAACAGTGAAGAATTCGCTGTTCCGCGCTACGCGCAAACTCCGCCATGAATTGGGAGGCTTGCGATGAGCGTTTTTGAGAAGAGCTTGAGCTGCACGGACGTTGCGCCGCTCCTGGTTTTCTATGCCTGCGATGAAGTCAACGACAAGGAACGCCAGCAAATCGATGCTCACGTGGCGAATTGCGCGGCGTGCGCGGCGCTGCTTGCCGAAGCAAGAGGACTCCAGGAAGTCATGGCTGCGGCTCCGCAATCCGCCGATGAACTCGATTCCTCCGGGATCCTCCTCGCGCTGCGCCGCTGGATGGCGCTGCGCCCGGCCTGGAGCGGCGCCCTCTTTGTCCTCTGCGGAATTCTTGTGGGAACTCAGATTCTCCCGTGGATGCAGAACGGCAATAACAACAACGGTCAGGCTATGAACGTCACGGCCAAACCCCGGCTTACGGATGAGCAGCTTGCGAGGATGGTTGTGGGAGGCGTCAATTTTCCGCCTTCTTCGGATTCTGGCTCTCCTGACGTGCAAGTTCAGCTCAGTGCCGAGCAGCCGCTGGTTATCTCCGGCAATGTCCATGACAGCGATATGCGGCGCGTACTCACGTACGTAGTTCAGAATGGCGAGCGTTTTGACGCCGGAGTCCGCCTCGATTGCCTCGAAGCGCTCAAGGCGGCTTCGCGCGATCTGCAAGTTCGGCAGGCTTTGATCGCCGCGGCTCGCAAGGATCAGAATCCCGCGGTGCGCATGAAGGCTCTGGAGTCGCTCCGGGATGCGGCGTCGGATGATGCCGTGAGGCAGGTCCTGCTCGATGCGCTGGAACATGACGCCAATCCAGGTGTCCGCGTCGAGGCCGTCAATGTGCTCGTTGGATCTTTGCAGCCCGGCGAATCCGAAGAGATGGTCCCCGAACCGCCCAAAGCTAAAGCTACGCCACCGGTGAATCCAGGCGGCCGGGGAGAGGACCAGTCCATCGAGCGCGTGGTTCGTGTACTGGAGCAGTTGCAGCGGCGTGATCCCAGCCGTTACGTGCGCGTGCGCAGCGCTGCCGCGTTGCGGCAGATTGGTCCGCGCGAAGTACAGTAGCCCGCAGGCAGCAGGAAATTTCGTCAGACGATGAGTATACGATTCCATCAAAAGCTCTCTTCCGCCGCACGCTGTGTCGCGCCCTTCCACTTGTCGGCGGTCCTCTTTTCTGTAGCCTGTTTCGCCCAACCCGTCTTTGCCGCAGGAGCAAAAGAGGCGGCGGCCATCGAGCCAAGCCAGCCGACTGAGCCGGGTTCGCAGCACGCCGCTGCCGTTCGCAGCGGCGTCTTGGGCACCAAAGATGGCTTGACTCTGAAGCTGACGACGGATCTCGGATCTGTAAACATTGTCCAACTCGATCCCGGAGCAGCGCCCGTTGTGCGCTACACCGTGCACATCGAGACGGATGCGCGTGGGTCCGCTGCGCAGCGGCTGCTAGATGTTTACTCTCTCAAGGCGAAGTCAATCTCTTCGGGCGTGGAAATCGCCGGCACACTTCCGCCGCAAGCGGCGCGCTCCGCCGACGCGCAGTTCTGGGTACAGTTTGAGGTTGCCGTTCCCCGCGGCTATAGCGTCGACGTGAACACGGAAGGCGGAGACATCACGACCGGGGACATCGGTGGAACCGCCAGCGTGCGCACCCAGGGCGGGAATATCAAGATGGGACGCATCGGTGGTTCGGGGCCTCGCGATGCTTCCCTGGGGCGCTCCTCCGCCAAACTGGAGACGGAAGGCGGACACATTCAAGTTCTCGATGTTTTGGGTAACCTCACGGCCTTCACCGCGGGCGGACACATCAACGTCGGCAACATTTCAGGAGATGCTTCCCTGCGCACCGGCGGCGGCCACGTACGCGCCGGGCAAATCGGAGGGCGCGCCGAGCTGGAAACCGTTGGCGGCAACATCACCGTCGCTCATGCTGGAAATTTCGTCAGCGTGCGCACCGGTGGAGGACAGATCGATTTCGGCGAAGTGCGCGGTTCGGTGCACGCCCAGACGGGCGGAGGCGGCATACGCGTCATGTACGTTTCCGGTCCGATGGAACTGGAGTCGAGCAGCGGCAGCATCTGCCTGACTCGGGTTGCCGGCGCATTGCAGGCGGCCACTTCCGGCGGCACGATCACCGCCTGGATTAATCCCGATGCGCCATCCGGAGGCGGAAATGTGCGGCTCGCGGGAGCATCGCAGCTTGCTTCGGGAAACGGGGACATCGTCGTGTTCTTGCCGCGAAATCTCGCTGCGAACATTGATGCCACGGTGGCAAACGGGGGCGAGCACCGCATCGAAGCAGATCCCGCTCTACACTTGACGATTCAACCGTCCCCTAATGGCCCCGGTCCCATACATGCCATGGCCGTTCTGAATGGGGGCGGCGCCCCGCTCAAATTGAAAACTACGGCTGGAAAAATTCGTCTCCAATTCCTCGATTCGGAGGTTGCGCTTCGCGAATCGCTCATTCGCGAACAGATGGATCGCCTCAACAAGAGACTCAAGGAAAATGGATTTGATTTTGTCTCCTTCACGCCCGGAGTGGCACCAACAGTTCCGCCGCCTGAACTCGCTCCGCAGAACGATGCCAAAACGGATTGGCTCGAAAGCTGGCTTGCCAGTTTGGAAATCGCAGTCAGGGGAGGCATCACTGAGAATGCCGACGATTTCTATAAGCGGCTGGTCAACTTTCCGAAGCCTTCCTATCCGGCACTCGCACAACGCGCTGGATTGCAGGGTATCGTGAAGCTCCAGGTGCGAGTCAAAAAGGACGGCAGCATCGAGGTGCAGAAGCTATTGGAAGGCGATCCGGCGCTCGCCGATGCCGCCATCGCCGCCGTGAAGGATTGGCGGGCAAAGCCGGCTTGGATAAATGGCAAGCCGGTCGAAGTGATCTCGACGGTAACGTTTAATTTTCAGTTGCACTGAGCAGCAGCCGTCTCGGCAAGCGAATTTCTAGTCCTCGGTTCTGGTTGGTAGCTCGTACTCGAAGGGGGTAGAACGTTATGCTTCGTCTAGCTCTGCGCGCGATTGCTCTATGTGTATTGGTTCTCACGGTAGTATGGGCCGTTCCTAGCTTCGCCATCAGCAAGGAGTTTAACCAATCCTATCCTCTGCAGCCCGGAGGTTCCTTCGAGCTGCAGAACGTCAACGGCACCGTGGAAGTGCAAGGATGGGAGCGCAATGAAGTGGAAGTCCGCGCCGTGAAGACCGCGAAACAGAAGGAATCCGATCTGGAGCGTGTCTCTATCGAGGTTGACGCCAAGCCTGACGCCGTGTCTGTGGCCACTCACTATCCCCAAAACGAGGGGGTCGAAGTGACGGTGGACTACACCATCCACGTTCCGCACGGTGCGCATCTCGAGCATATCGGCACCGTGAACGGCACTTTGCGCGTTGTCGGTGTCGAATCGGTGGAAGACTTGCACAGCGTGAACGGCAATATTGAAGTGTTCGAGGCCGGCGGGAGCGTCCATGCACATACCACCAACGGCAATGTGCATCTGGAGTTGGCGCATCTGCAGGACAAGACAGGAGCCACGGCGGAAACCACGAACGGTTCCCTGGTCCTCGCCGTGCCATCCGACATGCAGGCGAATGTTGAGGCTCGCTGCCTGAATGGAAACTTCTATTCCGAACTCCCGATAACGATGGAAAGTACCCAGCGTCCGCGGGAATTGCACGGTAAATTGGGCCGCGGTGGCTCTCCGATAAATTTACGCACAGTGAATGGCGGGATTCGCGTGGTCGTTCTGCGGTCGACCGTCTGACGATTTACCGTTTGCTGCGTCTAACTGCTGAGGGAGGATGGGACGACAATGAAAAAATTAAATTTGTTTGCTGCTGGTGGCGCCGCTGCGCTGGGTCTTGCGCTGATCGCTCTGCCCGCCAGCTCCTCAAGACCGCAAAAACCGGATGATTCCACGATTGCGCGCTTGCAACAGAAAATTGAAAAGCTCCAGGCGGAATTGCACGCGAAACAGGAAGCCCGGGAAGAACGAGCTGCGGAGCTTGCCGGTGCGGACGCGATTGAAGAGTCCGCGCCGGTTCTCGCCTTGCAGGATCTGAATCTCCAGAAGGTTGAAACGCTGCCAGGTATCGAGAGCCAAGACTTCAACTTCGCAGTCGGTGACGATGGCTCAAGCTGGCTGGGCGTGGAAACACATGAAGTGACAGCCGATAAAGCCAAGGAGTTGAAGCTGTCTGCCGAGCGCGGCGTGGTGCTGGGAAAAATTGTCCCGGACAGCCCCGCAGCCAAGGCCAGCCTCAAGGAAAATGACGTGGTGACGGAAATCAACGGACAGCGCATCGAGGGCGCGGCGCAATTTCGCCGCATGATCCATGAGATTCCTTCCGGCCGCACCGTACAACTGACGGTGTGGCGCGATGGGCGATCACAGACTATCAGCGCAACTCTTGGCAAATCCGAAGAGCGCCGCCACGCCATGAAGATGGTGACCCCGGCGCCCGGGGCCTTCGCCTTCCGGATGCCGGAGATGCCAGAAATTCCGTCGATGGAGTGGAACGGCACCACGCTCATGGGCGGGCAGCCGCGGCTGGGCATCGATGCAGAAGATCTCAGCGGGCAGCTCGGAACATTTTTCGGCGCTCCCGATGGCGAGGGAATTCTCGTTCGCGACGTCAACTCCGGTTCGGCCGCCGAAAAGGCTGGCGTGAAAGCCGGTGACGTCATCACCTCGCTCAACGGCGAGCGCATTCGCACCGTCGGCGAGCTTCGCGAAAAACTCTCAGCAAAGCGCGATGATAAGGACCGGACCGTCAAGCTGGGCGTTCTGCGAAACAGGAGCGAGGTCTCGCTCACCGTTGAGTTGCCAGCCCCCACAGCGCGCAGCAAGCGCCTCGTCTCGCGACGCACCAGCATTTAATCGCGGAAGTACGCTTCCAAGAAGGCCCCCAGTTCTGCCGGGGGCCTTCTTATTCCCATTTCCACGCAAGAATATGGGTGTCCGGAATTGCCTCGCTCTTCGCCCTCTTTCCGGGTAGCTTCTCAGAAGTGTATGAACTCGTTCATCGCGTTTCCGGCGGCAGTGAGGAAAACGCCGCATCGAAGGTCGCATAATGATGATGGTGTTTTTCAGGTTCGTTTAGTGCAGTTCCCTCGCGCTCCACCCAGGCATGCGCTTCAAATTTTTCTACCTCTTTACGAATCCCGATGCGCAGGTGCGAGGCTATTCCCTGCCGCTCGAGCAGCCACCAGAGGGTCAGCGACTTTGCCAAACAGGAAGGATGAACCAGTCCGTGCCGATCCGCGGCGCTGACCATGTGCGCGGTCAGCGCCGCATCCTTGCTTAGCAAAGCGGGATCATGTTCTGGATTTGTATTTGAAAGGAAACGCTGCAGGGCTGCTTGCGTCGCCCGGAAACCGCGCAAGTGCAAACTCACGGCGACCAGCGGCAGAAGCACCGTGGCGCGCAGGAAAAGTTTCCGCGCCGGGCGCTCCAGCGCGCTAAATCGCCGGAACCGTTCCCACATCAGCAGGGAGTACTTGGAGCAACCCGCTATCCACGAGCCGGCTCAGAAGTTCCGCCAGGTTGCTGTGCAGCATTTCCGCTTCGACGTCGAATTCCGCGAGAAGTTCCTGGTAAGCCGCGTCAATACTCGGCGAACCCGTCACAAGCTGCCACATTCGCGTGCCGATCTCGTCCAATCCAAAATACTGCTCCGTCTCGAGATTCAGCAACACCGCCTCCTGGTCCAGAAAGCGAACCAGAACGTGCGCGGGCGCGGCGGCGCGGCCGGCAAATGAAACCATCGGCACAGCTCCTCAATGGGATTCCCGGCCCTGAATTCCAGCGCGCGGGAGGGGCCCAAACTTGATCAAGACTTCTTTTTCTTCACATTGACTTTCGTCTCGATGCCGGCACCGAGCGCTTTCAAGTCCGTCAGGCCCTGCTTTGCTTGTTGACCCCACTGCCCGTTTGGATCGAGGTCTTCCGCCTTTTGATACGCCTCTACCGTGCCCGGTGCAAGCTGAACTTCCTCTCTGTCTCCGACCTTCTTGGTCGTCATCTTCATGAGGAGGGAGGCGCCCAGCAGGTACCAGGCCTGCGCGCTTTTTGGATCAAGTTCCGTAGCCTTCTGCAGCGGCTCGATCGCATCTGCCAGGCGATTCGCGTTGTACAGGCTAATTCCAAAGTTACGCCACGCCGTAGCCGCGTTCGGCGGATCGAGTTCCGCGCTCTTGGTATAGGCGGCCTTGGCATCATCGATCTTTCCCCCGCGTGCCAGCACGTTGCCGAGGTTGTTGTAATAGCCGGGAACATCGGGCTTGGCGCTGATGGCCTGCTGGTACGCTTGAGCGGCCTCCTCATTGCGCCCCGCTGTGTCGTACGCTTCTCCCAACTTGAACCAGACCAGAGGCGCGTTGGTATCCTTCTCCCCAAGATTCTTCGCGGCCTCCTGGAATTCCTTGGCCGCCTGCTCCGAAAGATCTGTCAACTTCTGCTTGGCGGCTTCACGCTGGTCCGCGGGCGCTTTCGCCAAATCATTCTTCGCCTGCTTCTCCTGATCGATGAGTGCACTGCCCGCAGCGAAATGGGCCTTGAGCCCCTCCATTTTGCTTTTTGCCTCTTCCGCCTTCTTCACTGCTTCCGGATTTGCGACGCCCTGCTTGGCGGCGATTTCCTTAAAGTTGAAGTTAACGGGCACTTCCTGGCCCGAGGCAACCCGGACGACGCCCTCGTAGGGTTTGTTTGGAGCCGGCAGTTGGACGAAAACGGAATAGGTGCCGGACTTCAAATGGGGAATGACGTAATTTCCATCCTTGTCTGTCTTTGCATCAGTTTTGACTCCTTGGTCGCTGACAGCCTGAACACCCATATCCGCCCACGGCTTGCCGGTAACATCCAGGATTTGCCCTTTGATAGTGCTGTCGCCTTGAGCGGCCGCAAAGGGTGCGACTGCACCTGCCAGCGCGGCCATCAGCATTGCGGCGAGCGCCCACGACTTATAAATTCGCTTCATGCTCCATTCTCCTTTTTCACAGGGAGCCCTGCCCGGGGTACCCGGGCTGTGTGCGCCCCATTATCTCTCATCCGCGCCAGATTCCAAGCTCAGCTGGGGACAGAAACAGTGCGTCGGTAGGGGATGGGGTCCGGCACCCCAGCTTCGGCAAAGGCGCGCAAACGCAGCAGGCAACTGTCGCATGCCCCGCATGCGACATCCTCTTTTTGGTAGCACGACCAGGTTAGATGCAGAGGCGCGCCCAGTTCGATGCCACGCCGGACGATCTCATTTTTTTTCAACCTGATAACCGGCGTCACGATTTCGATTTGCGTTTCCGGCCGCGTGCCCACGCGAATCAATTCCTGGAACACCTGGTAATACTCTGGCCGGCAATCGGGATAGCCGGAACTGTCTTCCGCCACCGCGCCGATGTAAATCGCTCCCGCGCCGATCGCTTCCGCCCAGCTCACCCCCACCGATAGAAAATGCGCGTTGCGAAAGGGCACGTACGTCACGGGGATCGCGCTGCCCTGCGGCCCGGGAGCACCCAATTCATTTTCCGGAACGGAAATGCTCTTGTCCGTGAGCGCGGACCCGCCAATGGCGCGAAAGTGCTCGAGTTGTACAACCAGCCGTTCGCGCTCCCCGTAAAAATCCGCAATGTCTTCAAACGCGCGCCGTTCGCGTTCCTGCGTGCGCTGGCCGTAACTGGCGTGCAATAACGCGATGTTTGACGCGCCATGGCGTTCGCGCGCAATCGCCGTGCATACGCACGAGTCCATGCCGCCGCTAAGAAGCACCACAGCCTTTCTTTGATTCGTTCCTGTCACGATTCCCATCGCCCCGGTTCGTTCTTTATCCTTAACTTCCTTTGCCTCATTAACATCCTTTACTTCAAACGCCCTTCGTAGCCGGATCCCAAATGAATTTGTGAAGTTGCAACCCAAGCCTTACCGACAAGCTGTCCGCCAGAATCCATTCGACGAGCGCGCGTGGCTCAAGGCCCGGCCATTTCCCTTCGGGATCTTCAAACGCTGGTGAGAATAAAACTTGTTTGACGCGGCGCGCTAATCCGTGTTGCGCCGTGAAATCCCGCGCAAACTCATAATCGCGCCGCGTGGAAAGCACGAATTTCACTTCATCGTTTTCCGAGAGCGCCTCAAGATTGCGCATCTCGAAAGTATCCGGCTCGCCAGAGTCGGGGCACTTTACATCCACAATCTTGATCACTTCCCGTGGCAGCTGCCCGATGAAGCGCTCTCCGCTAGTCTCGATCATGACTGTGTAGCCCGCGGCCAGCAGCTTCTCCGCAAGCGGATAAATTTCTTCCTGCAACAAGGGCTCCCCGCCTGTCAATTCCACTAGCGGAACGGTAGCTTGTGAGCCGGGCATTTCCGGCCGTCCCGCCAGCTCATCGACGCGCGCTAAAACTTCCTCCACGCTCATCTTCTTCCCGCCATGAAACGCGTACGCCGTATCGCACCAGGTGCATCGCAGATTGCAGCCCGTCAAGCGCACGAAGATGCAAGGCAGCCCCGCGCGTGTGCCTTCGCCCTGAATCGATTTGAAAATTTCCGTGATGACCATGTTCTTGGAAACTCACTGCCCTTGCGGACTTCCTTTGCGCACGCTTTTGCGCGACAACCAGTAAATCGTGCCGAAGAAAAGAACCATTGCGATAGCCAGCCGCGCATATCCCGGCGCAATTCCCATGTACCGGAGGACAAAAATGTAGCCCGCCGCCACCAGCAACGCGGGAATCATAATGATGAGAAAGGCCCGATTCATCCGCTCACCTGTTTCGCGGCAGCTACGCCTCGGGCCGGTACTGCGCCCGGCTAGTATCCGTTTCCCACAAAATGACGTCCGTGACCCGGGCACCCGGCGGCAGATCCTTCATTTGGCGCGTGACCTCATCATAAAAATATTTCGCCACGTTTTCCGCCGAAGGATTCACTGTCTTGAACGGTTCAAGATCGTTCATGAATTGGTGGTCGAGCCTGCCCATAATTTCGCGGATTACCTGCTTGAGATGGGTGAAGTCCACCAACAGCCCGATGGCATCGAGTTGTGGCCCTTCGAGCGTCACGCGCACGCGATAATTATGGCCGTGCACGTTTTCACACTTGCCGCGGTACCCGCGCAGCGCATGTCCCGCTGAAAAAGTCTCTTCTACGCTGACTTGAAACATTTCTCTCCGAAATGGCGTTGCCCGCCTGGTGCTGACCTCGCTGGATCGTAGCTCTTCAGGCGGGACTTGCCGGACTTGCTCCGAGCCGCTTCTGCTCGCCTTTCGCGCCGAGAAACCGGGCGACGTCGGTCATTTCACGCGCCATCCCATAACGTGGCAGCGACTCAAGGAAAATTTTACCATAGGGCATGCGCTGAAGCCTGTTGTCCAGCAGCGCGAGCACGCCGCGGTCCGTCTTCGTTCGAATCAATCGCCCAAATCCTTGCTTCAACGCCAGGACCGCTTGCGGAACTTGAAATTCCGCAAAGGGGTTGCGTCCGTCGTCCTGCAAAGCGCGCACTCGCGCCGCCACGATCGGGTCGCTTGGCACCGCAAACGGCAGCCGGTCGACGATTACGCACGAAAGCTGCTCGCAGGGCACATCCACACCTTGCCAGAAACTGGCTGTCGCGAACAGCACTGCCGCCTCGGTGTTTTTGAATCGTTCCAGCAGCGCGGATCGCGGTGCTGTACCCTGCAGCAACAGCGGGAAGGCCACCCGCGAACGCACTCGCTCGAACAAATCATTCATCTGCGAATAACTGGTGAACAGGCAGAACGCCCGGCCCTGGGTCATCTCCAGCAAACGCACGATTTCGTCCGCGGCCTTGGCCGAAAATCCTGCGTCTCGCACGTCGGGCATTTTTGGCGGCAAGTAGAGCAGCGCCTGCTTGGGATAATCGAATTCCGGCGGCAGCGCGCGATCCTTCGCATGATCGATGCCCAGCCGCTGGCGAATGTAGTCGAAGCGCCCGCCCACCGTCAGCGTCGCGGACGTCAGGATCACCGTGTCGAATTGTTCGAACAGCCGCTCGCGCAGGATCTGGCTGACGTCGATCGGCGTGGCTGTCAGGAATACGCCCTTGTTTCTCCGCTCGTACCAGTAGACGAAATTCTTTTCGTTCGATTCGAACAAAAATGACAGCTCCTGCCGCAGCTCAAAGCTCCGCCGCGCAATGCGCGTCAGTTCTTCCGGCTTGGCAGTCAGGGCCGCAAATTCCGACTCCATGTTTTTCAGCGACGTCACCAGAGCATCGTAAGCTTCGCGGTTCTGTTCCAGAAACGCTTCGCGCTCGTTCCTTGCGAACGAAAAGCGCCCGTCGCGAGGCGGAAAGAGTTCGAAAAAGCCGCGGCTGCGTTCCCGGATTCGCTGCGTCTTGCGCAGCAGCGACGGCGTGCCCAGGTGCAGCAAGCGCAGCGTTTGATCGGCATCGCGCGCCAACTCTTCGAAGCGGAAATTCGAAATCTGCCGCCCGAAATAATCGCTGGCCACGTCTTCCATCTCGTGCGCTTCGTCGAATACCACCGCCGAGTACTCCGGCAGGATGCTTCCGAAATCGTCCTGCTTCAGCGCCAAATCCGCAAAGAACAAATGATGATTCACGATGATCAGGTCGGCTTCTTGTGCGCGCTGGTGCATGCCGGTCACGAAACAGGGATTGAACGATGGGCAATTCTTGCCCGTGCACGTGTCCCTTCTCGCGTCCAGTTTTCCCCAAAGCTCCGAATCATCCGGCAGGAATGTCAGCTCCGCGCGGTCGCCGGTCTCAGTCAACTTTGCCCAGTCCTTGATCTGCCGGAACGCATTCATCTCCTCCATGCCCCTCAGCAGCGCCTGATCCTGCATATGATGAAGCTTTGAAATGCAAATAAAATTTGCGCGGCCCTTCATCACCGCTACTTTCAAGTTCGGCGCAAAGTGTTTCTGCAAAAAAGGAATGTCTTTCTGGTAGAGCTGTTCTTGCAGCGACTTCGTCGCCGTGGAGATCACTACGCGCCGTCCGCTGCAAATCGCCGGCAGCAGGTACGCCAGCGTCTTCCCGGTGCCGGTGCCAGCCTCCACGATCGCGTGGTGATGCGTTTCAAACGCATCGTGCACCAATTCCGCCATCTCCAGTTGCCCGGGCCGATGTTCGTAGTCGCAGCCGACGGTAGTCGGGTCAAAGCCGCCCTTCATGCATTTTTCAAGGAATCCTCCCGGTCCAAACACTTCCTGCATGGACGGTTTGGCTGTCCCGCCGGACGAGGCATCGAGAGCACCCTCGGGCGCGCTTCCCCCAACCGTGGGGTCGTCCTTTATGGGCGGATAGCCGCGCTCACCAGCCTTTGCTTCGCGCTTGACCTTCGCCACGCGGGAATTCGTCGCCGAACTGGATTGGCGCTTTGCCAAAAAAACCGCCTTCCTTCTCACTCAGTAAATCGGAGAGACCAGCTACGATAACATACCCTTTCCCTTCGATTCCGGAGCAGTCCATCCGCAGGCCCCTACACCTTGTATCTCTTTTGATTCACGGCATTTAGCAGTTGAGCACCCCGCCCTTTTTTGAGGTTTCTGCCGGTCTTCCACGGAGTTACATTCTGCTGCGGGGAGTTTGCGCGATTTTCCTTTGCATGGGCGGCAAACGCAACGCAAACTACTCTGTCGTGGGGTGCCACATGAATCGCAAAAAAACTCTTTCGTTTCTTCCCATTCTCTTGCTTGCCGTCTTTTCCCTCTCCTCCTGCAGCGGCAGCAAAACGCAGTGCACCATCAACTGCAGTGGCGGCAACGCTACCGTTAGCTTTACTCTCGTCGCCGACACTCTCCCAGCGAATCCGTCTATCCTTTCGTTCAAAGTCACGGTTGCCGGAATTACTCTCACTCCCACCAGCGGTACGGCGCAAACCTTTACTCCCAACCCGTCGATCGTCGTCGACCTGATGCGGTTGCAGTCCGATACCGCCTTTCTCGGCGCTCTCGCCAATGTGCCGTCAGGGAGCTATACAGTTCAGGTTTCTCTTTCCAGCCCGGAGATCGTATTCCTGAACGACACAACTTCAGCTATCACGGCAAACGGCAAGACGTGCGCTATCGGTGCTGTCTGCACGGCGACTCTCACGGCCGTCGGTGTCCCCACGATCAGCTCTTTCACGTTCAGCGCAATCGCGAACGGTCAGCAAGGCATTGAGCTGGACTTCAAACTGAAGAATGCCATCACGCTCACGACCGGAACTCTGACCGTCAATTTCAATCCTTCCTCTCCCAACCCCGGCGTCTTCACGGCCTTCACGCTTCCCCGCACCATGGCCAATCTCGGGACGAATCAGCTTGAGCTCATCGAGGATTTCACCGGCGTCGTCAGCATCAGCGGCAGCACCGTAACGATTACCTCGCCCACCCGCGGCACACTCACCACGACGAGCACCTCAAATTCGTTCTTCGACCACAGTCCCGATGGCGTCATTTGTCCAACGCCCTCCAGCCTTACGTGCGTCGTTGCCGGTCAAATTGCCAGTGTGGACGCCTTCCTCAAATCGGACGGAACTCGCGAACTCAAGGAATTCGAGCCGCTGAATGCAACCCAGAAGGACTTCATCGAAGGAATCGTTTACGCGGTCAACAGTACCACGCCGCAATTTACTATCGCCGTCACGGATAAAGTTCAGGACGCCACCAGTTCCCTGATCGGCGGACTCAACACCGGGGATCTCCTCACCGTCAATATCCCTATAGCCACCATCCATCCATTCTTCGTCGACTCCAAGGGCCTGGCCGTACTTTCTGGCAACCTCACCAATTTTCAGGGTCAGACCAGCACTAGCGCGATCCATCCCGGCCAGACTGTGGCCGTCAATGTCACCGCATTCGTGGCCGCAGTCGGTACTACCATCGCTGCAGTAACTTCCGATACGGTAACCCTACGCTGGTCTCGGTTCACTGCTGCTGCGGTCGCCCCCTCTACAACTCAACTTATCAACGTGAACGCTCTGCCCTCCTACTTCACGTTTACTTCTTCCAGCCAATTTGTGGTCCAGTTGTTCCCGGGGACAGCAGGGGGACAGGGAGTAACCAATTTTGACGGAGTTGCGGATGGTAGCGGAATCGTCCCAAACCCCGTATCCGTTCGTGCACTCTTTCTTGAAAATCCGGGCATCACGGCAAATCCCGCCTTCTTTGCCGCAAAAGTTCGCCAGCACT
>WNFD01004906.1_pt1 | contig 19266 bp, 18 predicted proteins | sample 5400491 | NCBI WGS metagenome assembly WNFD01 (sample SAMN13153343, study PRJNA577476) | soil metagenome | isolation source: 120 cm saprolite under Douglas fir tree site 2 hole 2 replicate 2 | place: USA:California | collected 2015-04-18 | reverse complement strand
GGTCGTGAATTGGTTGAGTCCGACGATGATCCGTTGCTTGGATTCGATTTCGCGCTGGTAGAGGTAGGCGGCCGACTGGATTTCGCGCTGCATGTAGCCGCGCTCGATGGCGGATACCGCACCGCCGAGGTCGTCGATCTTGCCCAGGTACTCCAGCGTCTTCTTTTCGAGCTCGCGCGTGAGACTTTCGACATAGTACGAGCCGCCTAGCGGATCGACGGTATCGGCAACGTCGGACTCATTGGCGATGATCTGCTGGGTGCGTAGCGCCAGCAGCGCCGACTGCTCGGTGGGCAGCGCCAGCGCCTCGTCGCGCGAGTTGGTATGGAGCGATTGCGCGCCGCCCAGCACCGCGGCCAGCGCCTGCAGCGTCACGCGCACCACGTTGTTGTCGACCTGCTGCGCGGTAAGCGTCGAGCCCGCGGTCTGCGCGTGAAACCGCAGCATCATCGAGCGCTCGTCGGCGGCGCCGAAGCGCTCTTTCATGATTCGCGCCCACAATCGGCGCGCGACGCGGAACTTTGCGATCTCCTCGAAGAAATTGTTGTGCACGTTGAAGAAGAACGAGAGGCGGCTCGCGAAGGCGTCGACCTTGAGTCCCGCCTTGAGCGCCGCCTCGACGTAGGCGATGCCGTCGGCCAGCGTGAAGGCCAGCTCCTGCGCCGCGGTCGAGCCGGCTTCGCGGATGTGGTAGCCGGAGATCGAAATCGTGTTCCAGTTGGGAACTTCCTTAGTCGCGAACGCGAAGATGTCCGTGATGATCCGCATCGAGCCGCGCGGCGGATAGATGTAGGTCCCGCGCGCGACGTACTCCTTGAGCACGTCGTTCTGGATCGTGCCGTTGAGCTTATCCCACCCCACCCCGCGCCGCTCGGCCGCCACCAGATAGAGCGCGAGCAGAATCGACGCGGTCGCGTTGATGGTCATCGAGGTCGAGATTTTGTCGAGCGGAAGCTGATCGAGCAGCGTCTCCATGTCGTGGAGCGCGCAGATCGAAACGCCGACGCGGCCGACTTCGCCGCGGGCCAGCAAATGGTCGGCGTCGCGGCCCATCTGGGTCGGCAAGTCGAACGCGACCGAGAGCCCGGTCTGCCCGTGCTCGAACAGGTAGCGGTAGCGCCGGTTGGACTCCTCGGCGTTGCCGAAGCCCGCGTACTGGCGCATCGTCCACAGCCGCCCGCGATACATCGTCGGCCGCACGCCGCGGGTGAACGGATACTCGCCCGCGAAGCCGAGGTCGTTGAGGTAGTCGAAGCCGTTTAAGTGAGTGGGGTCGTACTCGCGCTCGATCTCGATGCCGGAGCTGGTGGTGAAATGCTCGCGGCGCTCGCCGCCGCGCTTGAGCGCGGGTGCGACCTTGCGCTGCTCCCAGTTTTTGCGCTCGTCCCCGATACCGCCGTCGGACATGACTATGGCCTCCGGTCCCGGCTACTCGATGATCGCCAGGACCTCGCCCTTTTCGACCGTCTGCCCCGCCGTCACCCGCACCTCGATCACCCGGCCGGCCTTGGGCGTTCTGATTTCGTTCTCCATCTTCATCGCTTCGACGGTCAGCACGCCATGCTCGGCCTCGATTTCGTCGCCCGCCTTCACCAGCACGCTGACCACGCGCCCGGGCATCATTGCCTTGAGCTCGACGCGGCCGCTTAGCTGGCGGCCTGCGCTGGCGCGCGTCGCGCGTCGTTTTTTGTCGATCAGGCTGACCCGCCATGCGCCGGCGCGCGAAGTGACGATCAGTTCTTCGCCCTCGGGCGTGACGTCGAAGTCAAACGAACGATTGCCGATCAGCACCGAAAATGAACTGGCGCCGACGCGCCGCAGATCCAACTCGAAGCGTTGCTCGCCAAGCCGCACGGCGCAGGCATTAGCGTCGAGCTCTTCGAACTCGAATTCGTGCTCGGTGTCCTGCAACGTGGCCAGGTAGCGCATCGTCCGCCTCTTAGCGCCTCAGCACGTCGAGCCGGCCGAGTATCTTCCAGGCCGAGGCGCCGCGCGCCGCCCTGCGTCCCGCGCCGGCAGCCTCGGGCGCGCGTCCGTTGCCCAGGTTCTGCGCGGCAGCCGCGGCCGCCAGCATCGCAGCCGCGAATTCCGGGTCGTCATCGGGCTTGGACAGTTTGCCGTTCGCCGCGGCCAGTGATCTCGGATGGTACTCCTGTTCGATGAAGTTGGTGTCGTAATCGCCGCTTAGGAACACCGGATGATTCATCAGCCAACGATGGAAATCCAGGTTGGTGGTAAGTTCGCCGGCGATCACGAATTCGCCGAGCGCGCGGCGCATCCGCGCGATCGTCTCGGCGCGATCGCGGCCCCATACCGCAAGCTTCGAGATCATCGGATCGTAAAAGACCGGCACTTCGGCGCCCGCGTACACGCCGGCGTCGTTGCGCACGCCAGGCCCGTTCGGCCATCGCAGCGTGTCGATCCGGCCCGGTGCGGGCACGAAACCGGCCGCCGGATCCTCGGCGTAGATGCGGCATTCCACCGCCCATCCGCGCTGACTCAGATCCTTCTGACTGAACGGCAGCGGCGCGCCTGCCGCGACTTCGATTTGCGCCTTGACCAGATCGACACCGGTGACCAACTCGGTTATCGGATGCTCGACCTGGATGCGCGTGTTCATCTCGAGGAAGTAGAAATTGCGATCGGCATCGGCCAGGAATTCGATCGTGCCGGCGCCGCAGTAGCCCACCGCCTGCGCCGCCTTGATCGCGACCTCGCCCATCGCGCGCCGCATCGCGGGCGTGATGAAGGGCGAGGGCGACTCTTCGACCACCTTCTGATGGCGGCGCTGAATTGAACATTCGCGCTCGAACACATGAACGGTTTTGCCATTGCGGTCGGCGAAAATCTGGAACTCGATATGGCGGGGGCGGCTCAGGTACTTCTCGACGTAAATCCGCGCGTCGCCGAAGGACGATTTTGCCTCGCCTCCAACCGAGCGGATCGCCGAGGCAAGCTCGGATTCCTTCTCGACGAAGCGCAGGCCCTTACCGCCGCCGCCGGCCGCCGCCTTGAGCATGATCGGATAACCGATCTTCGCCGCGGCCGCGCGCACCTCGGCCTCTCCCGCCAGCGTTCCCGGCGACCCCGGCACTACCGGCACCCCGGCCGCCGCCATCGCCTTGCGCGCCTCGACCTTGTCGCCCATGCTTTTGATCGCTTCGGGCGACGGGCCGATGAACACCAGGCCGGCATCGGCCACGGCGCTCGCGAAGCCGGCATTTTCAGAGAAGAAGCCGTAGCCGGGATGGATCGCTTCCGCACCGGTCTTTTTGGCGGCCTCGAGGATCCGTTCGGTCTTGAGGTAACTCTCAGAGGCGGGCGACGGTCCAACGGCGACCGCGTAATCGGCTTCTCGTACGTGCAGCGCCGCGCGATCGGCCTCTGAGTAGATCGCGATCGATTCGACGCCGAGGTCCCGGCAGGCGCGGATCACGCGCACGGCAATCTCGCCGCGATTCGCTATCAGGATGCGCTTGAACATCGTCTACGCAATTAGCCGGCGCGCTCGCACCATTAGCAGGCGGGCGGCACAGCTAAAGTTTATCGCGTTCGCCGCCGTGCAGGCGAGAGCGTTTGTGAGCGATGCCGGGGCCGCCGCTTCAACGCATCGCGCCGTGTTCACAGCGGGATGTTGCCGTGTTTGCGCGGCGGGTTGTGGTCGCGCTTGTTCTCGAGCGCCTTTAACGCCGCGATCAGGCGCGGCCGCGTGTCACGCGGCATCAGCACTTCGTCGATATAGCCCAGCTCGGCGGCCTTGAACGGATTGGCGAAAGTCTTGCGGTACTCTTCGACCAGCCGCGCCTTCTCGGCCACCGGATCCTTGGCCTTCTCGATCTGGCTGCGGAACACGATATTGACCGCGCCCTCGGGACCCATCACCGCGATCTCGGCGGTCGGATAGGCAAAGTTGAAATCGCCGCGGATGTGCTTGGAGGACATCACGTCGTAAGCGCCGCCGTAGGCTTTGCGTGTGATCACCGTGACCTTGGGCACCGTGGCCTCGCAATAAGCATAGAGCAGCTTGGCGCCGTGGCGGATGATGCCGCCGAACTCCTGCGTAGTGCCTGGCAGGAAGCCCGGAACGTCGACAAAGGTCACCAGCGGAATGTTGAACGCGTCGCAAAAGCGCACGAAGCGCGCGGCCTTGACCGAAGCGTCGATATCGAGGCATCCGGCAAGATAGGCGGGCTGATTGGCGACAATGCCGACCGAAGCGCCGCCCAGGCGCGCGAAACCGATCATGATATTCTGGGCGAAGTCCTTCTGCAGCTCCAGGAGCTGTCCGCCGTCGACCACGCGATGGATTACGTCGCGGATGTCGTAGGGCTTGTTCGGATTTTCGGGGACGATCGAATCGAGCGCCTCGTCGCGCCGATCCGCCGGGTCGGGCGTCGCCACAAACGGCGCGTCTTCGGCATTGTTGAGCGGCATGTAGGCGAGCAGATCGCGCACCGCGAGCAGCGCGCTCGAATCGTCAGCCGCCTCTAGGTGGCATACGCCCGAACGCATCGAATGCGTGTCGGCGCCGCCCAGCTCCTGCATCGAGACTTCCTCGTGCGTGGTCGCCTTGATGACGTCGGGGCCGGTGATGAACATGTACGAGGTGTCGCGCACCATCACGACGAAATCAGTCATCGCGGGCGAGTACACAGCGCCGCCGGCGCATGGCCCCATGATGCAAGAAATTTGCGGCACCACACCCGAGGCCATCACGTTGCGCAGAAAGATGTCGGCGTAGCCGGCCAGCGAGACCACGCCCTCCTGGATGCGCGCTCCGCCCGAATCGTTGAGTCCGATGACCGGGCATCCGGTTTTCATCGCCAGGTCCATCACCTTGCAGACCTTCTCGGCGAACGCGCCCGATAGGCTGCCGCCGAAAACCGTGAAGTCCTGCGAGAAGACGCAGACCTGGCGCCCCTCGATGGTGCCGTAGCCGGTGACGACGCCGTCGCCCGGAAGGCGCCGCTCGTCCATCCCGAAGTCGTCGCAGCGATGGGTCTTGAACTTGTCGAGTTCGATGAAGGAGCCGCGGTCGAGCAGGAATTCGACCCGCTCGCGCGCGGTCATGCGGCCCGACTCGCGCTGGCGGCGTTGCCGATCCTCGCCGCCGCCCAGCTCCGCCTGGCGCGACAGCTCGCGCATCCGTTCGATATTTTCCTTAACGCTCATCGTCAAATCTTGCGCAAGCGAGCATGATCAATCTCGCGCAAGCGAGCATGATCAATCTCGCGCAAGCGAGCATGATCAATCTCGCGCAAGCGAGCATGATATGGTCTGCTGGCCGCGGCGCGCAAGCGGATTTGCCGCGCCCCTTACAGCGGGGCGACGCTATCGTGCGGCACCCCACGGCGGCGTCTTTGCGGCCTTCGCGCGCGCATACCATAATGAGGCAACTTCGACCGGGAAAAGGCAGGCGCAGGCGTGATTGACGATACGATGGCGGAGCGGATGGTGGCGTGCGGATGGATCGCGGCGGCGATAGCCGGCTTGGCCACGCTAACCCTCTCGCTCACGTCGAGCTTCGGACTTACACACTACAACCTGGTCGATGCCGCTCTGCTGTTCGGACTCGCGTACGGGATTTACCGGCGGAGCCGCATCTGCGCGGTGCTCGCGCTCGCCTATCACATACTGAACCGCCTGATGATCTTCTACGGGCACGACGTGCCTCCGATCGCGATCGTCTTAACGCTGATGTTCGCGGCGCTCTACGTGCTTGGCGTGATCGGCACGTTCGTGCATCATGCGCGACGGCGTCCGGCGGCGGCGTAGCTCGCGGCGCTTATTGCGTGGTGTGCGGCTCGAATCCGACAAAGTTCATCTTGTCTCCCGCGCGCACGCCGTGGCGCGCACAAAATCCAGTACGGCGTGGCGTTGGCCACGATACCGACGACTCCGCCCGCTGGGTCGGCGAAAATCATATCCAGTGGAATCTCAGTATGCTTCATCCAGAATTTCAGCTGATCCACCGCGGGGAAGATGAACAGCATCCCGGCGTCGTCGTCCAGGTGCTCGCGATACATCAGGCCGAAAGTGCGCTGTCCCGGGGTGACCGCTAACTCGACGCGCACCGCGGCGCGCTCGGCGCCATCGGACGCGTTGATTACGACTTTTGGAGTCTGGGCGGCTCCCAGAGCGGACGTCGCCAGCGCGAGCAGGATGATCCAGCGCGCCAACGCCGCGCGCGCTGATGCCCGCCACGAGCGTTCAGCCATCGTGGTCGGCCATCCGCAATCCCGGATTCGTCTCGAGGCGCACCGCCTGCTGATCCCGCTTAGCTTGCTTCGAGCGGCAGCGAGGCGAGCCCGCGCAGAAAGAACGACCCCTTGTACGCAACCGGCGCCTCCGGCGCGGCGGGCCGGATTCGTTTGTAACGCGCGAGCAGCGAGCCGATCGCGATCGCGCCTTCCATCCGCGCGAGCGGCGCGCCGATACAGAAATGAATCCCCTCACCGAAGGCCAGATGGTCGTTCGGTGTGCGCGCGATATCGAACGTTTCCGGCTCCCTGAACTGCGCCGGATCGCGATTGGCCGCCGCCAGCAACACGAAGATGAGTGTGCCGGCCGCGACCGTCGTGCCCGCGACGTCGGTGTCCTGCCGGATGTACCGCATCGTCGCCTGCACCGGACCGTCGTAACGCAGCATCTCTTCGATCGCCGATGGCATCAACTCCGGTGAACGGCCGAGGCCCCCGAGCTGATCCGGATGGCGCGTGAGCGCGAGCATCCCGTTGCCGATGAGATTAGTAGTGGTCTCGTTCCCAGCGAGCAGCAGGATGACGACGAACGCGACCAGTTCGGCCTCGCTCAGCACCTCGTCGGAGCCCTCGTGCGCGGCGACCAGCACGCTTACGAGGTCGTCGCCAGGATTTCGCCGGCGCTTTTCGATCTCGGCGATAAAATATTCCCGCAGCGCCGTGAACGCGTCGCGCACGTTTTGCGGCAGCGGCATCCCGGGCGGTGTGTTGTCCGATTCGATCACGGTGTCGGACCATTGTTTGAACATCGGGTAATGCTCGTGCGGCACGCCCAGCATGTGCGAGATGACCATCACGGGGAGCGGATTCGCGAGGTCCGTCATCACGTCGATTCCGCCTTTGCCGGCGGCGCGGTCGAGCAGCAGGTTGGTGAACTCGCGGATCTTCAGCTCGAGCTCGCGGATGCGCCGCGGCGTAAACGCGCGGCTCACCAGCCGGCGGAGCCTGGTATGCACCGGCGGATCGGAAAACACCACACGCGGCGCGTCGCCAAAGACGCTGATGCGGTCTTCGAGGAATGGCGAGCGCGGCGGCACGCTGGAGAAATGTTCATGGTCGTGCAGTACGGCGGAGCAATCGGCGTAGCGCGCCACCAGCGCCATCGGCAGGAAGACGTTGAGCAGCCGCGGCGGCCCCGTCATCAGCGGTTTGTAATACGGATAGGGGTTGGCGCGAAACGCCTCGTCCCACGGGTTGAAATAGATCTGCTCGGCCTCACTCATACCGCGGCACTGCCTCCGCGCCCGCTCACGGGCGCATCGGCCATTGTAGCGTGGCAGCGGACAGCGAAAACAGCGGCTCTCTTGACGCTTCTCAGCGGCCGGCGAAGCGCGGTTGGCGCTTCTCCATGAACGCGCGCACGCCCTCGCGATAGTCCTCGCTATCGAAGCAGCGCGAGACCATCTCGGCGATCGTCTTCAGGTCGCGCTCGGCGCCGTCCTTGAGCCCTTCGCGGATCGTCGCCTTCGCCGCCGCCATCGTGAGCGGCGCGTTCGACGCCATCCGGGTCGCATACTGGCGGACATGATCCTCCAGTTCCGCGGGCTCGACCAGCTTGTTCAGCAGGCCCATCGCGTAGGCCTCATCGGCGTCGAAGATGCGCGCCGACATCAGGATGTCGCGCGCGTTGGCCGCGCCGCACACCTGCACGAGCGACATCACGCCGTCCAGCGGATAGGCGAGGCCGAGGCGCGCAGCAGGAACTCCCAGGCGCGTGCCACGCGCCCCGATACGGATGTCGCAGGCGAGCGCGACCTGCAAGCCGCCGCCGATGCAGATGCCGGCGATCATCGCGATAACCGGTTTGGGACAGTTGATGATCGCGTTGGTCGCGTTGCCCGGCGCTTCGCGGTAGATACGCGCCTGCTCGGCGTTGGCGCGTAGGCTGGGGAACTCTGAGATGTCGGCGCCGGAGATGAAGGCCTCGGGCGTGGCACCGCGCATGATGATCACGCGCACGTCAGGGTCGTCGTTGAGCTCAGCGACGCCCTTGACGATGAGCTGCCAGGTGCGCAGGTTGAGCGCATTGCGCACCTGCGGGCGATTGAGCACCAGCCAGCCGAGCGGCGTCTCGTGGCGGACCAGCAGCGGCTCGGCTTCACCGGAAGTCGTCTGTACCTGCTCGCTCATCATTCTTTTACCTTGTGCGGCCGCCCTCGGCCGTCGTTCACTCGTTCACGGCGTACGCTAGAGCGTTGCCAGCACGTCGTTGGCGATCTTGTCCAGGCCGCGCGTGAGGCCGTCGGCGTCGAAGGCCGGAGGTGCGATCACGACGCGCGAGATTCCGATATCCAATAGCGGCTTGATCGTTTCCACGCTCGCGCGCCCCGCGCATGAAAGCTCGATCGCGCCGGGGTCGCGTCCGGCTTCGCGCGCCGCCTCGCGCATGATCTCGAACAGCGGCTTTAGCTGGTCGGCTTCGCCGAGCGCCGGGAAGAACCCGTCGCCCATCCGCCCCGCGCGCCGCGCCGCGGCCGGCGAATGGCCGCCGACATGGATCGGCACGCCGCCGCTTTGCACCGGCTTGGGAAAGCTCTTGAGGTCGTGAAAATCGAAGTGCTTGCCGTGAAAGCTGGCCGTATCCTCGCGCCACAGGGCACGCATCGCGGCGACCGCCTCGTCGGTGCGCGCGCCGCGCTGATGGAAGTCCAGGCCGAGCGCGTCGAACTCCTCCTTGAGCCAGCCGCTGCCGATGCCCAGGATGACGCGGCCGCGCGAAAGCACGTCCAGCGTGGCGACCTCCTTGGCAACGTAGAGCGGATGGCGCTGCGGGAGGATCAGGATGCCGGTGGCGAGCCGGATGCGGCTGGTGACCGCTGCGGCGTACGCGAGTGGCAGCAGCGGATCGGGAATCGCAACGTCCTCGCCGCCGGGGATCTTGCCGCTGCGCGCGTACGGGTACGGCGTCTTGTAGTCGTGCGGGATGACCACGTGCTCGACGGTCCAGAGCGACTCGAAGCCGCGCTCTTCCGCGGTTTTCGCCAGGTGCGCCAGCAGGTCGGGCTGGGCGAACGGTCCCGAATTGACGAACATCAGCCCAAGTTTGATCATCGTGGTGCAGGCCTCGGGTTTAACGCTTCAGACATATTGTGCTGCGAAGAATTGCAACAATTCAGCTATCCCGTTGTAGCCCAGCTTGCGCGCCGAGGTAAACCGCACGCCGTGATGCGTCCATACGGCGCGCGAGCGCGACTTGTCCGCGACGCGCGACCGGGTTAAGTAGATTGGTCATGGACATCACCAAATATGGGGTCTGGTTTTTCTACGATGGGATGACGGCGGCGCAGAGCGTGGAGTTCGCGCGCACGGTCGAAAAGCATCGCTATGGGGCGCTCTGGATTCCTGAGGCGGTTGGGCGCGAGCCATTCGCGCATGCTGCCTACCTCGCGGCGCAGACAGAGCGGCTGGTCTTCGCCACCGGTATCGCCAACATCTATGCGCGCGATCCACTGACGATGGCGGCGGCGGCCAAGACCGTCGGCGAGCTTTCGGGCGGACGCTTCCTGCTCGGGATCGGCGTCAGTCACAAGCCGCTGGTGGCCGCCCTGCGCGGCCATAGCTACGACAAACCCTACAGCTACATGCGCGAGTACCTGCCCAAGATGAAGAGCGCGCTCTACCGTGCGCCCGAGCCCAAGGAGCGGGTGCCGGTGGTGCTCGCCGCGCTGCATCCCAAGATGCTCGCGCTGTGCGCGGCGGAGGCTGACGGCACGCATACTTACTTCGTGCCCCCCGAGCACACCGCGATGGCGCGCGCGGCGCTCGGCCCCAAGCCGCTCATCTGCGTCGAGCAGGCGGTGATTCTCGATACCGACGCGGCCAAGGCGCGCGCGGCCGCGCGCGAGTACATGAAGACCTACGTGCCGCGCCTTCCCAACTACACTAACGCGCTGAAGGCGCTGGGTTGGGCCGACAAGGAATTCGAAAACGGAGGCAGCGATCGGCTCGTCGATGCCATCGTCGCCTGGGGCACCGAGACCCAGATTCGCGACCGCGTCCAGGCTCATCTGAAGGCCGGCGCCAATCACGTTTGCATCCAGCCGCTCAATACCGCAAATCCGCTGATGCCCGACGAGCGAGCGTTGCAGGCGTTGGCGCCGCGATAGGCGTGATGCGCGCGCCAGGCGGCAGGCTCGCCGGTGCCGCGGCAGCGATAATCCTCGCGGCGTTGATGGCGAGCGGATGCGGGCCGTCGGCCGAGGAAAGCGCGGAGCGGGCCGAGGCGGCTGCCGCGCAGGCCAAGGTTGCCTCCGAGCGCGCGCAGGCTGCGGCCGCGCTTGCGAACGAGGAGGCGGCCGACGCGCAGCGCCGCGCGGACCATGCCATTAAGCTCTTCGAGGCCGCGACGGCCGAGTTCAACGACGCGGCCAACCGGCTCGACAAGTACCAGCGCGAGGAGGAGGAGCAGGACCAGGATCGGTAGCCAGGATTAGTATAATGAGCGGTGAAGCTGCAGTGAGGTGATGCGGTAATGTGATACGTAGGACGGCTATCGGGTGACGGCTTGCTCAAGCCGCCGCGCTCTGGGATAAGCGGAGAGGGTCGAAAAAAGAAAGGGTAGGAAAAATGAAGCTCTACAATATGAATCTCTCGAATTTTGCCAGCAAGTCGCGGATCGCAATCTACGACAAGGGGCTCGATATCGAGATCGCCGCGATCCCCGGCAACAATCTCAAGTCGCCCGAGTACCTCAAAATCAATCCGCTCGGCAAAACTCCGGCACTCGACGCCGACGGGGTGATCATCGCCGAATCCGAGATCATCAACGAATACCTCGAAGACAAGTTTCCCAATCCGCCGCTGCTGCCCAAGTCGCCCGAGGATCGCGCGCGCGTGCGGACGTTCACCCGTTTTCACGATCTCTACCTCGAGCCGCCGCTGCGTGCGCTGTTCGGCCAGCTCAACCCCAAGAGCCGCGACGAGAAAGTCGTCAACGAACGGCTGACCGAATTCAATCAACGTCTGGATCAGCTCGAAGCGATGCTCGCGCCGAGCGGATTCGCGGCCGGACCGGAGTTCACGCTGGCCGACTGCGCGCTGGCGCCGACGATGTTCTTCGCGACCAACATGCTGCCGGGCTTCGGCGCCAAACCCGCGCTTGAGGGGCGTCCTAAGCTGGAGGCGTGGTGGAAGCATGTGCAGACGCGGCCGTCGGTGAAGAAAACGCTGGCCGAGATGGGCGAGGCTCTCGCGGCCATGATGAAGCGATGATGAAGCGTTAGTTTCGCCCTAAGGTCATCCGGAACGAACCTCCTCTTCGTGTATCCTGAGCGAAGCGAGTCCGCGAGCCAGCTTGAAGCTGTCGATCATTGACCAGTCGCCAGTGTCCGCCGGCTCGACTCCGGCCGACGCGCTGCGCAACTCGATCGAACTCGCGCGCCTCGCCGACCGGCTGGGCTACGAGCGCTACTGGATCGCCGAGCATCACGCCATCACGGCCCTGGCCAGTCCCGCGCCCGAAATACTGATGACGCGAATCGCGGCGGAGACCTCCGGCATCCGAATCGGCTCAGGCGGCGTGATGCTGCCGCACTATAGCCCCCTTAAGGTCGCGGAAGTCTTCCGCATGCTCCACGCCTTGTATCCGGGGCGCATCGACCTTGGCGTCGGCCGCGCGCCCGGCGGGACTCCGCTCGACACTTTTGCGCTCCAACGCTATCGCGGACAACAACTTTCAAGCGACGATTTCCCGGATCAGATGCTGGAGTTGCTGGCCTTCCTGAATCGCGATTTCCCGGCCAAGCATCCGTTCAGCCGCCTGACCGTTTCGCCCGACATGCCGGGTTGTCCCGAGGTCTGGCTGCTCGGCTCCAGCATGTGGAGCGCAGCGGCGGCGGCACAGCTCGGGCTGCGTTACGCATTTGCGCATTTCATCGATTCCAATCCGACCCGCAGCGCGCTGGAGCATTATTTCTCGCACTTCACTGCGTCCCGGGATTTGTCCGCGCCCTACGCGATGATCGCGCCCGGTGTGCTCTGCGCCGACACGGAAGCCGAGGCTGAGCGGCTTCTAACCAGCGCACGCCTTTTCCGCCGCCGCATCCGGCAGGGCGACGTGCGTCCGATTCCGACCCCGGAAGAGGCGATCGCGGAGCTGGGTCCACGATCAGAACCACCGCCCGCAGAGCTCGGCGATTGGCCGAGCTACTTCGCCGGCACGCCTGAGAGCGTTCGCGACCACCTAATCGACATGGCGAGCGTGCTCCACGTCGACGAGTTGATGATTGTCACGATCGTGCACGACCATCGCGCACGCATGCGCTCCTACGAGCTTCTCGCCAAAGCCTTCAATCTCACTCCGCGCTCAGTATAGGGGCAGCCGCCCGCGAATTCTCTGCGGAACTCAGCGAATCGAGAAAACGGCTTCCACCACGGAGGGATCGATACATGCAATCATCGGGCAAGGTCGCAATCGTTACCGGCGCTGGAACCGGAATCGGCAAGCAGGCCGCACTGGCGCTGCTCCACGAAGGCTACTCGGTGGTGCTGGCCGGACGGCGCAGGGAGCTGTTGGACACGACGGTACGCGAAAGCAAATCCCCTGGCCCGCGAGCGCTGGTGGTATCCGCTGACGTCGGCGATCCCGCTTCCGTGAAGACGCTCTTCGCAAAAACCAGGGAAACGTTCGGCCGGCTCGACTTGCTATTCAACAATGCGGGGGTCGGCGCACCCGGTATCCCACTTGAAGACCTCACTTACGAACAATGGAAATCGGTAGTGGATATCAACTTGACGGGCGCGTTTCTCTGCACCCAGGAAGCGTTCCGAATCATGAAGACCCAGGATCCTCGCGGCGGACGCATCATCAACAACGGCTCGATCTCCGCCCATGCGCCGCGGCCCAACTCCGCTCCCTACACGGCCACCAAGCACGGGATGACCGGACTTACCAAGGCGACGTCGCTCGATGGTCGCAAGTACGACATCGCCTGCGGCCAGATCGATATCGGCAACGCCGCCACCGAGATGACCGCGAGGATGAAACGCGGTGTCCCGCAGGCCAATGGCGCGCTCGAGGTCGAGCCGACGTTCGATGCTGAGCAGGTCGCGCGCGCGGTGGTCTATATGGCGAGCCTGCCGCTGGAGGCCAACGTGCTGTTCATCACCGTGATGGCGACCAAGATGCCGTTCGTCGGCCGCGGCTAACGCGGGCGGATGATACCCCTGCGCTGCTCGCGAAGCTTGCGGAGCAAGTGATTTTCGTCCCCGCGATTTTTAGACTGGCATTAGGCGAGCGAGTTTTTTTGAAAACGCAACCAGCCGAGGGCTGCGTGCAAGATGATTATCGCGAAACTCCGACAGGTAGCGCCGCATAGCCACTTCGACTTTATAGGTTAGCCGATTGGTGACGTCGGTCTGGGCGTAGGCATTCCCCCGGACCACATCGATGATGGCGTGGCCGTTTGGCTCCAGTTCGAGCTCTGCTTCGACCGCGTTTGCGGTCACGCGGTGCTCAAGCGGGACTCCGTCGCGAAGTACGTATTTCAGTGAATCGTTGGATCCGATCTTTTTCGAAATCCTGAACGTCATCGCCTCGCCGTACGGATTACTGAGCGCAAACTTATCGGTATAGAAGGCTGTCCGCGCCGTTCTTTGCCCCGTCCTCTTGTACAGCGCGCTGCCGATAAGAGTATGATTGAGCGGTTGCCAGGCGAGCAGCGGATCGAGCGCATTCATCCGAGCGACGAATTCACATACTGCCGTATAGCCATCCCTGAAATATTCGTGATGCTCGGCGATTAGTGCCGGTTTACCCATAAAGAGGTCCAGCGCAAACGGAAGGAGCGACCTCGGATATCTTCGGCCGAATAGCGGAAAGCCGCCGTAGCGGGTGACCGCGACGTCCAGCAGGTCCTTGATAGTCAATTCACCCGGGCGCCAACCATCCGGAAAGACCGAAGTATTGACAGCACCCACATAGCCCTCGGCCTTGAGCGCGCCAAGCGCGGTAGTGGTGAAACCGCCTTGCGGGAAAACCATGACCGGGTCGCAGGCGAGACCTGTGATATCTTCATGCCAGCGACTTCTGCACAATGCGGTCCGTGCCTTGCTTCTGAGAAGCGCCTCGTCCCGGCTCACAAACTCGCCACCCGTGTGATCGCATCCGTGGACGCAAATTGAGAACCGGTCGCGATGCTTACACAGCATGTCGGTCACGCGGCGCGAGCTTCTGCGATAATTCCACGGAATGAACGCAATGGTGCCCGCGAATCGATGGGCCTCCATCTCGGCAATCAATTGATCAAAAGCAAGGAATCCGTAATGGGGCCTGAGGAGCGGGTCGTCTATAATCAGGGTGGCTCGCGGCGTCGGATTTTTCCAGCAGTAATCTCCGAAAGCGTAGCGCAGAAACATCAACGGCGGCAGTAAGCTCGCGTAATGTTCCGGCCGAACATCTCCCGGCGCCGCGCCCGCATCGATATCCAACATGTCCGGATACGCCAGTAGGAAGACCTCGCAATCGCCCTGCCGCGCGACCGCGAAGAATGGACGTTCCTGCGCGATGATGATCCCCGCAACCCGGCTCGTGAGAAAATCGGGCTGACGGGTGCCAAAGCCGCGCGCACGCCCATCCACGGGGAAGGCCAGGCCGGAAAGCTGCCCGCATATCTCCGGGGCGGAGGCCGAAATTGAGTACTCGCGGGCTATCCCGTCAAGTTCAGTCGGTCTGCACAGCAAACGATCGGTTAGCCACGCAGCCAGATCTCCCCGTCCGGACTCTTCAAAACCGTATATGAATGCGTGCTCGAATCCCTCAAGCAGCGAAGCCGCGGAAGATCCGGATTGGCGTGCTTGACACTTGAGCCGCGCCAACGTCTCGCTGTCCGCCGCGATAGTCCGACGTCCCTGGCCGCGCACCGTGGCCAGCAAATCTTCCGCTGCCTGAGCGTCAGTCACTTCAAACGTTACGACTCCGACGCCCATCATCTCGGCGAGCTTTGCCAGGTTCACGTCCGAACCGCGGGACTCGGAGCACGATAGTAGGGCGAGACTCGAGGACACGCGCTTCACCGTGTCGGAGCCGCGAGCAGATTCTGCAGCGCATCAATCAGGCTACCCAGAGTCTTCAGGTCGCGATCCTGCAGCGGGCCCGCTCCGTCTTCTCCCGCCAGCGTGACTTCGCGTCCAAAGGACTCGCGAATTTCGTCCTCGATGAATACCAGAAGATTTATAACCGCCATTGAATCGAGGACGGTGCCATCTTCCATGAGCGGAATCGTGCGGCTTTTTGTCAGCTGTTGAGTTTCAGCCAATAACTCGTTGACGCGATCGACCGCACGGAATACGAGCGTTTCTGCGGCCAAAGCACTGTTGCCATTCGACACTGACATCTGATTTCTTTCTCCGAGCGGATATCCGAAAGACATTTTCGCAACCTGCTTTACGCCACGGTCTTGGGGGAGGTTCCATCGCGGACGCTGGCTGCCGGGCGCGTCGGTCTCAGCCCCCGGAGAAAGGCCATATACGAGGGGGCCGTGGCCAATGGAACTGCGACGGTCGCCACCTGTTGCGGTGCTGCCGGCCTGACGAACGCAAACGCGGGTACATCGCTGGTAATTACCGATCCGGCCCCGACGACCGCGCCTTCACCAATAGTCAGAACCCGTCCTTTCGCACTGCTGATCACGCAGCACGCACCGATCCAAGCGGCCTTTTTGATTACCACCCGGCCAGGACCGCGCAGATGCGCGATAATCACCGAGCGCAGACCGATTTCAACGTCATCTTCGATATCGACGCACCCTGGATACTCATTCTCCAGATAGACATCGTCACCGATAAATACGTTGCGGCCGATACTCACTCCCCTCAGGCGATGCAGGAACGGGCGCAAGCTTCTGCTGCCGGGCAGCACGCGCGCCATCAGGTGTAGTGCGCGATTCGACACTCGGCTTGGCAACGATTTGCGGAGGTCCGTTTGTGCCACTAATCGCTCCGTTGTGCCGTCAACACTGCCGCCTTGAGGACCGCCAGGACTGCTGCACGGCTCTTTGTCAGTTCGCTGCATGTTCGAGCGATAAACTCAGACAGGCGGCGTCGGTGCCATGGGCCCAGGACAAAGTCACGAATCCGGGGAGCGGGTATTCCTTGTTCAGGTCCCAGCGGAAAGCGGATCGTTCAGGCTGTGTTTCCGCATTCCGCGTCATGCCGCTGGCCTCTAAAAAGCGCAGACTCGGCTGATTCCTCGGCGTCGCGAGATATTCCGCCGACATCGAGACCGCTCCTGCGTCCTTGGCCTGCGCGGCGATCACGTGCAGCATCGTTTCCTCGATCTTCCTGCCCATCACCCGGCAGCTCAGCACGAAATCTTCGATCGCGGCAGTGCCCGCAACTCGATCAACGCTCAGGGTCGCGACCCCCACCAATCCATAGTCGCCAAACTTGTCGGCAACCCGGAATGCGAGAGCCTGATGATCGCGCTCGATGGCCCAGGCGGCCAGTTCCCGACTCGACATCCGGCGGGTGCGCAGATTCATCTGGTTAGTCTTGTTCAAGAGTTGGGTGGCGCGGTCGAGATTGCCGATAGTCAGCTCCTCGACGCTCACTTTCAGCTCGAGAGTACTCAGCCAGGTCTCGAGCGATGGCACGTCGTCCTGTAGCTGCTTACGCTTGCGCTCGGAGACGTACATCGCCGTGCGTTCGCGGTCCTCATCGGTCACGAACGGAGCGTCGAAGCAATCGAGCGCGCGAAGTGCCGCCGCATAGTTGAGCGGGGTCTTTGGCCATTCGGGCACCAGCAAGTTTGGCAGCGCTTCGCGCACCCGCGCTCGCTCGGCCGGATTGTCGTCGATGAATACGGCCGCCTCGAGGCCCAGGTTCAGATCCGAAGCCAGCTCGATGATGTTCTGAACCTTGTCGTTCCAGTTGATACACCAGCCAGCGAAATCATCGAGCGACAATACCATCTCAGGCTGGTTGGATATCGCTTCAAGCGCCGTGCTTTCCTCGTTCTTGCTGGCGACGGCGAGCAGGATCCCGCGCCGCGTTAGCGCCTTCAGCGCGAGCTGAAAATCACGATAGGCCTCGCCGACCGGATCATGTCCGCCAAGACGAAGGTTCTTCCAGCCAATATCGCCGACGACGCCGCCCCACAGAGTATCGTCCAGATCGAGAATGACGAGCTTTCTTGCGCCGCCCGTTATTCCCCTGAGGGCAGCCACGAAGTCGCGGGCTGCTTCCTTGAATACTTCGATCGCAAAGGGTGTCTTGGACAAATACCACATTCGCGCGTCGTACGAACGTTCTCCCGCTTTAGCGATCCATCGCGCCGCGTCGAACAGATGGATCCGTTTGTCCTGCTGGACCGCTTCGGCAAGCGTCAGGTTCATCCGCATTAGCGCGGCCGCTGGACCCATGTCCGAGTTCATGTCGAGCAGTCCGCGCCGACCCTCAAAAGGATGGAGCGGCACCCAGGTCGGCACGAAAATAAATTTTATATGTGGCGGGATCGTTCTGAGCGCGCGGGCATAGGCCCTCACCTCGTCGACCATCTCTTCAACCGATAACGGCTGGTACGCCAGCAGGTTTGCATAGGCGTTCGACACGGATTGCGGCGAGGTCCACACCACTGCCGAGTTAAGATCCGGTCCCCAGGCTTCCGCGTCTGGCGAGAGCAAGAGCTGCATCACTTGTCCAAACGGAGCGGACGCGGCTCGCAATGGCGTTCCCGCAATGCGGCAGTTGGAAAGCAAAGACGCCAGGTTTTGCGCATTGAAATCCGAGACTACCAGGATATTCGCCGCATCATGCTGAGCTCTAACCATCGCAATCGTCCTGCACTGGCCGGGAGCGCTCGTTATTTCGAGGATGTTGTAAAAAGCCCCCGCGACGCGGTTGAGTCCGGCTCGCTGGGCCTCGCAACCGTAGTCGCATGCAGGGTGTGGCCGACACGCAAAGTGTCGAGGATACGGCGCTTGAGATTGGCTGCTAAAGGGACCCAGTCATAGGCGCCCGACATCTTCAGATGAAACTCCACTAGCCAGTCAGTGGGATCGACGCGCACTCTGCCAATCAGGAACTCGTGCGGGTCGCGTAACGCCGGCGAAGGCATCCCGCCGAATACCCGTTTGTAGCCAGCGGCGCGAGACAGGTCGACCATTTCCGGGCTATGGATGCCGAACGGAAAGCAAAAGAGACTCACTTCCCGGTCCAGGACTTGCGCCAGGCGAGCACGGGAGTCGGCCAGTTCGCGCCACGCCTCGCTACGGTCCAGGGTCGTGATGTATGCGTGCGTGCTGGTATGCGATCCGATGGTGACCAGACCGCGCACGATATCAGGCAAAAGGCTGCGAAGTTGCGCTTCTGAAACGATATGGTCCGCCGCCTCGCCCATGCTGTCGCCGGTGCGGTCGGCGATGACGAACATTGTCACCGGGATATGTCGGCTGCGCAGCTCTGGGAGAGCGTTCTCGACAAAACTGATCCAGCCGTCGTCCACCGTGACCATCACGTAACTCTTTCCCGCGGGCAGCGGTTCCATATGATCCGCGCGAATCGGCTCGGCCCAACGCACCAGATGATCCATCTGCCTGGCGAACCGCGCGCGCTGCCCCGTGGGCACCTGATGGTAGTAGATTGCAACAGCCAGGCCGGGCTTGCGCATCCCGAGCAACCGTGAAACGGCACTCAGCACTTCGCGCCCGAGGTAATAAGTAGCGGAGATCAGGAATTTAACCACTCGGGTTATTGGGTTCTGCGCAAACGGTGTTACCGCGGCATCATGTTCGTTAAGACTGGGCATTCTTGACCGTCGGGACGGTGACTCCGCTCCGACCGGAGTAGTGCAACTTTTATACCCTCCAAATGCGCGCTTTGAGTGACGAGAGCTAAGTATTTTTGGAAATTATGCCCGTAAAATCGAGATGTCGTGAGAAATTCTTACCGCCTATGATGGCCTGTTGCTGGGCAGGGCCTCTACGGCGCCAAGCATATCTTCTAGTAACCACGCCGACTCGATTTTGGAATCGCGCTGCGGCGTGGAGCCCTTCTTGCTCAACACGGAGAG
>WNFD01013066.1_pt1 | contig 19274 bp, 18 predicted proteins | sample 5400491 | NCBI WGS metagenome assembly WNFD01 (sample SAMN13153343, study PRJNA577476) | soil metagenome | isolation source: 120 cm saprolite under Douglas fir tree site 2 hole 2 replicate 2 | place: USA:California | collected 2015-04-18 | reverse complement strand
TGGCTGTTCGTGCCGGCGGGCCTCGTGGACGGGCCGCTCCCGACGCACTACGAGCCGCACGAGTCGCCGATCCAGAACCCGCTGTACAAGCAGCAGACCAGTCCCGTGCACAAGGTCTGGGCGCCCGGCAAGCCGTACAACAAGCTCGCGGCGGTGGGCGACCCGAAGTTCCCCTACGTCATCAGCACGTACCGGCTCACCGAGCATTACCTGGCGGGCGCGATGAGCCGCTGGCTACCGTGGCTCGCCGAGCTCCAGCCCGAGTTGTTCATCGAGCTCGGGCACGACCTGGCCAAGGAAAAGGGGATCAAGAACCTCGATTGGGTGATCGTGTCGAGCCCGCGCGGCCATATCCGCGCGAAGGCGCTGGTCACCCATCGCATCGGCGTGATGCACATCGCCGGCAAACCGATCCACCACGTGGGCATGCCCTGGCACTGGGGCTGGATGGGCTTGAGCACCGGCGACGTCGTCAACGACCTGACGTCCTGGGTCGGGGATCCGAACGTGTCGATCCACGAAGGCAAGGCGTTCGTCTGCAACGTGGAGAAGGCGTGAAAATGCCTGAGCCCATGGGATTCTTTACCGACACCACGGTTTGCATCGGCTGCAAAGCGTGCGAAGTCGCGTGCAAGGAATGGAACCAGCTCCCCGCCGAGAACGGCGGGATCGGGGAGCTGAGCGGCGACAGCTACGACAACACCCGCAAGCTGGACGGCATCCACTGGCGGCACGTCCGTTTCATCGAACAGTTCAAGGGCCCATACGACGGCCGCTGGCTGATGATGAGCGACGTCTGCAAGCACTGCGTCCAGGCGGGATGCCTCGAAGTGTGTCCCACCGGCGCCATCATCCGTACCGAGTTCGACACGGTCGTCATCCAGTCCGACGTCTGCAACGGATGCCGGGCATGCATCGCCGCCTGCCCGTTCGGCGTGATCGACGTGAACCCGGTGTCGGGGACGGCGCAGAAGTGCACGCTCTGCTACGACCGGCCCCACGGACTCGATCCAGTTCGGGTCGATCGTCGAACTGCGCACGCGGGCGCATAAGCGCGTCGACCAGCTCAAGGCACAGGGGGTCAAGGCCGAGCTGTATGGGGCCGATCCCGACGGGGCGCTCGGAGGGCTCAATTCGTTCTACCTGCTCGTGGACGAGCCGGAGGTCTACGGGCTCCCGCGGAAACCGACGCTCCCGTCGCGCGTGCTCGGCGTGTTGGCGCTCGTCGGCCTGCGCAAGCGGCGCATGGATGGAATGGGTGGTCCGGGTGGAGGGGGACCCAACTGATGTCCGACACGTTCTTCAGCGGCGCGCCCCACTGGACCTGGTTCATCATCCCGTACTTCTTCGTGGGCGGGCTCGCGGGCGGCGCCTACTTCCTCGCCGCCGCGCTGGACTGGTTCGGCCGGCCCGAGGACCGCCCCGTGGTGCGCACAGGGTACGACGTCGCCGCGGTCGGCGCGATCCTCTCGGGCCTGCTGCTCACGATCGACCTGGGTCGACCGTTGCGCTTCTGGCACATGCTGTTCCAGTCGGAGAATTTCCCCGCCCTCATGTTCAAGGGCTGGTCGCCCATCTCGTTCGGCGCCTGGGCGATCCTCCTGTTCGGACTGTTTTCCGTGCTCTCGGCCCTCGGGGCGCGGGCCGAAGAGGGGCGGCTCCAGCTGCCCGCGCTCCGCGCTATCGGCGGCGTGGTGAAGGGTGGGGTCGCCAAGCTCGTCGCGGGCGTCGGCGGCCTACTTGGGCTCTTCATCGCCGGCTACACGGGGATCCTGCTGTCGGTCACCAACCGCCCCATCTGGGCCGACAGCCCGTGGCTGGGGGCGTTGTTCCTCGCGTCGGGCGCGTCGACCGGGGCGGCGACGCTCATCCTGCTTTCCCCAGGGCGCGGAGCAACGGAACGGTCGCTCGGGTGGCTATCGTGGTTCGACGCCAGGGCGCTCGTGGTCGAGCTGCTCGTGCTGATCCTGTTTCTCGCGTCTCTCGGGCCGGTAAACCGGGTTTGGGTCAGCTTCTGGGGCCTGGTGCTGCTCGTGGGCGTCATCGGATTCGGGATCCTGGCCCCGCTCCGCATGCACGCGAAGCCCGCGCAGGCAGCCAGGCTCGTGCTGCTCGGCGGTTTCCTGTTGCGGATCGCGACGCTACTCGCGTCCGAGGGAATCGACCGCTACCGTGTGGTTGCGGGGTCGTAGCATGACCACGAGACATCGCTGGTGGTTGACGCTGACGCTGGCCGGCCTTGCGGGCTGTGTGAGCCCCGAGGCCTCGCGCGTGCGGGGAGGCGGGCCCGGCGCCGATCTGGGTAACCACGACGCCGTCCCTGAATTGCACCAGGGCGCGAAGATGTACTATCGAACGCCCTGTCGCACCGTGAAGGTGAAATGCTCTGGTCCAATGCCCGCATTCGGCACGCGCGGAACGTAGCACTCCAGGAGCGGGTGGCCGCGGTTCGCCGCGACAACCCTGAGTCCGAAGCGTGGCTCGGCCTCTTGGACGCGGCGCTGGGCGAAAGTGAAAACAGTGCCACTTGGGACGCCGCCGTGCCCACAGCGGCGGCGGGGCGACCCGTCAAGGCGCCCGTGCTGTCTCATGCCGAAATCACGATCGACGCAGGTGCGGCCCGGAGCTGGGTCCGCCACCTCCTGAAGCTCACCCCCACCGCGACCTCGCGGCCAATCGACGGGTTGGCCTTGCTCGAGGCCGCGGTGTGCCACGACGACGCGCGTATCGACGCGCTGGCCGCCGCAGGCGCGGAGGCGCCCGCTCTCCGCGTCCTCGGTCAGATGGCGGCCTTGCCCCTGCTCCAGGCGTGCGGCCGCGGGCTGGCGAGCGAGCTGCCAGCCACCTGGTGGGAGGGGTACTGCCCCCTGTGCGGCGCGCGGCCGGTGGTGGCCGAATACACCGGGCTCGAGCGCAAGCGTCAGCTGCGCTGCGGGCGTTGCGGCACGGGATGGGCGATCCCGCTGTTACGCTGCGTGTTCTGTGACGAGACTCAGCACGACCACCTCGGCTACCTCACGCCGGAGGCGGGCGATCAGACGCGCAAGATCGAGGTGTGTCACACTTGCAAGGGATACCTGAAAGGCGTCACCACGGTGCGCCCGCTCGCCCCATGGGCGATCCTGCTGGACGACTTGACGACCGTGCCGCTGGACGTGGCGGCGCTCGAGCGCGGCTACCAGCGGCCAGAACGGCCGGGCTACGCACTGGAAGCGCGGATCGAGGGTCGTGGAGGATGGTGGAGGTTGTGGAGGATGATGGAGGCGGTGGCGAAGCACCCTACACCAACCTCCACCAACCCCCAGAACCTCCACCAACCTCCGGGGGTCGGAGCGTGAACGCGCGCCCGAGCCTGATCTGCGGTGAGCTGCTGGCGGCGCTGGACGCCTCGGAGGGGAGACGGCGGCGGCGCAAGCGCGACACGACCCCCGATGCGATCGGCCTGACGATCAAGCGGGACCTGCTCGAGCGGGCCGTCGCCGCCGACCCCGAGCCCGACGCATTCGAAGCATGGCTGCACGAGCAGTGCCTGGCCGCCGGCGGTAGCGAGGGCGGTGTCCGGGCCATGGCGCTGTCGATTTTCGAGGAGTGGCGCCTGGCCCACGACGCGGACGCGTTCCGGGACTGGCTCGCTCGCGGCGCACCGTCGGACGACGCACTTTCTGAGTGAACGATCCAACACCGGTCGCTGGCAAGGGGAAACGATGCACGTCGCTCTGCGTATGCGGGTTGCAATTCTCGGCGGGATGGTCCTCACGGCGGTGGGGTGCGGGGGTGGCGCCCGCGGACGGGCATGGCCTCCCGCCGGCCCGCCGCCGGAGGTCGTGAAGCCACTCCAGGTGCCAGACAGCCCGTACTACCTCATCTATTCCCCGCCGGTCAATCTGGCGAAAGCGCCGGATACCACGGCCCACGGGCGAAAGCCCGGGACGTAGCGCCGGACGGTGGCTGGCATAGAAATCCGAAGCCTGAGAAAGCACTTCGGGGATCTACACGCGGTCGATGGGGTGGACCTGTCGATCCGCGACGGAGAATTCCTCGTCCTGCTCGGCTCCTCCGGCTCGGGAAAGACGACGCTGCTCCGCATGATCGCGGGGCTCGAGCAACCCACATCCGGGGAGATACACATCGGAGACCAGCGCGTGGACCGCGACGTGCCCCCTCGTGCCCGCGGGATCGCCATGGTGTTCCAGAGCTACGCCCTCTACCCCCATCGGACCGTGTTTCAGAACATCGCCTTCCCGCTGGAGGCAAGCCGGACGCCCCGCAAGCAGATCGAGGAGAAGGTGCGGTGGGCCGCCGAGATGTTCAGTATCTCCCGCTATCTCGATCGCTACCCGCGCCAGCTCTCGGGCGGGGAGCGCCAGCGCGTCGCCCTGTGCCGCGCCCTGGTGCGGGATCCCAAGGTCTTCCTCTTGGACGAGCCGCTGGCGAACCTGGACGCGAAGCTGCGCAACACGGCCCGAGACGACCTGAAGCGGTTCCAGCGACAAATCCAGACCACGACCGTGTACGTCACGCATGATCAGGTGGAGGCGATGGGGCTCGGCGACCGCATCGTGGTCATGGAGCGCGGCAAAGTGCGGCAGGTCGGAACGCCCCAGGAGGTCTATGAGGATCCGGTCGACACGTTCGTGGCGACCTTCGTCGGGCAACCGCCCATGAACCTCCTCGACACGGGCGACCCCTCCCTTCCCCCCCGTACGCTGACCGGCTTTCGTCCCGAACATTTTCTCCCGCAGAGTGTCTTCGGGTCGGGCGAGGACCTGCGCACGTTCCGCTTCGCAGTGCGACGAGTGGAGTACCTGGGCTCCGATCGCTACGTGTACGGCTCGGTCGCCGGGAGCGGCACGCCGGATGCCACGATCATCGCGAAGCTGCCGGCGACGATCGTCCTTGCCATTCCGGAAGGCGAGACCCACGAGTTCGCCGTGCCCCGGCGCGCGCTGCGCTACTTCGACCCGGAAACGGGATTGCGGCGCTAGGCATGACGGCCCTGCTGCCGCCCCGGCGAACGCTCGCCGACCGCGAGGACGTACTGGGCGCGATGCTGCTCGGCCCCGCCCTCGCCTACGTGATCTTGCTGGTCGGCGTCCCGTTCGCCTTCGCGATTGCGCTGGGCTTCAGCAACGCGACTGCCGGGAGTCTCAGTTTCGGGTGGGCCGGCTTCCACAATTACGGGGCGATTCTCGGCGACCCGATCTTCTTGAGAGCGCTGCGCAACAGCGTCGTGGTCACGGTCGGGTCCCAGGTGCTCGTGGTCATCCTGGCGACTGCCGCTGCTCAGGTTTTCCGCGCCACGTTCCGAGGAAAGCGGTTCGCGCGGTTCGTGCTGCTGCTGCCGTGGGCGGTGCCGGTGTCGCTCGCGGCGATCGCCTGGACGTGGATCTTCGATTCCACGTTCAGCGTGATCAACTGGACGCTCAAGGCCGCGGGCTTGCTGCACGGCTGGCTGTACTGGCTGGGCGACCCCGCGCTCGCGCTCTTCGCCATCATCATCGTGCAAGCGTGGCGCATTTTCCCGTTCGCCACCGTGATCGTGCTCGCGGGTTTGTCGTCGATCCCGCAGGAGATCGTCGAGGCGTCCATTGTGGACGGCGCCGGGTTCTGGCGGCGCCTGTTCCGGGTGGAGCTGCCGCTGCTGCTGCCGGTGGTCGCCGTGGCGGTGCTGTTCGGCGTGGTGTACACAGCGACCGACCTGGGCGTCGTCTACATCCTCACGGGCGGCGGGCCGGCCAACACGACGCACGTCTTGCCCACACTCGCGTTCCAGCGCGGCATCCTGGGGGCCGACTTGGGACAGGGTGCCGCGATCGCCGTGTTCCTGCTCCCCTTCCTGATCGTCGTCGCCATCGGGATGCTGCGGCTGGCCCATCGCACGGAGGTTGGGGGAGCGCGATGAAACGCGTGGCGCTGTACGCCGCGGCCCTGGCCTTCACCGTGTTCGCCGGGTTCCCGTTCTACTGGATGCTCATCACGTCGTTCAAACAGAACCGCGATCTGTACGTGGGCGCGTCGGACTCGAGCCACATCCCCTGGATCTTCAACGACCCGCCCACGCTCGATCACGTGAAGCTGCTCCTCGGGCAAACGGACTTCCCACGCTGGGTCCTGAACACCCTCGTGGTGGTCGTCGCAGTCGTCGTGATCACGGTCGCGGTGGCCGTACCGGCGGGCTACAGCTTGGCCCGGCTGGTGGGCCGCTGGGGCGAGCGGATGGGCATGGGGATCTTCTTCACCTACCTCATCCCCCCGACCCTGCTGTTCGTGCCGTTCTCGCGCCTGATCTCCTTGCTAGGGCTCCAGGACTCGCTGGGGGCGCTGATCCTGATCTACCCGACGATGACCATTCCATTTTGCACCTGGCTCGTCATGGGGTTCCTGCGCTCGGTGCCATGGGAAATCGAGGAGCAGGCGATGATCGACGGCTACACGATGATCGACGGCTACAGCCGCCTCGCGGTGATCCTGAAAGTGGCGCCGCGCCTGATCGTTCCGGGGATCTTGACGGTGGTCGTGTTCAGCTTCACGCTGGTGCTACAGGAATTCGTGTACGCCCTGACGTTCATCAGCTCGGTGAACAAGATGACCGTGAGTTTGGGAGTCCCGATCGCGCTGGTCCGGGGCGACGTGTACCACTGGGGGGCGCTCATGGCGGCCGCGCTGTTCACGAGCATCCCGTTGGCGATTATCTACAACGCATTTATCGACCGCTTCATCCAAGGCTTCACGATGGGAGCGGTGAAGGGATAGTCGACGCAGTACGCACCTTTTACGGAGGGGGTGTCATGCGCACGCGAATGCCATCGTTCTGTACGCTCTCTGTTCTTGCGGTCTTCATGCTCGGAGGCTCACGGACCTCCTCAGCTCAGCAGGTGGTCAAGTTCGGTGAGGGACAGACGCTCACCATCAGCGGCTTCATCAGCGCCACGATGTTCTACGATCACGGATTGTTCGGCAGCTTCGGGCAGGGGCAGAACGCGGAGTTCGCCGCGGCACCCGCGGCCCAGCCTACAACCGACAAGGGGATCTTTGACGGCGACGTCCGGAATACGCGCATCAACTTTACGTTCAACGCCGGCCCGGTGCTCGGCAAGTGGTCGCCGAGAGCCACCCTCGAGGCAGACTTCTTCGGCGCGTTTCCGGCGACGCCCGCGCCACCGTTTTCTGATGAGCAGCCGCAGTTCCGCGTCAGGTTCGCATTCGTCGATCTGTCGAACGGCCGCACGACGCTGCGGATCGGCCAGTTCTGGTCGCCGATGTTCGGCGAGGTGCCGGTGTCGCTGACGCACCTGGCCTTCCCGCTGGGGTACGGCGCGACCGGCATGGTCGGCTGGCGCTTTCCTGGCGTCTTCCTCTATCAGGACCTGAGTGCGGCAGGGGCTCCGCTCACCGTTCAGCTCCAGCTCGCTGCTTTCAAGGGCTCCGGGCCGATCACATCCGGACGCGATTCCACCGCCAACATCGGCACGGGGGAGGCTTCAGGGTTGCCGCAGCTCGAGGCACGACTCAACTTCGCGAAGAAGACCCCGAACTTGAGCTGGAGCGCCTACGTGGTCGGGCACGTAGACTGGAAGGACACGACCGGCACGGGCCGCGACACGACGAGCACCGGGGCCAAGGATTCCAACATGTCGGCCTGGGGCATCGAAGCGGGCGGCAACATCGCGCCCGGCAAGCTCACCGTGCACGGCAATTTCTATTACGGCAAGGCACTGGGCCAGCAGTTCGCCCACATCACGCAGTTTGCTCAGGGGCACGGGGACATCCGCGGCTGGGGCGCGTGGGCCCAGGCCGGCTATGACTTCACCCCGCACTGGAGCCTGTGGGCGTTTGCTGGAATGGACCAACCCGACGTGCAGCGGTTCGCCCAGGACAACCCGACAGCGGGCCCGCTCGCGCGCCAGCAGAGTCATGACTACGACGCCCTGCTGCGCTTCCGAGCGGGCCGCTACGCCGTCGGCCTGGAGTACTTCCGGGCGGTGACGCGGTACAACGCCGGCCCGGCGAGCGCCGATCAGGTCGCCCTCAGCGTGCTGTACACGCTGTAGGAAGGGAGGGGCGGAGTGTTGGGTGCCAAGTAGCCGTACACCGACCTGACACCCAGCACGCGGCTTGCCAGCGACATGGCTCTCGCGGGACTCGCCAAACCGGGGCAGCGACGAGACTCGGCGCGCCGCAGGTCTCGTATTCGAACCAGAACCGCGGTGCGAGTAGCCCGGGCAGAGGCGTGGTGCTATCTACTGCAGCGTGCAGGAGAAGTACAGCCACGCGCCACTCGGGATCAGCTCGGCCGCAAGAGAGTTGAACCGGCTGGGCGGCACGGTTTGGCGGCCAGTAGAAATCATCCCGTCGAGCGGACCCACCCAAATTGCGGGGGAAGGGTAACTCCACCACCCGCCCGCAGGTCCGAAGCAGGGCGTTACCAGCGGGTCGCGCTTGCGACTGATGCGCGAAACTGGACCGCAGGTGACCTCGAGTCCACCTCACACGAGACCCTGCGCCTGCGGCGCAAGGTCGACATGTGATCAGCCTTCCGTTGAAGCTGGTGTCCGCTTACGGCGACGCGTAGGAACCCGAGTACAGCGATGAATGTTGCGACGGAACCACATTCGTCGCATCGAGACATCGTGAACTGCTGCGACATCGACGTGCTCGCACCAGCGCTCGCTTGCAACAGGTGTAGCACTTGTTTTGCAGCGGCTGACCCGGTAGCATGCAGCCCAGCGCGCGCCCCGCGCGCAGAATCAAGTTCTGACTGCTCCCTCAGAATCACTCGGCCAAACGAAGGGAGAGTTCACCATGAGACGTTTCGTTCGCGCCACATCGGCTGCGAAGAGCCTCGCGGCCACACTCATCGCTTTGGCGTTTGGTTTCGCCTGCAGTCGCGATCAGTCGAATCCGACGGCCCCAAGGACCCGACCGACCAGCCAGCTCTCGGGCCCTGCACAACCCGGAGTTTCAGCCCCTATCCCAGGGCAATACATCGTCGTGCTGAAGGACGAGGTTAAAGACGTAGATGGCGTAGCCCGTGCTTTGACGTTGAGATACGGTGGCCACCTTCGGTACGTCTACACAGCAGCCCTCAGGGGCTTCGCTGTTAAGATGCCGGACGCGCTCGCGAACGCGCTTCGCAACGAGTTGACGGTCGCCTACGTGGAGCAGGATCAGGAAGTGCACGTGACCACCGAGCAAACCAATACGACTTGGGGCCTTCAGCGCGTCTCGCAACCGGTGCCTTTGCAAGCTCCCCTAAATAATCCCTGGGACTACCCGAGGAATCCCTTCACCTACACGTACACCTATACCTACTTCGCTGACGGCACCGGAGTGACCGTTTACGTCATTGACACAGGCATCGAAACCTCGCACCCGGACTTCGGTGGCCGGGCGAGTGTCGGTTTCGACGCCTTCGGTGGTAATGGGATCGATTGCAATGGACACGGAACGCACGTTGGGGGCACGGCAGGTGGCTCGAATTGGGGCGTCGCAAAGAACGTCCATCTGGTTGCCGTGCGTGTACTCGACTGTCAAGGGAGCGGCACCGAATCGGGCGTCATCGCCGGCGTCAACTGGGTGACGGCTAACCGGGTATTACCCGCCGTCGCGAACATGAGCCTGGGAGGCCCCCTATCAACCCTCCTAAATCAGGCGGTCGAAAACTCGATTAGCGGTGGTGTGACCTACACGATTTCTGCCGGTAACGATCATGTCGACGCGTGCAATGTCTCGCCAGCCAGTGCGCCGAACGCAATCACTGTAGGGGCAACCAATATCGCCTATACTAGCTATTCTCCGTACAGAAGTGACGGTTTCGCATCCTTTTCGAATTATGGCTCCTGTGTGAGGATCAATGCCCCAGGTGTGGCTATCACCTCGGACTGGCTAAATGGCGCCACCAGAGTCGATACCGGTACCTCTATGGCGTCGCCGCACGTCGCCGGCACGGCAGCCCTCTATCTGTCAGTTAACACGAGAGCGACGCCGGCTCAGGTACGAACAGCGCTGACGACGAACGCTGACAGCGGCTTCATCGCCGGACTGCCCGCCAACACGCCAAACCTCCTTGTCTATAGCGGATTTATCGGAACCACTGTAACCGCATCAGGGGGATTCAGCGCACAATACGCTCCAATAACTAGTCCGTGGTATTGCGATGGGAGCTTCAATCCCTGCCCGGCGCCCGACTTCGTGGCGGTCACCGCCTCGGGAAGCGGTGCGATCAACGTCAGCGACAACTACCATAACACGGGCACGATAACCCTGACGGGCCTTACCGGGTCCGGTGGACTCACCGCGCGGTATGCACCTATAACTAGTCCGTGGTATTGCGATGGGAGCTTCAATCCCTGCCCGGCGCCCGACATCGTTGCGGTCACCGCCTCGGGAGGCGGTGCGATCAACATCAGCGACAACTACCATAACATGGGCACGATCACGTTGATGGGGGCCACGGCGTGGGGTGGATTCACGGCCAGGGCAGATCCGACCATCTGCGACGCCAGCTTGGGCCAGAACTGTCCCCCTGTAGGCAGCGTTGCGGTTACCGGCCGAAGCAATACGATCATCCTGAGGGACAACTATGCTGGGAGCGGCTACGTCATGCTCCGATAAACCCGTAGTGCCGCGCTTCAACTCTGACCCGCAACGGCCTGCGCTAGTGGTCCGGACGGAGGCTCCGCATCGGTCTCGTCACTGAGGGTGCTGAACACCCTGTGACGCAACCAGGCACCGGATTCGCGGGTGCCTCGCCCGCAACAGGCCGCACCGCCTTGCGGAAACGCACCACCATCGCGACCTCGCGTCCGTACGTTGTTGGGCGGGCGACCGCATGAAACTCGACTGCGTCGGGGCTCTGTCGCTACCGGCCCGCAGCCACCTCTTCAGCGTCGAGGACGGTAAGAACTCTCTCCGATTCTCAGCGGAACGCGCTCATCCCCGCCGACGGGCACCGCAGCCACCACGGAAACGAAAGGACCTCCTCCTCATCTTCTGCCCGTGAACACCTTTCGAACTCGGGACGAACGCGTATGGGAGCCGCTCTGCCCGAACGATCAGCGCGTGCGTCTTGCGGTTGCGGCCGCACAAGGCAACTTTGTCCCGCGACGAACGCCCCGATCAGTACGCTCTCAGGCCGCCACTGCCGCATACTCGGAGGTAGGTCCATGCCAAAGCGTAAGGAAATCAATCGGCGTGAATTCGTGACCACGACGATGACCACGACGACCGGAGTTGCCGTGGCCGCCGCTCTGGGGCCGACGATTCGGATCAAGCGGCCCCAGAAGACCCTGAAGATCCTCCAGTGGAGCCATTTCGTCCCCTCCTACGACGTCTGGTTCGACAAGTACGCCAAGGACTGGGGGACGGCCAAGGGGATCGAGGTCACCGTTGACCATATCTCGCTCGCCGATCTCGGAACGCGGGCCAACGCCGAGGTCGCCGCCCAGCAAGGGCACGATCTATTCCAGTTCCTGTCGCCGCCGGGCGCATTCGAGCCGCAGGTGCTCGACATGGCGGACGCGGTCAAGGAAGCCGAGCGCCAGAACGGGCCGCTGCTCGACCTGTGCAAGCGCAGCACCTACAACCCCGTGACGCGCAAGTGGTTCGGCTTCAGCGACAACTACGTGCCGGATCCCGGTGATTACCTGAAGAGCATCTGGACCGAAATCGGGATGCCCGATGGCCCCGTCACTTGGGAGGATCTGGTCAAGGCCGCGCCCCTCATCAAGGGCAAGCATCCCGAGATCCAGATTCCCATCGGGATCGGGATGTCGCAGGAGCTCGACTCCAACATGGCCGCTCGTGCCATGTTGTGGTCGTACGATGGATCCATCCAGGACCAGAACGAGAACGTCGTTCTAAAATCGGACCACAACCTCGAGGCGCTGGAGTTCGGTGTGCGCCTGTTCAAGGCGGGAATGAACCTGTCGGTCATGAGCTGGAATGCCGCGTCCAACAACCAGGCACTCAATTCCCGTCAGACGGGCTACATCCTCAACTCGATCTCCGCCTACCGCACGGCGCAGGACAACAAGCTCCCCGTAGCGGACGATACGTTCTTCGTGCCGGCGCTGAAGGGGCCGCGCGGCACGGGATGGGCGAGCGAGCATGTGATGGGGATCTACGTGATCTGGAAGTTTGCGCAGAGCCCCGACGCTGCGAAGCAGTTCCTCCTCGACTTGCTCGGGCATTACCGCGACGCGGTCCTGGGAAGCAAGCTGTACAACTTCCCCGCGTACACCGGGTCGGTCGCTGACGCGGGCGTCCCAGTCGCGCAGAAGGTCGCCTCGGGCAACAAGTGGCTCGAGCAGGTCACGGCGAACGACCCGTTCGGGTCGAATCCACCCTCGAAGCTCAAGCCGATCAGTACCGCCCTACAATGGGCGACCAATATCGGACACCCGGGCCCCGCCAACCCGGCGGAGAGCGAGATTTTCGACACCTTCGTCCTGCCGACCATGTTCGCCAACGCGGCGACCGGACGGATGAGCGCGAAGCAGGCATTGGACGAAGCGCATCAACAGGCCAAGAAGATTTTCGAGAAGTGGCGCGGCAAGGGCCTCGTCGCGGGAGGCTCGGGCGATCGCTGAGCGCTCAGCGAATCTGGACGGCGGCGGGGTGGCGCACGCTGCCGTCCATGGCTTTCGTGGCCGTGTCGAGCGAATCCAGGTCCCACATCACCATCGTGATCAGGTCGGACGCGGTCGCGAAGGTCCTCAAGTCCAGGGGCGACAGGCCGCGTTCCTTCACCGCGTGCCCCGCCGGATCGGCGCGGTAGGGATGGGTATGGAACGTCCCCACCAGCCGTTCCACGCTCAGGCAGTCGCCGGCGACCGCGAACTGCAACTGTTTCAAGTGCTCGGCCTGCACGAGCCGGCGGACGAACAGCGTGTCACCTGCCACGTCCCCGACGAGGCAGCCAAGGTATTCCCGCTGCGTCGGCTTGCCGGTGCCGAGCAGCTGGGTCAGCGTATTCTGGTCGGCCAGCTCGTCCCAGTGACGGTTGTTTTCGACCCAGAGCGCGCTCATGAGACCCCGCAGGTCGGCGGGGAGAACGACCACAGAGAGCGTCGGTGCGGGGGGCGGGCCGAGGGACACCGCCAACATGGCCGCCAGGGGGAGCGGTACTCTCATCGCCTCTGCCTCGCGTACGTCCCCATGAGCTGTGCCGAGCCGAGCGCGTGTCCCTCCAATGCCGCCTCCACATCCTTCTTCTGAGCTCCGGCCTTGAGCTCCAGCCGCGTGTCGAGCGCGTACAGCTTGAAGAAGTAGCGGTGGGCGGGTCCCGGCGGCGGGCACGGGCCGCCGTAGCCCGGGCGGCGGAAGTCGTTCCGCCCCTGGCGCGCGCCACCCAGGTCGAGCGATTCGACTTTGGCGATGTTCTCCGGGAGCTCGGAGACCTCAGCCGGCAGATTGTACAGCACCCAGTGGACCCACGTCCCGCCCGGCGCGTCGGGGTCATCGGCGATGAGGGCGAAGCTGCGAGTCCCGGCCGGCGCGCCGCTCCAGGCGAGCGGCGGGGACACATCTACCCCGTCACACGTGTATTTGCCCGGGATGGTGGCGCCGTCTTTCAAGGCCGCGCTGGTGAGGATGAATGCCATCGGTCATGGAACATAACGTCGCGAACCGCCGGAAAAGCCAAACCCGGGGCACGAACCGCTCCCCGGGTTGACCGGTCGGGCGAAGTGGGCCGTCTACACCTCGGCCGCGACCATGGCCGAGGTGCAAGGTAGGTCGCGGTGCAGCGGCGCAGGTGGAGGCGCGGTGGGGAGCCTGTCAGAGAACCGTCAGGGGGGCGGACGACCGCGCTCCCCCGGCTTACCTTGAAACTGTCCGACATCCGGTGCATCTCTCCCGAGCGTCCATGAGCGATTCCGCCCGTCCGCCGCGCCCCCGCGCGCTGTTTATCGCCGCCCTGCTGCTGCTCACGCTGGTGCTGGCGGGCGTCCTGGCGCTGCAGGCACACTGGACGTTCCTCGATCACCGGGCCACCGCGGAGCGAGTGCTGCGCGACAATGCACGCGTGGCCGCCGCGCGGTTCGCTTCGCGTCTGTCCTCAGAACTCTGGTACGTCGCATTCATGCCGCCCTTGGACGCACTGTGGCGCGCCAAAGCCGGAGCACCGGGAGGCCCACTCCCTTCGCCCGCGCAACTCGGCCGTGGCCTCGAGGCACCCACCGCCGAATTCATGAAACTCGTTCGCTACACGTTCCGGTACGATCTCCGCACCAAGAGGCTCGAAACCGCGGGCCGCCCGCCCGCGGCCGCCGCCCGACGCTGGCTGATCGATACCCTGCCGATCCACAGCCGGACCGTCTATGACCCCAAAGAGCACCTCGCCGCCATTGTGCGCACCGTTGCTGGGATGCCGCGCGCGATTGTCTACACGGTCGTGAAAGACAAGGGCGAGCCACGCACCGTGGTGGGATTCGAGGGAGACCCTAAGGGCTTCGGGCCCGTCTATACCATGGGTCAAGAGAAGATCCCGCTCTTGCCCCGGCCCCTCACCGGTGGGCTGCCCGACGACTCGCTCGGATCGGCGATCGTGACCGACGCGGACGGTATCGAGATGTACCGCTCGCCGGTGCAATACCAGCCGAGGTTCGCGGGACACGATACCGTCGAAGCGATGATGGGCGGGATGCGCGTACAGGTGGCGCTGCGCCCCGATATGGCGTCGAAGCTGATCATCGGCGGGATGCCGCGCGATCAGCGGCCGCGCATACTCTTCCTCTTGGCCCTCACGGCTGGGCTGGTCGCGGCGGCCCTGCTGCAGCTGCGACGCGAGTACGAGTTGTCGCGTCTGCGTGCCGACTTCGTGTCGGGTGTGTCGCACGAGCTGCGCACTCCGCTCGCTCAGATCCGCATGTTCTCGGAGACGCTGATGCTGGGCCGGGTCCGCTCCGACGAGGAGCGCGAGCGCTCGCTCGAGATCATCGACCAGGAAGCGCGCCGGCTCACCCACCTGGTCGAGAACCTGCTGCACTTCTCGCGTTCGGAGCGGCGGCTCACCCGGCTCTCGCCGACGCCCGCGCCGCTCGCACCGCTCCTCACTGAAGCGGCCGAAGCGTTCACGCCGCTCGCCGCCGCGCGTGGCGTCACGCTGTGCACCGAGCTCACCGACGGCGTCGTGGCGCCGGTCGACGCCGACGCCCTGCGCCAGATGCTCCTCAACCTGCTCGACAACGCCGTGAAATACGGGCCGCCCGGCCAGACCGTGACGCTCGGCGTCACCGTGTCAGACGGCCGGGCGCTGGTGAGCGTGGACGACCAGGGCCCCGGCATTCCCGCGGCCGAGCGCGAGCGCATCTGGGACCGCTTCTGGCGGCTCGAGCGCGATCGCGGCTCGGCCGTGGCGGGCACGGGCATCGGCCTGTCCGTAGTGCGTGAGCTCGTCGCGCTGCACGGCGGTCGCGCCTGGGCCGAGGACGCCCCCGTGTCGGGGCCTGAGGGTCGTACGGGCAGCCGGTTCGTGATCGAGCTGCCGCTCGTGCCGCAGGCCCACGCCGCGACGGGCGCCAGCCCGCTTCGAGCCGACGCCGGAGCGAGCGCATGACGCGGATCCTTGTGGTCGAAGACAACGCCGATCTCGCTTTCGGCCTGCGCAACAACCTCGAGATCGAGGGCTACGACGTTCTGGTCGTCGAGGACGGGACCAAAGGGCTGGCGCGCGCCCGCGACTCCGGGGCCGACTTGATCATTCTCGATCTGATGCTGCCGGGTCTGGATGGCTATCGCGTGCTCCGCGCACTGCGCGACGAGGGGCGCCGCATGCCCATCCTCATCCTCACCGCGCGCGGCGAAGAGGCCGACAAGGTTCGCGGACTGCGTCTGGGCGCGGACGACTACGTCACGAAGCCGTTCGGCGTGCTCGAGCTGCTCGCGCGCGTCGAGGCGCTGTTGCGACGCACCGCTCCGCCGGGAGACGGCGCCGGAGAGCCGGAGGAGTTCGGCGTCGTCGAGGTCATCCCTGCCTCCCGCACCGTATTGCGTAAGGGCAAGCCGGTGGCGCTCACCCCCAAGGAGTTCGACCTGTTGCTCGCGCTGCTGCGACGCGGCGGGGCCGTCGTCAGCCGCATGGAGCTCCTCACCGAGGTGTGGGGCTACAGCGCCGCGGTGCTGAGCCGCACCGTGGACACGCACGTGGCCGAGCTGCGCCGCAAGCTGGAAACCGATCCCGCAGCGCCGCAGCACATTCTCACCGTCCGCAAGGCCGGCTACCGACTCGAGAAATAGTCCTGCGCGCCGCTCGCCTGTCACTCGCCCTGCTCGTGTCCATTCCTGTCCGAACCGTCGCCCAGGCGAGACTGGACACGGCGGTCGCCGTCCATGGCTTCCTGGAGCCGGGCGACTCGGGCGGCTGGGGGTTGCTGCTCCCGGATCCCTTGGTGGTGGAAGGGCGTCGGGCCAACTGGCTCACGGCCCGCGGCGACGACGCACGGTGGCGGCGGCTGCAGCACCAGTTCGTGAGAGCCATAGGCCAGGTGGCGCTCGGGCCCGCAGAGGCGGTGATCCAGGTCGAGCGCCTCGAGGAGGTCGAGCCGGAGGGCCTCCGCCGGGCCACAGTGCACCTGTCGTTCAATCAGATGGCGGTCGTGACGCTGGCCGCCATCCCCAATCGCGTCACATGGCGTCTGCCCGACGGCGGTGCGAGCGGGGTCCAACCGCTGTTGATGTACACGATCTTGAATCACGGACTGACCGAGATCGACTTCATGCTCCCCACCAACGAGGTTCTGTGCGCCCGGGTGCGGCACACCACCGATAAAACGTGGTGGCGCAAGTCCCTCCCCGGCCCGACCCGCAACCCGGAGCGGATCACGATCCGGCTGGGGGGCGTGTACCGGCAGTTCGTCTCCATCCCCCCCGAGGCGGCACCGCGCCCCGGCCGATACCTCGCCTACGTGACCCTTTGCGGAATCGCCGACTACGGCGTGGAAGCGGAGTTCGAAGTGCGCACTCCCTGACGGGTGCGGTCACGACCGGAACGTAGTAGAGTTCTCCCCCATGACCGATCCCCGGCCTCCGGCGCGGTACCAAGTCGGCCTGGTGCAGATGGCCATGTCGGCGGATCCCGACGCCAACCTCAAGAAGGCGATTGCAAAGATCTCCGAGGCCGCCGCCGCCGGCGCGCAGCTGGTCTGCCTGCCGGAGCTGTTCCGGTCACAATACTTCGCGCAGCGGGAAGATCCCGAGCTGTTCGATCTGGCCGAGCCGGTCCCCGGGCCGAGCACGGAGGCGCTGGGTAAGGCGGCGAAGCAGGCGGGCGTCGTCGTGATCGCGCCGGTGTTCGAGCGTCGCGCCGCGGGCTTGTACCACAACAGCGCTGCGGTGATCGACGCCGACGGCCGCGTGGTCGGGATCTATCGCAAGATGCACATCCCCGACGATCCGGCCTACTACGAGAAGTTCTACTTCACGCCGGGCGACCTGGGCTTCCGTGCGTTCGACACGCGCGTGGGACGAATCGGGACGCTGGTGTGCTGGGACCAGTGGTATCCCGAAGGCGCGCGCCTCACGGCGCTGCAGGGCGCCAACGTGCTGTTCTATCCGACGGCGATCGGATGGCACCCGAAGGAGAAGGCCACGCACGGCGCCCAGCAGCTCGACGCCTGGCGCACGATCCAGCGGAGCCACGCGATCGCGAACGGTTGCTACGTCGCCGCCGTGAACCGGGTCGGCCACGAGCGACCCGCCGGCACCGACGGCGACGGCATCGAGTTCTGGGGCTCGTCGTTTCTCGTCGATCCGTTCGGCGCTGTAGTGGCCGAGGCGCCTCGGGACCGCGAAATGATCGTAGTGGGTGAGATCGACCTCGGGCGCATCGAGGAAGTGCGGCGCGGCTGGCCGTTTCTGCGTGACCGCCGGATCGACGCTTACGCGGGGATCGGCAGCCGCTTCCTCGACGACCGCCCGTAGTGCCCCCCCTTTCCAACCGCGCCGACACCCCGGCCGCCCTCGGCTTCCGCATGCCCGCCGAGTGGGAGCCGCACCACGCCACGTGGCTCGGCTGGCCGCACAACGCCAGCGACTGGTCGGGCAAGTTCGCGCCGATCCCGTGGGTGTACGGCGAGATCGCGCGGGCGCTCGTCCCGGGTGAAATCGCCCGCATCCTCGTGAACTCCGCGGCACACGAGCGGCAGGCGCGGCGCGTGCTCGAGCGCGTCGGCGTGGATCATACTCGGGTCGAGTTTATCCGTTTCCCCACCAACCGAGGCTGGACCCGCGATTTCGGCCCCCTATTCGTGCGGCGTACCAACCCGCAGCCGGAGCTGGCGATCGCGCGGTTCCGCTTCAACGCCTGGGCCAAGTATCCCGACTGGAAAAAAGATGATCAGATCCCAGAGCGCGTCGCCGCGCGGCTCAAGCTGCGGCTGTTCCGCGCGCGGGCCGGCGCGCGCGACGTGGTGCTCGAGGGCGGCAGCATCGACGCGAACGGGAAGGGCACGCTCCTCACAACCGAGGAGTGTCTACTCGATCCGGCCGTGCAGGTCCGTAACCCCGGCCTCGGGCGCTCCGAGATCGAGGCGGTCCTGCGCGACCAGCTCGGCGCCACGAACGTCCTGTGGCTCGGCAAGGGCATCGCGGGCGACGACACCCACGGCCATGTCGACGACCTGTGCCGCTTCGTCAATCCGCGCACGGTCGTGCTGTGCCGGGAGACTGACCCGCACGACGCGAACTACCGCGCGCTCCAGGAAAACCGCGAGCGGCTGCAGGGGATGCGACTCGAGGACGGGTCCAAGATCGACGTGGTCGATCTGCCGATGCCCGCGCCCCTTCACTTCGACGGCCAGCGACTCCCGGCGAGCTATGCGAACTTCTACATCGCGAACAGGGCCGTCCTGGTGCCCACGTTCAACGACCCGCACGACCGCGTGGCACTCGGCGTGCTTGCCGAGCTGATCAAGGACCGGCCGGTATTGGGGATTCATGCGGTGGATCTGGTGTGGGGGCTGGGAACGCTGCATTGTCTGACTCAACAGGAGCCAGCAGCATGACCGCCGCCACCCAGCAATTCGGCCTCTCCGCGATCGTCCAGATCTTCGTGCGGGCCAAGGATCTCGACCGCGCCGTCCGGTTTTATCGCGATACCCTTGGCATGTCGTTTCTCTTCCAAGCGCCGCCACAGATGGCGTTTTTTCAGTGCGGCGCAACGACCGTTCTCCTCGGTGTTCCCGAGGCCCCCGAACTGGACCACCCGGCGTCGATCATTTACTACCTCGTTCCGGACATCGCGTCAGCACACGCCACGCTGCACGAGCGCGCCG
>WNFD01002290.1_pt1 | contig 19282 bp, 19 predicted proteins | sample 5400491 | NCBI WGS metagenome assembly WNFD01 (sample SAMN13153343, study PRJNA577476) | soil metagenome | isolation source: 120 cm saprolite under Douglas fir tree site 2 hole 2 replicate 2 | place: USA:California | collected 2015-04-18 | reverse complement strand
TTCTCCGAATACTCGCGCTCAGGCGGTTAAACCGAGAATAGATGTCCACGGCAGCATTCAAGGGATCAAACAATCGTGCCAGATAACTGTAAAACGCAACCAGCCCCCCGACGGTCAAAGCTCCGACAAACACCTCGTAACCGCCGTAACCAAGAGTCGCTATCGTGCCGAGTGCAATCACTGTCATGTAGCAAGTCCTGAACAATATCTCGGTCAGGGTTCGCTGATTCAATGCCTTCATTCTTGCCGCGGCCCGCTCAACGAACGCCTGGACTTGACTTCTCTCCCGGTGCAAGAGCTGGATTTGGATGACGGACGCCAGGTGTTCCTGCAGGAAGCTGCTCTCTCTACTGGATTGTTGCTGCGCGCTGTCGGATGCCTGCCGCAATCGGCTTTCGAAGTGCCTCCTGAAAACGAAGAAAAGAGGCATAAGCGGTAGAAGGAGAATGGTCAACCGAAAATCGAGGAAGAACATTGTTCCGATGACGAAAACAGCGTTGAACGTCGTTTGGAGAACATAGGGCACAAGGCTTGATCCCAGTTCCGCCACCTGATCCACATCCTGCTCCATTCGGTATAGCTTTTCACCAATTGGCGTCGATTCGTGGTAATCCGCGGAGAGGCGATTCATGTGCTCTAATATGTCGAGCCGAATGCGGAAAACGAGATTCTGGACGGTCCGGAAACTCACCATACCCGCAAGCGCGGAAAAGCCTAGCCGACAGACATAGATTCCCAAGAACCCTCCCGCCGCAAGCAAGAGCAGACGCATGTCTCTTTTCGGCAGGACCTTGTCAATGAGCCATTTGATGAGGAGAGGATCGAGCAGAAACATCAAGCTGCTCAGTACGATCAGAGACACACTCAGGAGATGCGTCCGAAGGAGGGGCCGTAGCTTGCGGACAAACCATCGGAGCTGAGAGCTGAACTTCAGAACCAAAATTCTCCTCCAACCCTTCGGACAGTCATCGTGAAGTTCATGCAAGCGGCCGAGGGCGCAATTTGGAGGTCATGGATGTCCGTTATACAAGCGGACTTAAGACCCATCGCCTTTACCTTCGCGTATCCGGGGCCCGTCTAATCGGTCCTCTTTGTCGGTGTGTCGAGGCAATCTTCCCAAGGACTCTAACCAGGCACTTGTGGCTTTGCGCCCCTCCTCGATCATTGTTAGCCAGAAGTCCGTGAATTCTTCCAGTTCGAAGGTTCGCGTCTCTGAGCCGAGAGCAAGCTGAACGATATTCTTCGTGTCATCGCGATGCGTGAAAGTGACGACCATGTCGTGTTTTTTGAACTCGTAAAGCAAGGGGTCTGATCCTTCTTTCTAGAATTGAGGCAAGCAGCCAATCGCTGCGATGGTCTCCAAACATTTGCTAAGCCACGTTTGCATCTAAGAGCTCCGAGCTACGCTCCATCGAACTAGGCCTCGGGCGCTACGCTGCAAGTTTGTTTTTGCCCCAGACTGCCCTGAATTCCGTCGGGCTTAGCAGAAAGAGTCTCTTAAAGCTTCTTCCGAATTCGGCAGCTCTTTCATACCCGGCGTCAGCCGCAATCGCTTTGATTGGTACAGTTGTCGTTGCCTTTAACTGTTCTGCGGCGAAGCCGAGGCGGCTTTTTTTCAAATATTCTTTGAAACCGATTCTCATTACACGTCGGAACACCCGGCGAGCTTGACGGCCCGACATATGCAAGCCAAGCTGTTTACAAACATCGTCGAGATTCGAACCAACCTTTCCGGGATGACTGTCGACGAATTCTTTGATTTTTTTTGCCCGCCAGTCCATTTCGGCTGGTTCGTCCGATTGCGTTGAAATGCGTTGGTCCCAAAAGGCATGTACAGTGCCCAGAATTCGAACGTCAGGTCGTTTGTAGGCCATGGTGCGTACCTCCAAGCCGATCGATTTGTCTTCAGGCTAGGCCTTATGTCTCTCTCACCATCGCGTCCGCTTATGGCTTGCCCCGCGACACTTCCTTCCGCGATCTGGAACGTCGACTCTCTGAGTTGGCTGCATTTCAGAAAACGGGTTCGTCCATGAAATTACAGAAATCAGACAGTTCTGCTCGAAGACAAACTCCCGACACCTCCAGTCTTCCGCTGACTACCCTGTCGTTGTTGAACACAGCCACCCGCAGACAGTGGCAGAAAAAAACTATTCCCTGACCACGTTGTGGCAAGACTTCGCGCACAGGCTCGCACACAGAGGGTGGGATACAGCTTTGATTCGCGGAAGAATCCAACACGTTAGTCTCAGCATGAGGTGGGGTTTCGCTCGAATCACAGGTCCAGGCCGCCGGCGCATTCGACAGTTCGGTTTTCACGGAGGCACACCATGTATTCCGAAACATGTCAACCCCGCGCCCCGGCGGCCTTGGGCCCGTGAAACAGGCCGTTCCGTTGAAGAAGCCCCACGTCTTCGAGTTTGGATAAGCACTCGTCGATGTCGCGTTCGAGCTGTTCGTGGGAGATTTCGTATTGGGTTTCCATCGCGTCCACGAGTCCGCGAAGGTCGACTCCTGAAGGGCTCGCTTCCACTGTGCTCCAAATTCGTGCAGCAACTGGATTGAGGCTGTAGCAGAGCCCCTTTCGAATATCGAGAAGCACGGCGCCATCTTCGGAATATGTGGAACGGACGTCTGGGGAGGCCAACCACATAGCGTTGGAATCTGTTTTCACGCTTTCCCTCCGGCAGAAGTGTCTGAGCTCGAAGCAAACGGCCTCAGGGGCTGGCTGAGGTCTCTTGAAAGACTGAAGGAGTAGCCTGAAGTCCGAAGTTCTCGGGCCGACCCACCTCTGTCTCGCGCTACCGCTTGCGTGGCGACGCGGTTGAAGGTGTCGCACGAATTCGAGTGCGTGTGTGAAAAAAAGTGTTTGTGCTCCGAATCCGGGCCCATATAGATGAACGGCGAATGGGAGATTTGTGAATGAAGTGTGTCTTCGAGGTTGTTGTCCGGTTGATTTCATGGACTTACGGACAAGAACTGCACCGGGCTGAGCATGGTTTGGGCGACGCCTATCGGTCGTAGTTCGAACCGCAATTCCCCTCCAAAGGGAGAATGGTGGCCGAGAATCCGACCTGGAGTGGCTGCCCTTCGGGGTCCTTCGAAATTAGACCGGTGCAGATCGTGTTGCCAGCGGTTTTCAAAAGGCAGCGTGGGCTCACCCTTCAAAAAATATGGCACCGTTCTCTTGATGAAACTTGGCACCACGCTGCGCGCCGACGTAAGGGTCAGGGCCAGGGAGAGGGCAAAGGCCCTCCATCATTTTCACTAGTCTATAATGAACGGTACTATTGACTCACTATGGTATAGGGGGTAGCGTACCTCTTCATGACCCGGGGCAGGTCACTCCAGTCTAGGAATCCTCCGGGCCCTCCCGGGCAGCGCCTCAAAGCTCTGCGCGAGGCTTTGGGCATCAGCGGTCGAGATGTGCAAACCTATAGCCTCCTAATCGCGCGTTCGCAAGGGAACAAGAGATATTGCATCTCCCATAGCTCGCTGGTCGAGATTGAGAACTCCACCAGGGTCCCGAGTGTCCACAAACTGTTCACACTGAGCGCACTCTATCGAATTAATTTCGTGGACCTCCTCCTGTTCTTTGGAATCGATCTGGATCAGATCAACACAGCCCACCTCGCCGTCAAGCTGCCCAGGACTCATCTCGTTCCTTCCGAGATCTATGACACGGAACGCCGTGTGAGTTTTCCAGTGAGGTTCGATCCGGGAGCGAGGATCGAAGAGACGAACCTCCTCTCTCGCATGGTGCAGACTTGGGGCGAAATACCTATCGGGTTCGTTCAGAATCTCGGCCTTCGGAAATATCTCTACGGATTCATTGGGATGGATGATTATACGCTGTACCCGATGATTCGTCCCGGCGCTTTCATCCAGATCGACGACCAGGACACCAAAATTGATCCGGATCCGGGAGAGAACGAGTTTGAGCGTCCCATCTACTTCTTTCAGCTTAGAGACGGCTATGCCTATGGCTGGTGTGAATTGGAGGGCAAGGTCCTGAGCATCATTCCTCATTCGATGTCGGGAAGAAAGACACGGCAATTCAACTATCCGGACGATATAGACGTTGTGGGCCGGGTGGTTGCTGTGGCGATGCCGCTCCGGCGGAAACCCGCCCGGTCATCTTTGCCTGCTGCTGACACCAAGAGGATTCAATAGACCACCGGGGATATCCGCGCCGCTCCCCAAAGCGGCTCAACCGATTCAACGACCTTCCCAAATTGGCACTGACCTGAACCGAAGTCCTATTGCGCTCGCTGACTTCCTTTGTTCTGCTGGGGGTAGCACCAAAGAAGTAACCAGGCGATGCTCAATTGCACCCCGGAGAAAGACTTAAGGCGATCCGCAGGCATCTCGGGATTTCCACGCGTCAAGTCGAAAAATACAGCCGACAGATTGCAACGGCCGAAGGTAGTGCGAAGTTCTATATTTCCAATGCCTGGCTCAGCCAGATAGAGGCGACAGGGCCAGTCCCGAGTGTTCAAAAGCTCTTCAGCTTAAGCGCCATCTACCGGCTCAATTTTGTCGAGTTGCTGTCTCTGTTTGGGATCGACTTGGAGAGAATCGGCCTCCATCAGCTCGAAATTCGTTTACCCAAAACGCACCCTGCAAAGCTGGAAGTCTACAATGAAGACAGGACCGTCACGTTTCCCGTGCGCTTCCACGAAGGGTTTAAGGTAGAGAAGACGACTCTACTCTCACGCATGGTGAAAATCTGGGGCGAGGTGCCAGTTTCAGTCATTCGGCACCTGGATATCAGGCATAGTGAGTACGGCTATGTCGGCCTTCGAGACCATACGATGGATCCCCTTGTCCCGCCGGGCTCTTTCGTGCAGATAGACAGCCAAGTGCGCGAAGTCCTTCGTCCCTCTTCGTGGCGGACAGAATTGGATCGGCCAATCTATTTTGTAAAAACTCCAGGTGGGTATGCTTGCTCTTGGTGCGAACTGAAGAGGAATCAGTTGACCCTAGTGCCCCATCCACTGTCACGCACCCGCCTTCGGCACTTTGCCTATGCCCGGGAAGCGGAAATCATCGGCAGAGTGACCGGTATCGCTATGCGGATTGTTCGTCCTGAGAAGCAGGCTTCTGACGTGTCTGTAAGATCGCCAAAGCCATCTTGACATTGGACACAAATAACCCTGCGGCGAGTTCGTCGCACTCTGAAGGAATGGTGATGCGGTACGATTCAAGCTGTTTCCAGCTCTTCAGAACGTCTTCTGTTTTTTCATCTGTCGAAGAAATATAGCTGCGAAGTTCTTCGATTAGCTCCTCCAAAGTGCAGTAGACAAGCCGGTCGAAGATTTCCTTGTGGCATTTCCCCAGAGCCTGGGATGCAATCTTTTCGCTGAAATGAAATGCAAGTCCGTCGTGGTAGTACTGGCCAGTGTTGTAATCGCGTGTGGAGGCAAGAAAAACAAGGCGGCTGAAATCGCCTGGAAGTTTTGAGAGAGTGCGATTTCTGAGGTCAGTTACTGCCGGTACGTCGTCGATTCTCCTCGCTTGGTAGCTCATATCTCAGCGATGTTCAGCTTTGGGCCGTTCCTTGATTGAAACCTACCTCAAGCGCTCTGCGGTTTGCAGGGTCCACGATAGCCATAAGCTGCTCAAATGTGGCACGCAACCCGGCCGCCCAGTGAAAACCTTGCCTGACGATCCTCCGAGTACGCACAGGACCGCGCAGCCAGATCAAGCCGATCAGAAAGTCACACAGAATCAAGAACAAAAGGTAGCTCAGAGCAAGCCTTATTTCCGTCGCGAGCTGCAGATCTTCACTCTGTCGCGCGGCCACCACATGTGCGCGCATGACCTGCGAGGTTCGCATACGCGTGCGCCGAAGCCAGGCAAGGGCAAGAATCGTGCGTTCGCGCTGAAACATTCGCTGAATTTCTGAAGACGTATCACGTGAGACGAAATCCCAATCCTCCGGACCAAATATCCTTTCACCAAGATCTCTCTGTGGAGCAGCCCTACCAACACCCGACCGATGTTGTCGTGGCACTAATAGTTCTGCGCGGCCTGCACGAGTAACAAAGCTCTGTCGAACCCATAGACCCAGGACAACCAAAAATAGCAATCCAAGTCCGACGTAGGGCAGCAATTGGCTCATAGTTCACCCCCCAGCTTCAAATAAGAACGTGCTCTGGAGAGGATTCTATTGGTCTGTTCGGAGAGGAACTTGTAGTCGCGCTCGATCTCGGATTTAGTTTCCGGCTCGGGGCTGGGTCGATATGACCACAGAGTGCCACCCCAGATGAATAGGGCGGCTAGAAACGCTATGGGCTGAACAAGCCTCCATGCTGGCCGAAGCGCGTAGTCTGGTAATGATCCGAAGGCCAAGGACATTACGCAGGCAAAAACATAAAAGCTATATCCGAATGTGATCCCTTTGAGGTTTCTGCTGGTCGGGATCCGATAGTAAGCAAGCAATCCGACGATGCCAAACAACAACAGCAACTGGACTGTGCGCAGGTTTCGTTCGAGTTGTGCCGAGGTTGCCGCTGGTGACCAAGCAGGACCGCTGAGCGCATTCATCATGACTTTCAATATGACTGCGGCCAACACAAACAAAAGAAAAGTCCGTGCAATGCGTGCTGCACCCGGTGAGCTCTTCAGCGCGTCCCTGTAAATTTCGAGGATGACCAGGTAGCCGACAGTCGCCGCTACGTATTCTGTGTACCAGTAGAGGACGCGATGAAGACTCGGTTGCAAGGTGTATGTGGCAAAGCGGAGCAACTCGACGAAGAGGACAGTGCTAAGGTAGAAATAAAACGCAGGATATTTCCTGTAGATTTTCCCTTTGACGGAACGGGCCAAAATAAAAGCTTCCGTCGCGTTGCCTATCCACCAGAGAATTTGCGTGAACACACTCGCCGCCATTACGGGGACGTTCGACGGATATTAACACACAAGGAGGGAGAAGACTGGGGCATCTTCTCCCTCCCTCGTCGGACCTGTGGATTGTGTCAAGAAAGCTTAGGAAGCGGGATCGGAATTGGTGGCGGTACGGGCCCCGTTCCATCAGCTCTCAAGACGGGATTCGCAAGGGTTCCGGGATGATGTGAACCCACCAGCGGCAACACAATTCCCAGAATCGCAAGCGATATCAGCCAAATCAGCTTTCGTACTTTCATGGTAACTCCTTTTCTCGGTTAGGGTTGGGCCGGTGAGAACAGACTAGTGTGGTTGTGCTAGGGCGCCCGGAACTCTCGTTATCCGCTCGGTCCACCGAGCACTTAGGCGGTGAATTGCCCGAAAAGGAGGATTAGTCCTTATACCTTTTTAGGCGTGCGTAGCCGTCCCCCATTTAGGTTTTGAGGCGTGGGAGCCAGGTACGGCGGAACCGAACCTTGGAAAGATGTTCATACCGAAGCAGATGCGAGCTTTGAAGCGTTGGCGCGTAGGTTTGCTTTCGATGCTCATCGCTCTCGGATTGCTCCTCCCACTTTCCGGTAAGTATGTTTGGTTGTATGTCTCGCGAAAACCTGATCCCAAGCCACCTGTCTCCAACCCTCTGTTGGACCCGCACGCGTCACAGAATCCTGAAATCCTGCTTGCTGAAGCAAACCGACTGGCCTGGCTTTTCAATTCCCCCCAAGGCCGGGCCTCTATACGTCCGTGCGGAGGAGCTTTTCAGGGACAGAGGTGACACTCGAAACGAAATCTACGCTCGGGTCGGCCGGATTCGGGCGCAATCGGAGACCATGTCTTGGGTAGATGTTTCACAGATGCTCGGGCAGCAGTTGAATATCCCTGTTGTCAAGAATGACCCAGAACTAAGGCTTTGGTGCTTGGCGGCGAAAGGATACACCGACCTTGAGATCAATTCCGCTTCTGCAAAGCTCGTTTGGACCGAAGCAAAACAGATTGCTCACACTCTAGGAAAAAACGAATGGGAAGCGCGAGCTGAAGGAGAACTCGGGATCATCAGTTTTCTTCAAGGGGATAGTCGTCGCGCAGCAGTTATGGTTGGTGATGCACTTTTGTCTGCGAAGGCCAGTGGCGATGTGGGTGGCCAAGTTCGAATGCTAGAAATGCTCGGCAACGGGTTCAATGAGGCGAAACGATATGGGGAGGCACTTGCGTTTTTCGAACGGGCCATCAAAACCAGCAGTGCAACGCCCGATGCGGGATTCCCTTACATGGCGTATGAGGGAGAGTCTTATGCTTTGGGCGGCCAGGACAAGGTGTCGGAAGCGAAAGACAAGTTGGAACGCGCATTGGCCGTCGCAAGAGAAAATCAAAAGTTCGGACACGAGAGCATGATTCTTCAACTCTTGGGCGAGCTGGCGATGCGAACTGGAGATCGACCAGCCGCTACGAAATATCTGGAGCAATCCGGCCAGCTCGCGCAAAAGTACAATTTCTATCGAGCCTTGGGTCAATCAATGATTGATCTGGCTGGGCTTTATCGAGAAGCAGGCGACTTGAAAGCTGCTGAGGTCAGTGCTTCTGCCGGTGTAGATGCCAGCAGGCGCGTCGGAGACCGATACTACCTTCCACGAGATTTGACGGTTCTTGCGGAGCTCAAATCCCAGCGCGGAGCCATCAAGGACGCAGAGGCGCTTTACGAAAACGCTGAAGACGTGATCGACGGGATGCTGGTCAACTTGCATGAGGCGCATTGGAGCAGCTCCTTGGCTGGAGCGATGAGCGACACGTACCTTCAGCATTTCGAATTAGAGGCACGCCAAGGCAATGTAGCGGGTGCCCTGAGCGTATTGGAACGCGTCAGGGGACGAACCGCAGCAGCATTGCTGGAGAATAAGGTGTCGCTTAACAAAGACGAGGCGGAAGATGTGCGCACCCTGGAAGATGCTGTTTCCGATCTGCAACTTCGACTAATGCGCTCTGAAAGGCCAAAGGAGAGGGCTAGCCTCCTCGATCAATTGGTGGAGTACGAGCGCCGGCTGGAATGGACTCGAACGGAACGAACGGAATCGAAGGCCAAATGGTTTGACAAGCCGGCACCGCTGAAGGCAATCCAGGCCAGCCTTCATCCTAAAGAAGTCGTTTTGGAATACGTGCTGAGCGAGCCACGCTCGTATTGTGTCTGGATTTCTAAGAACCGCGCAGGCACCCAAATATTGTCCGAAGGGCGGCGGAAAATTGAGGATCTGGCCCAAAAATATCTCTATGCGACACGCGCTAGGCGTGAAGATATCGATTCCGCCAGTCAACTTTACGATCTTCTCTTCGGAAAGCTCCCTCCAGATGCAAACCACGAACACATTATCGTCGTGCCAGACGGAATATTACATCTGCTGCCTTTTGATACGCTCCGTGATTCCGCGGGCGACTTATTGCTCGACAGTCGCACAATCAGCTACGTTCCCGCTGCCACGGTTCTCGAAGTCTTGAGAAATGAAAAGGCCACCACAGCCGGGCAGCATACCTTCCTTGGTGTGGGGGATGTTCCATATCAGAACCAGGGTCACGTTTCAGCAAAACTTGAGAAACCGAGTGGACTTACACAGCGAATTGAGCGTGGACTATCCGACGTGTTCGGCACTGCGCTGCACGACTTACCGGAGACCCGCGAAGAAGTCCTTGCGGCCAGCAAGATTGTGGGCAAAGACTCACTCTTGCTTCTTGGTCCCAACGCGACCGAAACTGCCTTCAAATCCGAGCCCTTGGCTGACTTCAAAATCGTTCATATTGCCGCGCACGGGTTTGTTGACACGCAGTTTCCAGAGCGTTCAGGCTTGGTCTTGGGCGTGGACCCGGCTTCCCACGATGATGGTCTCTTGCAGGTCCGAGAAATTATCCGGCTTCGTTTCAATGCTGACCTGGTGACGCTCTCCGCTTGCAATACTGGTGTTGGGAAGATCGAAGGGGAAGAAGGTGTGACGAACCTAGTCGAGGCTTTTCTTGTGAGCGGCGCAAAGGCCGTCGTCGCGAGCCTGTGGAGCGCTGACGATACGTACACCGGTGCTCTCATGGCGCGCTTTTATACCCACGTCGCAGAAGGCCAAGAAAAAGCAGTGGCCTTGCGACACGCGAAACTAGATTTGCTTGCAAAGGACGGCGGTCGTGTTCCTCCCTATTATTGGGGAGCCTTCGTTTTGGTCGGGGAGGGAGGAAGCGCGATTCCTCTGGGGGAACGATGAGTCTCGACGCTCAGGTGAAAGAGAAGATTTATTCCCGCGTTTGCGAGCTCGTAACGCGAAAACATTTCGATCCCGGTATGAACGGCGCGAATTGGGAAGAATTGTCCAAAACGCGAAGAGACCAGATTCTGCGAAGCAGCACGGACGAAGAGTTCGAAAAGCAGATACAGGACCTCCTCGCCGAGCTCAAGACGAGTCACACAGGATTCCGGCATTCCAAGAGTCCGAACATCCCAGGGCGTCATGCAATTAGCGCCACCTTCATGCGCTGTAATTTTGACGGAGCGCAGCGCTGGATGTTCCAGGACGTTCATGAGGGCGGGCCAGCGCATGTCGCCGGCTTGCGCCCAGGCGATATCCTCCTTCAGGTTCGCAACCGCGAATTGATGCCGCCCGAGCCTCCGGTTTTCCCGATGGGAGAGGACTCGCAGTATGTAGTCCAAACGCCAGACGGCAAACGAGTCATGGGAACGTTACAAGTGCCCAACCCGCGATCGAAAAACCATCCTGTCATTGTCCCCAAAGCGGTTGTGTGCTCACAGTTGCCCGAGGCAATCGGCTGGTTAAAAGTGACGATGTTTCCTGGAGCAGTCGGAATCGATCTCGCTCACATGCTGGACACGGCCTTCGCCCATTTGAAAGATTCGAGCCGGGTCATCGTGGACCTTCGCGGAAATACCGGGGGCGGCATCGGCGGTTTACGGTTGATGAGTTATTTGACTCCAGGCAAGACCGAAGTCGGATATAGCCTCACACGCGCCCGCAAGGAGAAGGGCTATTCAAGAGAGAAATTGCCGAGATTCGGTCGTATACCTTCCCACAAAGGCACTCTTCTTTGGCTGGCTCTGCGTTACGGTTTCATCGACAAGTCGATTCTCGTTGTCACGGAAGGTCTAGGACCACAGCGATTCCACGGCCGAGCGATAATTCTCGTAAATGAACACACCGCAAGTGCTGGAGAAATGGTGGCCGCATTTGCTGAAGAGAACAAACTAGCCACAATTGTTGGTGCAAAAACTCCAGGACGACTACTAAGTGGAAGTGCCTTCAAGGCGGGGTTCGGCTACATCGTCGGAGTGCCAGTGGCCGCATACCTAACTTGGGAAGGGAAGCTCATAGAGGGAAGAGGAGTATCCCCTGCTGTTCAAGTTGAGTTGCCACCGGAACAGCTGTTGGCGGGCGAAGATCCTCAGATGCAAAAAGCGCTGGAGATCGCGCGCAGCATGTGAGATCGCAAGATGTCTAGCGCAACACTAGGCTGTAAGACTCCCAACTCAGCTGGGGTCTGCGAATCTGCAGAAGGTATTTTCCTGACCGTAGAGAGTCGCGGGGCAGGACTACTTCCAGCGAAGTGATATGTTCATCCAACTTCGCTATACCACTACTTGTCGCGACTTCTTCACCTGAAAGTGTCACAAAGCGCACGTCGTAAGGTCCCTCGCTACTGCCGAGTGGGAGGAAGATCTTTAAGTTTTTGGCTGTGCGCGTGAGCTCCAATGGTGGTTCGTCTTGATTCGCCTCTGTGCCTCGGGCTACAGAGCGATTCCTCAAATCCAGGATGGCCGTCTGCGTTGCCAGATTCTCGTTCCGATTACGGAGCAAAGCCCAGCCTGCGACAGTGGCCACGAGAAGAATGCTGGCAGCGATGGCAAGCAGGGTCCGTCGGCGGCTACGCTCATGCGTCTCTCGGAACTGGGAGAAATCACCGTAGCAAGGGCTGCAGGAGCCCAGGTGATCGAGCCACTTCTCGGCTTCCGAGAGCGGCATCTCGTGCAAGGCGATTTTCTTGAGAACGCCGGCACCTGGGCACCCGATTCGCTGGGGATTTGGGAACTCCTTGAGTAAACCACGCCCTAGCGCACCCAGAATGCGCTTTTCGTCTGCGGTCGAATATCCCTTTGCGTTCAGGTTCGCCTCACTTTGTGCACCACACAGCGACTATACATCCGGTCAACCTCATCCGGACTTCGTCGGCGTCCTTCTTTTCAGCAATCGAACAATGTTCTGGCGGATCTTTTCGAGATTGTAGCGGAATTTCATTTTTGCTTGTTGGTCGGTAATGCCTAGCCAACCCCCAATTTCTTTCCATGTGTACTCATACTGGCGCGCTTCCCAAACTTTCTTGGTCCAGGCATCCATGCGGTCAGTTATCTGCCTGACGGCAATAGAGCGTTCAAGTTGTTCGGCCCACTCTGTGTCCAGAGCAGCCTCGAAACGCTCAAGGTCGAGGACTGACGAAACCAACTCGATTGTTTCAGCCCTTCGCTGTTCTTGTCTCAGCAACCTATTGAAACGATGATGGAAGGTTCCAATCAGGTAGGACTCCAGGTCGGATATTGGTGGCCGGTGATCTTTGTTCCGTTGGCGCGTCTTTGCAACCGACTGGAGCACCCGGTCCCAGATGTCGGCCGCCATAGCGGTTCGCTCAGGGCCCAGTTCTTTGTCGAACAGTTCGCCCCTGACGTGAGCCAGAACCCGCGGCCAAGCTGCTCGTGCCGCGGTCAACAATTCTTCGTCAACAGCAAGCGGTGGTCCACCTGGCCCGTGCTTGGTACCAAGTAGCACCCATTCGCCGTACGGGTCCGGTTTATCACTTGAGTCCATTGGGTTATGAGCCGCCCGCGTTGGACTGCCTTAAAAAGACAGCGTGCCATTAGGTTACTACGTTCGTTAATGGTACGGGGCATAACTATTCGCACCTCAAAGATTTTTTCTTACTTTTTCCCTTCTCCATGTTCCCTAGTAAGTGAGGAGAGTTCTCGCCGAATTTTCCTCCGGGAGCTTAGCGGACCCGGATCACCTGGGTGCACCGCAAAGCATCATGAATGGCCGAGGTATGACGGGCCGAATGGGCACGTAGAAACCTATTGCATGGAGCTAGCGCTCCACGTGTGTCTTGGCATCATGGCAGAGCGTTGGGAAAACGCGACGGACGGCTATTCCTTCCGGTTTTTCTCTCCGGAACAGGTGGACCAGATTCTGCGCGACAGCCTCAGTCGCGGTCGTGAAGGTTCTCATGCCGCGATCGAAAGAATACTGAAACATGAACCGGGATTACAAAGGGCCCAAATTTGGCAGCGCATTCGGCAGCTCAAGGATCGGGCGCCGGGACCAAAGTATCGACGTTCAGTATGGGGTGTAAAGGATGAAAAGATCCTGCGCGACGGGTACCAAAATGGATGGCGAGGAAAGCGAGAAGCAGTGCGGGAGCTACTGAGACGCCACCCTGACTGGCGCCCTCACCTGATCTGGAGGCGGGCGGCTAAACTCGGTCTCGTTCGGCGGCCTACAAGACGGTGCCCGGAACGTTATCGTCGCCGATGGTCCGAGGATGACGACCGAATCCTTCTCGCCATGGCAGGATACAAGACCGCAAAGTTCATCGCCAAAGTCTTACATCGCTCCGAAAGTGCTGTCCGTTACCGCCTCGCAGTCCTGGGCAAGAGCAGTCGTGTTCACTTAGAAGGATATGCTCGACGGACTCTCGCTCAGGAGCTGCATCTGGGCAGCCGCACAATCCAACGCCTAGTTGTTCAGGGTTTTCTTGAGGTTCGAGATCCTCGCATTACGCGGAAGTCCCTGGAAGATGTATGCAAAACAGGACGCCTGACAGCGTCGCCGCATGACCAACTGCCTGATGCCAAGGAATCCGCAGCGATCCCGCGCGAAGAAGGGCCTGCTACGACACCGTCGACCAATTCCATTCCAGTTGCGCCCGTTGGCCACTCAAAGCCGCCTCGTTCCTGTCGAGCCAAGCGAATTTGGGCGGATGTGGCGAGGCAACTCAGCGTGGACACCAGCATGATCGAGCAGCTCATCTTCCGTGGCGTGCTTAAGCTCTATGATCCCCGGGTCACCGAAAAGTCTCTAACAAGGTTTTGTACGCGATACGGCGCATTGATCAAATCCGATTTTCTCGATGCGGAGACACGGGATTGGCTTGCTGGCTCAATGGATCTTGTGCCAGGTGCCGGCAACGTTGTGGCGCAGGGCATGGAGGCTTTTCGCAAGCACGCACTAGTTGTGAGGACCTGTGAACACTGCGGGAGAGCGATTCGTGGCAACGTATTCTTCAGACACAACAAGGGCTGTCCTCAGCGAAGCCATCGAAACGCTGTCGGAAGCCAGCGCTGAGCTCGCTCCGAAGTTTGGTTGCGTCTATTTTTGATCGTGCCGAGTGCGCCACCAGCTAGGACTCGAAATGAATCAGGACGAGTTCCGGGGCTGCACCAAGTCGCATGGGCGGACCCCACGTGCCGGCGCCGCTGGTGGTGTAGACCAGGAGACGGCCGAGACGTTTCAACCCATACACGAACGGTCCGTAGATGCGAGAGGTGATCCAGGTCCACGGGAAGAACTGACCCCGGTGTGTGTGCCCGGAAAGCTGCAAGGAGATGCCTTCCTCTTCGGCGATCCGCAGTTGATCGGGAGCGTGCGCGAGCAGAATGCTGGGGCGTTTGGGGTCGAGCGAAGCCTTCCGCAGAATGGAGCGGAAGGTCTCGGAATGAACAAGAGCGCCATGGTGCACACCGACCAGGTCCACGCCGTCAAGCGATATCTTTTCGTTGTCCAGCACGCGAATACCGGACGCCCGGACCGCGTCGAGGTATTTTGAGTGGCCAGAGAATTCTTCGTGATTTCCTGCGACGAAAAACGCGCCCAGGGGCGGCGCCAGATGCACCCAAGGCTTGGCCACACGTTCGAGGTTGGCGGACGTTCCGTCAAAAAGATCACCCGTAATGAAGACCACGTCGGGTCGAAGGCGCAAGAGCATGTGGACGATGCGCTGCGTGAAGCCGCGGCCCCGGACGTGTCCAAGGTGCACGTCGCTGACCAGGGCTGCCACTCGGCCCCTCCAGGATTCCGGGAGGTTCGGAAGCTTCACGGAGATTCGCCTCACGCGAATCCAGAGGGCATTGATGATGGCGTACGCGCTGGTACACGCGGCGAGGCCAAAAAACAAAGGTGCGATCGCTTGTTTATGAAACGAGAGGCCAAGAGATACTGTCGCGGCGTATGTAAGCCAGGATAAGGACGCTGCCAGGAAGAAAAAGCTTAGCATCCCAAGCCACACGGCAGAGATCGTGTAGAAGATTCGAATCAGGATATTCGAGTAGCGAAATGCAAGAAGAGAAGTAATGACAAAGCTGACCGAAAGCAAGAGCAGAATGAGTCTTGCCGCCGACACGCCTGGAGCGTTCGCTGCCCCCGTGAAACTCATCCAAGTGGCGTAGACAAACCAGTGGACGGCAAAAAGAATCGCCTGAATGATGCTCATGAATATCGCAATGCGCGTGCGCATTTGTGAAGCCTCGGTTGCGGCTCACTCTCGCCGAACCGCTAATCAACGGCCAGGCATTGCCGCAAGGACCTGACATCGATTAGATGTTTGAAAATGAAATCGGCGACATCCGCGGGTCAGCCAAGGCGGGCGGACAATAGATGCTTACTTCAACAGTTCATCCGCGTAACGCACGGGAACTGCCAAGTTCGAGTTGCCAAAGTCACTGAAAACTAGCACAGATGGGCGCAGAATACGAAGCGGCATCGCAGAGGAGGGAAGCAGCCGATTCGTAAGCCGTAGCAGGGGCCTTGCGGACAAATGAGATAGCTGAAAACTCAATGGGTTAGCTGCCCGTCACATCCCATCACTGCCCATCACTTCCGATGTTATAAGGCAAAAAGAACGCAAGTTGAACTAGCAGGCCTGCCCGGTTCACGATGCAGTGCGTGACGGGGCAGCGTTCTAACCAACTGAACTACGTCCCCAGCCGTGGAATCAACGACTTAGCGTAAAACCTTGCAACTAAAGCCTTTGCAAGTTTCGCATACAGCGCACTGTTCGCCTGGATTGCCTGTGATAGCAGTCCTTCCTGGAAGAACTGCCCATAAACTGCCAGTAAAAATCGGTGCGCTCATGCGAGATTCATACTAACACAGATACGTGAAAGAGGCGATGCAGCATTCCTAATCGCAGGGCGCTACCTTAATAAAGAGGTCTGCAGCTACAACGGTCTTGTAAACCGTTGTAGCGTGCTCCGGCATGGTTGTTTGAAGCATTGTAGCGCTCCTGTAAAGTCAGGTAGAGCTCCCCAGTTGAAAGGCGAGTTTCGCCCTCACAGCTGACCGGGCGTGCGCAATGAGCGAAACAACGCAGCACTGCACAGGACGGAGATCGCAGTCCCAAGCCACAAAGTCGCCGAGATCGAGTAATGTATGATGACCGCACCCGACGCCGCACCCAAAAACATTGCAGCGACCGACCCAACCCTTCTCGCCAACCTCGGGTTGTTGCCGTTCGCGATCGAAGAGTCCGCGGCGATGCCCGTGATCGTTAGGGTCAGGACCGTTGTTGTGAGATCGGGGATTGCGAGTTTCCGGACAGCGGCATTCCGTGTGCCCATCGCGAGCGCCATCAAGGCAATCAGAGCAAACGCTTGAAACGAATCTTCTAGCAAATGTCCTCTATATCCGATGGCGCAAAAAGACGCGGCAAACAGAAAGGCTATTTCCAGCAGGAACGCTTGTGCCGCGAATTGAATCTGTGTTTCTGCGCTGGCTCGGGCCATGATTCGTCCGCCGAGCATCGCCCCTACAAGAAATGACAAGAGCGCCGTCGACGAGCGCGCGATGGACAGCCCAGATACGCGCGCCGTCGCAAACGCCAAAATCACGACGTTCCCCGTCATATTCGCTGTGAATACGCGCCCGAGCGATAAAAAACTGACCGCGTCCACGAGGCCAGTGACTATCGTCATTCCGAGCAGAGCGTACACTATGGTTTTTTCAGCTGTTGGGCTGCTCGTCATGAACAACTAGCCGACCGAGTCCATTGGTTATTGCTCATTGTCGTCCCTCCCTCTCGAAACATGCCAATTGCATCGGCGGCCTTCTTCGGATCGCCGATTTTTTGCGACTCGTCCCAACGCTCTATCGCCTTGCCGTCTGTATTTATCTTGGGCTTCAAGAGCGCGTCCGCCCGTCACGCTGATGCTCTAGAATTTGTAACCAGCCCATAGCGCCCAGTAATTCAGGTTGCGGCCTGCCTGACTCTCTCTGACGAATTTGCCTGCATAAAAAATTCCGTAGTCGCCTTGAAACCATAGGTGTCGATTCACCTGCCAGCGCACTTCCGTGCCCGGACGGTGCCCAACGAAACGTGCGTCGCTCTTTCCTGCTGGAATAATGAGAAATCCGGGAACAGAATACACTCCGTCTCGCAAACTCTCCCTCCACTGAAAGATCCAATCGACGGAGACAGCCACACCCCGCGGCAGAGTTGCTTCAACGCGAGGGTGTGCGTCGATAAAGTTGATGGGGCCGGGGCCAGCCGTAGCGAGCACGCCAAAATAATTGCCCTTGGGGAATAACGGATTGAATGTGCCGAGGGTGTTCGTCCTCGGATCGTCGCCGCTCGAGATGTCCGCCTTAGCGCTGAATCGCGGTTTCAGCGGAACGTTCGTAAACCGGTAACCAGTTTCCGAAGCCACTGTCCAGGCGCCTATATTTGCGGAACCGAAGGTTCCGAATTGCCAAAGCGCTTCATAGTCGAAATCCCAGCCGGGCTTCATCTCGGCGACGGGACGAGAAAGACGTGCACCGATACTGTGCCGTACTTCATGGCCGACACCTCGGTTGAATGCAGCTGTTTTTCGATCGAGGCCAAGGTAGTAAGCGTCCAGTGTGATGGTCTTCGTCAAAGGTCGGACGCCGTATACGCCCCAAAATCCGACAGCGTGATTTGGGACGTTATCAAAGAAATCCCTCTTGTCGAGGTCCGGCCGCACGGCGAAGCCGTCAATCTGCCAAGAACCGACACCGGCCTTCACCTTGAACCCGTCAAAGCTCAAGCGCACGTTGGGGCCTTCGCGAACATCGATCAGCCGCCCGGAGCCATACTCCATCTCATGTCTCCCGGCTCTGACCTTGATCCAGTTGCGTTCATCCCCTGTTCCGATTTCGAGAAATGCTGCTTGAAAATCGAGCTTCTTTTCGTCGATCGGCCTCGGACCACCGATGCGGTAAGAATTCAAACCACTTTTGAACTCGACGAACGACCGAACGTGCTTGCCGTAATGAACGTCGAAATAAAGGATGTATCGTTCATTGAGATAGGCGTTCATGAAAGGTTGTTGGCCCCAGTTGTCGTCTCCGATCTGTTCCCAAACCTCGCGAGCTTCGCCACCGATGGACAGGAACCAGTCATTCCGACCTTGCCGCAGACGAATATATTTTATGGGGTCCCAAAACTCCTGCCGCTCAGCCGGGTCGGCCAGAAAACTCCAGTCGTCGTCCTCGCGGAGCAAGTGGTAGACCCGGGCATGTGCCGGGGATTCAGCGGTGGGAACTGATTGCCCTCGCGAGAATGGCGGCGTCGCAAGAGACACGACCATTAAGATCATCAACGTTCGCATGTATCTCTTCGTTCCATCCCAAGCGTGGCACTGCGCTTCGCGGATCATCGTCAGAAGTCGTTTGCACTTCTTATTTCTTTATTACCGAATGGATTTCCGCGATGTATCCTCCGGGGAACTGCACGACAGCAGATTCTCGCTCGTCGGTCTTATAAGGGGGCACGAGGACGTCGGCGCCGCTAGCTTTTGCCTTAGTGAGGGTGTCCGTCAGATTCGTCACTTCATAACCGGTCATTTCCCGGCCGTACGGATAAGGAAGGTGACCGTCGGTAACGAGGGCGGTCACCTTCCCGAACTTCGATTCGATCCTTACTCGCCGGAAGGTTTCCGTGGGCCTTCCGATTTCGACGCCCGGTGCGCGCGGTTCATCAGAGACGAGACTCCCGTGGGAAAACGCGAGAAAGCTGGACACAAATGCATCCACTCGGTCCTGCGAGACATAGACCCGATTCTCCGGAATAGTTTGGAGCGGGGCATAAGATGGCGCGGTGGTGTGCCAGTACAGTTGTGTGTTCGCTCCACCCGGCCATTGAATGATTGCGTCTCGACCAATCGGATCGTTGAAGGGAGCGACTAAGACATCCGCGCCCGTGGCCTTGGCGGCGCGGATCGCCTCGTCCACATCAGTGACCAGATAGCCTGTGCGCTCCAACCCGAATGGATACGGAACCGGCGTCTTGAATCCGAATACTGATACGGTGCCTGCAGGAGTCATGACCAGCTGCGACATGGTGCTGCTGGGTGTCG
>WNFD01007887.1_pt1 | contig 19297 bp, 12 predicted proteins | sample 5400491 | NCBI WGS metagenome assembly WNFD01 (sample SAMN13153343, study PRJNA577476) | soil metagenome | isolation source: 120 cm saprolite under Douglas fir tree site 2 hole 2 replicate 2 | place: USA:California | collected 2015-04-18 | reverse complement strand
CGCCATCGCTCACGGACGGGCTTATGTGGGTGTGTCGGCTAAGCGTCCTGATGCTCCGATCACTGTCGGAAAGGTTTTTGCGATTGATTTATCCAATGGGACCTTAGACCCGGCGTTTAGTTTCTCCGCAGTAGGTGGGCCCGCTCCTGGAGGTGGTGTCTGGAGTTCGCCAGCGATTACGCCCAGCGGAAACGTTGTCGTCACAACTGGAAATAGTTGTATCCATGAAGGCGGCCCCAACTGTAATGTGATTCCATCGCCCGATTACACCAACAGCATTTTGAAGTTGGATTGGCACAACGGAAATGTCTTATGGCAGGTGCAGCCCGTTGCCATTCAGCACGACTTTGATCCGGACTTCGCTGCCTCTCCAACCGTTGGCCAAGTGAGCTGTGGCAGCCTGGCCATTTCCGTTCAGAAGGATGGCTACGTTCACGCCGTCGATATTAAGACTGGCGGGCCATTCTCTAATCCGGCTTGTTCCTACGCAGGACACAGCCTCGAGTGTCCGCGGTGGTCGTTTCCTCCCGTGGCGAATTTTCCTTTCCAGGACGATGGTCACGGAGATAGTGATTTTAAGCGGCAGGGCGCGCTCGATGGCGACCATCTGTTTATCACGGGCGGCGGACTGGACCTCGAGCCTCCTCCTGGACACGCCGAGCAAGCGGTGTTCAATCGTCTCCATTCTTTGAACGTCTGCGCGTCGGATGCGGACCGCGTCCGATGGATCCTTCCAAATCTGGCCCAGAACGCAGGTGGCGTCAGCGTCGCCAACGGCGTGATCTATCTCGGTACATGGAGTCCCTTCGATACTTCCACGTCGCCGCACCATCTTCTTGCGATTGCGGATACTGACGTCTTGCCCCCCGCAAGCTTCATCTGTAGTTACGCGGCTTTGCCCACAGGATTTCTGTGCTCCTCTGCGGGATTCAAAAACGTGGGCGTACCGGTCATCGTGAAAGACGTTACGCTGACCGGCTCCATCCAGGGCATCCCTGCCATCTCAAACGGGCGGGTCTACGTGGCCACCGCGGGCGGGCATCTCTATTCGTTGGGTAAGTAGCAGAGCGACGACGAGAGTGTGGAAGAAAGGAAAATGCAGTGACTATTATGCTGTACGACTCGATGTGGAAACGAGTTTTCCTTCTGGCAGGTGTGATCTCCTTCTTCGGTGTCGGCTGCAAGGAGAAAGAGCTAGAACCTACTCCGCCGGAACCCGCACGGTCGGCCGCCGCGACACGTCCTGCACTGCAGTTCAAACCGATATCGGGCGTTGAAGAAGAAGCACAAGAAGCGCACCTTGCGGCGTATCCCCTCCCGCAGCTTCATTCTCGCCTCGAAATAGTGACGATTATCGTGCAGGCGGGTAAACCAATTACCTCGCCCATGAGATACGAGGGCCTCATGGAACTTCGCGCTGGATCTCTCGCTACCGTCACGGAAAACAATCGTCAAACGCACCACCGCGGCGACATGTGGCAAGTTGCCAAAGGGGACCGCATCACATTGCAGGCCTCGGGCGAACTGGCTGTCGTCCGGGCAATATATTTGATTCCTGGAGAAAAGTAACTGGCATGCGTTGTAGCAAGACTTGATCTTTCGTTATCTTAATAGGTATCTTCTCAAGGAGTAATAACGTGCCTATCACCACGGTCAAGATCCATCCGAGCATTGGCATCGCCCGGTTGGGTAATAGTCCCGCGGAGTTCTTTATCGGACCAGAGTTGCCGGGCGATCGCAGGGCTCCAAAGGGAGGTTACAAAGACGCAAGCCATCGTATCAAGCGTCAAGCTGCTCGCTTCCGCTTGTTCGCCTACGATGAGAACGACGCCTTGGTGAAGGAAATCACCGTTCCCGATGCCGCCATTGAGTGGACTGTACACCTAGCCAACAAAAAGGCCGAGTGGGTTCAGTTCCAAGGCACCGACGCGCAGACTGATCCAAGTTTACGCAGAAATCCAAAGGTCACGGATCGCGCCAGCCTGATTATCGACCCAGGACCTCGCTCTATTCAGGGATTAAGCAAGAGGGCCCACTTCGACACCGGGGAATTCCTCGGCAAGACGGTACCACTGGGCGAGATCAGAACAGATAGACATGGCCGCCTACTCGTTTTGGGTGGGTTTGGCACATCGAATTCTCCAAAGCATGCACGCATCGTACACTGGGCGAACAACGACGGGTGGCACGACGATGTTTCCGACGGACCCGTTACGGCAAAAGTCACGCTGAAAGGAACAAACTCACCCCTCATGGCTGCACCCTCGTGGGTGATCTGCGCCCCACCCAAGTTCGCGCCCCCAATCGATAACATCATCACTCTATACGACACTCTATTTGAAAAAGCCGTTGAGAATGGGTGGCTTTCCGAACCTGACAAGCCTTCGTTCACAAACGACATTTATCCCATTCTGATTCGCGCGATCCACGCGAAGTGGGTCAGTGCGATGGCGGCACCGCATCATTCCACTTTATTCAGTGTTATTCCGCCGCCCACTACCGCCGCGGTGCGGCAGGCTATTTTCGAAAGGCTCAGAGATCCAAGCATTCCTCTCGACCAATCGAGCGACGGGGACATGCCCATGATCTGGTCTGACATCTACAACTCGGCAGGCCATGATTCTAGTCAGCCACTCACAAAGACGCAGTACAACGCCATGAAGAAGTGGAAGGACGGAAATTTCGCAAACGACTGGGTTGCCCCACCCGCTCCAACGACTCAGATTTCACCTGCGGGATTGGACCGCGCTGCCCTGGAGGCTTGCGTGGGAGGTGCTTTTTTCCCCGGCATTGAAGGCAGTTGGATGTTGCGTGATACCTACGCCTACTCCGAGCCGTTTCGCTTGGACCAAACTTTCCTGGGTCCGGGCGATGTAACTAAGCAAATGGCCGTCCCCTGGCAAACTGATTTCTACGACTGTTCTATTGATGGAAATCTTGCATGGTGGCCTGCAGCACGTCCTGATGATGTTATCCCCGAAGGGCAGAAAAAGCAGGTTGCATGGACTCGCGGCCTCGTGCGCAACGGGAAAGAGATGATTGCGCGTTGGCACAAGCTAGGTTTTGTGGTCCAGAAGGGCAAGACCTACGTTGAGAGACGTAAATAGGGCAGATGTTCTTGCCTTCCCATCTACCCTGGGAATTGGGATGCACGTGAGAGGGTAAGGATGGAGGAAAACCAAGATGAGGACGTCGGTCAGAAAAGTGGACGTTGCCCTTCTTGGTGGAGGGCCCGCAGGCTGTGCAGCAGCATTGGCATTAGCTCGCCATGGCTTCTCCATTGCATTGATTGAACGATCCAGCTACGACAATGTCCGCGTGGGGGAGACTCTTCCACCCGAAGTTAGAGTCCTTCTCCAAAGCTTGGGGGTTTGGGATCAGTTCGTGCGTCATGTTCCTCGCGCTTCCCCGGGGATTCGTTACGTTTGGGGCAAGAAAGATGTCCACGATAGCAGTTCAATTTTCAGTCCCTACGGAACATGGTGGCACATCGACCGGGCGTGCTTCGACGCCATGCTTGCGCGGACGGCGGAGAACTCCGGAACATACGTATTCACTGGTGCAACGAGGACTTCTTGTTCCGAAAGCAACTCGGGCGATTGGAAGATCTGCGCGGAGCTTGCTGGTGAGCAGTTTAATGTTCGCGCAAAATTATTGGTTGACGCAACTGGGCGTGCATCGATGCTTGCCCGCAAGAGAGGTGCTAGGAGAATTTTCTACGATCATTTAGTTGGCGTTGTTGTATTCCTCTCGGCCCAGGAAGGGAGTCCGCTGGGCGATTCGACCTTTGTGGAAGCGGTCGAGGACGGATGGTGGTATTCAGCGCTCTTACCAAACTCTCGCGCCGTGGTTGCCTATATGACTGATGCGGATTTGAATGCTCGGGGTCACAACCGTCCACTCGACTACTGGCAGAGCCAACTCACCAAAACAATTCATACAAAAGCCCTCACCAACTCTTGTGCTTTGGAATCTGGCCCGTACATCTTTGCCGCGAATAGTTCGAAATTGAACACGCTCTTTGGTAAAAACTGGCTCGCAGTAGGCGATGCTGCTATGGCATTTGACCCACTCTCTTCCCAAGGTGTGTACAAGGCACTGGAATCCGGAATTCGTGCTGCGCGGGCCATTCGAGAACACCTTGAGGGTGACACCGGTGCACTGCGGAGCTGTGCCCGTGAAATGGATGAGTCCTTTGATCAGTACCAAGTGATGCGGAACAAGTACTACAGCATGGAGAGGCGGTGGCCGCGTTCCACTTTCTGGCGCCGCCGACGATCGGGTTGATGTTGAAACAGCATAGTCCGACACCTCCGCACAGCAGCTGTCTGGCAGAAGATTGCGGTCCTGGAGGTGTCGCCGAGGGAACTGCGTTCAATTATGCCTCCGAAGCTTTAGTTGACATCGAAGGGGCGTCGTTCTCGAACTTAAAGAGGCAATTCCGGTTGAAATCCGAAAGGAAATGAAACGGCGATCTGATTTTCATCACTACTTCGAAAGCAGAGAGAGCAGTCCTGAATGCAATCGTGAAAGATCACGACGAACTGGTCCTCCAACGTCGGAGCTATTGCTTATCAAGGACAAGGAATCGGAGCCAAGCCACAGCGAGATGCGGCCAACCCAACTTTTGGTTGTTAGCAGGAGGACGAGCCATGAAATGCAGAAAGAACATCCGCAAATTGGTTCAGGAGTACAACAGCGCGTCTGCTGCCGAAAAACCGAACACTGCCTTAATGAAATTGAAGAAGGCAATTTTGGATCTGAAGAATCCTGCCATCAGACCCAGCCTGATTACAGACGCGCAAGCCGATGGAGCTGCAAGCCGGTACGACGATTTTGTTTGGGCGCATCACAACGTGATGATGGAAGGACCCAATAACACTCAGTTTGGAGGCCCCGGCCCTAACTGGGCTCATAGAGGTCCTTCGTTTGGTCCTTGGCATCGGGGGTTGCTAAAGCTCTACGAGCAAGAATTACAGAGTGTTTCGGGAGACCCTAACCTCACGCTGCCTTTCTGGAATTGGACCAAGGATCGAACCGCCGCCGATCCGGGCTTTCCCTTTTTCGCCGATTTTCTTGGGCCTGATGGCGCTGGCAATCCAAATGACAAGGTTACGGTCGGCGCGTTCGCCCAGGCGAATGGGTGGAATCTGAATGTGGATGAAGAAAATTTTGGTTTTCTCAGAAGGCATTTCGGCATTGACGGTCCCGGGCTACCTACTCCAAATAGCGTGCAAACAACGCTGAAGATTACGCCTTATGACAATAGTCCTTGGAATCAAACCGCAGCTAGCGCCACTAGTTTCCGAAATACGCTTGAAGGATGGCTGGCACCAAGTCAAATGCACAACGCAGTTCACCGCTGGGTGAATGGTTCCATGCAGCCGGGCACTTCGCCAAACGATCCTGTTTTCTTTTTTCACCATTGCAACATCGACCGACTTTGGGCGGTATGGCAACAAAAAAATCCTACTGCTGCGCAATATTTGCCTGACAACACCACGCCGACTGCAAACGGTTTAACGCGATTAAATGACAAAATGGGGACGTTTGGACGGACTGCATCCGACAGATACTTCGGAATCGATACGATGCCGTCGGACGTTCTCAATAGCAAATCCATTATTTGGTATGAGTCAGATCTGCCGGAACTGAACAATGAGACCGGCGGCACTCTTTCCTTCGTAAACGTTCCCGAGGGTCTCACGTCCTTCAAAGCCATAAAATTCAAGATAGTCGGATGCCGACCTGTGCATTTCAGGATCACTGGGGCACCCACCGGAGATTTCGGTCTCACTACCCTGGGCACGGAATTCACTGCCAGCCCAGACGAAAGTGGCAATTTCTTCTATGGATATGTTTGGGTTCAGCTAGTTGCTGTCGCTGGAGCCGTTCCCCCCAGCAGCGTGGACATTCATGCTTACATTGTCGACGAGGAAGGGTACTACGCGGCAACAGAAGGCGGAGAATATCCTCTCGGGGATTTTCACGTAGAGCTCACGGCCACCACGGTGGCCCGCGAAAATAATTCCGTTGCTTTGGTGCTAGACCGCTCCGGCAGCATGGCAGACCCGGCTGGCGGAACCAGCACCAAGAGCGATTTGCTTAAGACGGCGATCCAGGTCTTTCGCGACCTTATGCTTTCCAATGATGAAGTAGCGGTCGTCACATTTGACAATCTCGTTGACACTGCGATTCCTATTCAGCAGGTCAGCGCCGCGCCATCCTTCTCGACGGTGGATGTCACTCCTCGTAACACGACATGGATCGGCGGCGGAATTCAGCAGGGAGCCGTTCAACTCGCCGCCGCTGCGCATAGCAACAAATCTATGGTTGTCCTGACCGATGGAAATGAAAACGTCCATCCGTACATTGCTGAAATCGACCCCGCGTTGCTTACCAGCCGGACTTACGCGATCGGCTTCGGACTGCCCGGAACGGTTAGCGATGCTGCTCTCAATCAAATCACGTCCAATAGTCACGGGGATTTGATCATTACTGGCGACATTTCCACTGACGAACAGCGCTTTAACCTCACCAAATACTTCGTCCAGGTGCTGGCCGGAGTCACCAACATGAACGTGATCCTCGATCCGCAGGGCAGCCTCTTTTTGGGATCCAGGCACGTTATTCCGTTTCTACTCTCAAATGTCGACGTCTACGCGGACGTCATCACTCTCTGCCCGATTCCCAAGTTGCTTGATTTCGCTTTGGAAACCCCCGACGGGAAAATAATCAAACCGACTACGCCTGCTCCAAACGTTCGATACGTTCAGGGACAGCAAGTTCTCTTCTATCGTGTGGTCTTACCAGCGTTGGCCGCCGACCCGACAGGGAGCCACGCCGGTACTTGGAAGGCCATCCTCTCGATCAAGGGTGGTGGCATATCCAACGAAAGAGCGGTGCTGGCAGCGGCTCAGGCGAATTCTGTCCGCGGATCTCTTCCGTACAGCTTTGTCGTGCATGCTTACTCCAACTTGAATCTGAACGCTTACAAAACTCAGGACTCATTGAGGCCAGGCGCTGCCGTCACCCTGTTTGCCTCGTTAACCGAGTACGACGTGCCGTTGCAGCCTGTCGCAACAGTTTGGGCGCAGATCACGACTCCGGATCAAGGAACCATTGATTTGAAGTTGAATAAAATCAACGCAGCAACTTACTCGGCGTCCTTTAACACTACGCTGCCGGGCGTCTACCTCTCCCGTGTTAGGGCTGAAGGGTATACAAGTAAAGGCAGACCCTTTACTCGCGAAAAGACCTTGACGGCAGGCGTGTACTACGGAAACTACAACCCTATGCCTGATCCCAAGCCCGCCGAAGAAATTTGTCACCTGATTCATTGTTTCCTGTCGGAGGAGACCTTGTCTCCCATTGCAATCAAGAGGCTGGCAGAGTTGGGAATCAATGTGAAGCACTTAAGTGAATGCTTTGCAAGAACCTGCCCGGAAAAATCAGTCGAAAGGATTCCTGAATTGAAATATAAGGCCTTTGCTGCGGCTAGGAAAAAACAGTTGCAGGCCAAACCAGCCATAACGCTTAAGAAAACTGCCGCAGCTAAACCGATAAAACTACCGGCCAAGCCGATGCGCAAAATGTTACCGAAGAAAGAGACGATCAGCCCCTTCGCTACAACTGCGGAATTGGCCGAGTTCCTGCGGCAGAAAAAAGCTAAAGCCAAGGGCAAACGCAAATAGCCAGATCCGGAACGCCGAGGTTCGCTGGAGGACCACCTTAGCCTACACTTCAGCCAGTCCGCGGAATCGCTGCAGAGTCACAATAGCCTGCGAGTCAGCCGAGCAAATCGGCAGCAAGCCAATATACGAGTGCGGCCTATTCGTTTTGAATCGGGCCACGTGGGCTCCAGCATCCGGCCACTCGGCAACTGTCCGGAAACGGAGAAACGGAGTCGGGAGACTTCCCTGTAAGGGACCATGTACTATCGCTTTGAGTAATAACCCGCGTGGTGACTCTACAACGGTCTTCAGTTCTCTCTGGAGGGAAAAGCCATGGCGCATACAACGTGCCACGATGTCGGCTCCTGGGTCGAGAGCACCATACAGTAGCAAGTTGAACAATGTATCGAGCAGGATTGCAACTGGTGGTGTGCATGTTGCAACAAATGGCTTTGTGCACTCGCATGGGTGGTTGTCAACGTGGTTTCCTGGGTGGTACAGACTGTTTGCGAAGTCGTACTCGACATCGTCGATATGACCGTAAACATTGTGTGTGGTATGTGGGACCTCTCAGTCGGCATCTTTACTGGCGATTGGAGCCGCGCTCTTGCCGGCTTGCTTGAGATCGTCGGCGTCGGAAGCGCCAACGCGTGGAAGCTGCGCAATTACGCACGCGGACTCCTGCAGGAGAAATACGGGACTAAGGACCCCGAGGGGTTCAGGAAAATGGTGGATGCGTTGGGCCTCGACTCAGGCGGCTTCGGCCTGCGGCTGTTTGGAGAGCTTTCTCGGTCTGCTATTTGGGATCGGAATTTTCGTTATCCACCGCTGGGCGCATGCCGTCCCTTCGGTCGGTCTGATTCACCAGATCACGACGGCCGGTGGATTTGCGCTCAGTGGTGCCGTGATCGGGAAAATACTCGGGCGGGCCTGGGCCCGCTCTCGCTACAGAGCGCTGCAATCACGCCTTTCAGAGGTGATACAGGTAGAGCTCACTCGCGACCTACAACGACAGTTTGCCTTCGCCGGTAAAGTCTCTGTCGGTCGTGCACCTCGTCGTGGAATCGCCCCTTGAGCATCTTCTGCATTCCCGGTGCATTTCACTTCAAGTCTGGTCCCAACCTTCGACTCATCGGACGCGGCGCCAAACCTCTCTCGAATTAGAAGCACAGTCCACAGCCCCCGAATTGCCTGTTGTCGGCAGGACCAATCGGATTCTGAACAAGAACGGGGAGTCCGCGGAATAACCCACGCAAAGTATCAGAGAACCGAACGCTACCCAGCGATGCGGCCGACCTGCATGCACCGCAGCAACGGTTTTACATGACCGTTGCAGGCGCCAGACAATTCCAGGGAATCCGCCCACAAAGCCTATATATATATAAAGGACCAGCCTTCGTGGCCAATTTATGTATCTAACTGTATCTATGAGACTTACGACCTTGGCGGTTACTTGCACCGGATCCGCTGAACTTAACGCGCTCCCAACTGATTGTTGTCGCATTTCCTCCTTGCGCCTTACTATGTGTTGCTGTCCTATCCGCGAAACCTTGATTCTTGGGCGGCGGTTTCCGAATTTTACCAACCCTGTCCTTGCTCATCGCTTTTCACGTATCTTGTTAGAGTTACAAGCTCTCAGTTGCGCTCGATTCACCTTATTTGCAGTCGTTTGGCCAGCAATAGAATCAGCAATTGATCGACAGAAAGAGATCGGTGTGGCCTGCGGGCGCTGCCGCGAATCTCGCACCCAGCCTCATAACTTAGATCAGCCAGAGCGCGCTAGATCTGCTGCTAGTGGTATCCGACGCCTGCAGGTCTTCCAACTTAGTGCTTGGAAGCGCCTTGCGCGGGCCTCCTGGCCTTTGCTTCGGCCAGCGCGCACATTTTCCGTTCGAGGACCCATGGAGCCAACGGATTGGAATTGTTTTCTCGCGCTGCCGAACGGAATAAGATGATTGCGAGATGACCGCTCGCAAAATCGTCCATATCGACATGGACGCATTTTATGCATCCGTCGAGCAGCGGGACGACCCGCAACTACGAGGCAAGCCCGTTGTTGTCGCTTGGAGGGGCAACCGCTCCGTCGTCTGTGCCGCTTCGTATGAAGCGAGACGATTCGGCGTGCGCTCCGCCATGCCGGCCGTTCGCGCCGAGCGGTTATGCCCGGACGCCGTTTTCTTGCCCCCCGATTTCCCACGTTACCGCGCTGTCTCGCGTGAGGTGCGCGAAATCTTTAAACGTCACACCGATCTCGTGGAACCGCTATCTCTTGACGAGGCTTACCTCGATGTTACGGAGAACAAGACTGGCTTGCCGACCGCTACTCGCGTGGCGCGCACTATCCGTGAACAAATTCACGACGAATTGAAATTGACGGCTTCGGCAGGCGTAGCGCCAAACAAGTTCCTCGCGAAGGTCGCTTCGGACTGGCGAAAGCCGGATGGGCTGTTCGTCATCCAGCCGGACGAGGTGGATTCATTTCTATTTCCACTGCCTGTGGGACGCCTTCCCGGTGTCGGCAAGGTGACGGAAAAAAAGTTGAAGGAGTTTCAGATACAGACTGTGGGGGATTTGCGAAAGCTGGATTTGTCGGTACTCGAAGGCCGCTTTGGTAATTACGGTGCCCGTCTCTACGAGTTGGCCCGCGGAATCGACAAGAGTGAAGTCGTCCCGGACAGACCGACAAAGTCCGTATCAGCCGAAGACACGTTTGAGCACGACGTACCGTTGACCGCGACAGAACCAATGATCCGCCGGCTCGCGGAAACGACTTGGACCGCATCGCGCAAGGAATTGCGAGTCGCACGCACTGTCGTCCTCAAACTGAAGACGAGCGAGTTCAAGATTCTCACTCGAAGCCATACACCCACTGTTCCTCCTTCTTCTTGTGAGGAATTGACCAGCATCGCGCTGTCGCTTCGCGAGCGCATAGCTTTGAGTCCAAAACAACGCTTTCGCTTGGTCGGCGTCGGGTTAAGTAATTTTCACGATCCGGATGATGCATCTTCTCAGCCAGCCCTGTTCGAGTAGTCGAGTCGCGCTACTTGAAATTTTTGCTGCAGTACGGCGTAATCGGAAACGGTCCAGGTCCCGATAGCTTGATCGATTTAAAAATTGCTCGACGATTCGCCAGGGAACCGAATGCTCGGCAGTGATCTAAACTCTAGACGGTTTTCCGAATTCACTCTGACCTGTTCGCACAGACCGATTTTGCTTTGTCTTATTAGCGTTACAGACTCCTTAGTAGCACCGAAAGACCCCATTTACAGTCTAAAGTTCAGCAAGTGTTCAGCAACATTTCGCCGGCCATTTCACTCCATCGCAAAATCCTGGAGCCGAGACCAACCTCAGTTGAAGTGCGATCGTATTGGTTTCTTTTGCTTCGGGCTTTGATTTCTGGTCCATTTCGACACGGCGCTCGCTGTTTTCTTCCATTCCGAATCGCGAGTCACTTTGCTCGAAGAAGTAGCACGGGTACGCTGACGTTGTGCTGGACGCGACTTGCTGTTGTGCCTAGAAAAAGGTCCGCTAAAAAACGGTGACCGTGTGTACTCATCGCCACAAGATCACACTGTTTCTGTTCCACCCACTTCGTGATTTCGCGCGCTGGATCCCCATACGCCATCTCCGTGTCCACTGGTATGTCTTTCGATTGAAGCTCCTCTCTCACACTCTGCAAATACGCCTTGTCCTCCGTGATTTCCTGACTGATGGCGTCGGGCCCGTAGGTTCTTGCGGCCCAGCCGTCCGCCACATGAAGCAGGACAACGCGACTGCCGGCGAGCTTCGCCAGCATCTTGATGTGTTCGATGATTGCGCGATCCGTCGGAGTGCCGTCCAATGTCACGAGAATCGTTTTGTACATAGTTGGTCGCCGTTTTGAGATTGCGCTTCTAACTGCCCATTATTACCTGCCAAGCAGCTTTGAAGGCATCTGGAAGGCCGAAAATGTCCATCATCGTGATTAGGATTGCGCTTGCCCAGCCTGCGATCAAAAGAATTTTCCCATTTTTCCACTGACCCATGCGTTTCCCCGAGCTGGTGAACTGTAACAACGGGAACATGGCAAAAGGAAGCTGCAGGGCCAATACCACTTGGCTCAGAGTGAGCAGGTCGGTGACACTACTGTCGCCTCTCACACCAATGATATACACCGCGGGCAGAATCGCGAGCGTCCGTGTGATCAAGCGCCGCATCCAAAAAAGGATTCTCCAGTGCATGAATCCCTCCATCACTACCTGTCCAGCCAATGTTCCGGTGATCGTACTGCTTTGGCCGCTCGCGAGAAGGGCTACTGCAAACAGCGTACTGGCGAGCGCCGTTCCGAGGAGAGGCGCCAAAGTCAAATAGGCGACTCGGATCCAATCGCTCTCGGCGCTGAAATGAATCACCTGTCCCCCCGCAACTGCAACACTTTCTTTTCCAAAAAATACAATCGCTGCGAGAACAAGTATTCCCGCATTGACGAAAAATGCGACTGCCAATGCAACCGTGGAGTCGATCGTGTTGAACTGAATCGCCTTCCGCATGGATGGAACGTCCTGCTGCAACTTCCGGCTCTGCACGAGTGCTGAATGGAGATACAGGTTGTGGGGCATGACGGTCGCCCCAATGATGCCGATGGCGACGTATAACATACCGGCTTCCCGCAAGTGCGGGCTGACAAGTGCGCGTCCCATTTCCAGAAAGCTCGGCTTCGTTTGGGGGAGAACAAATAGCTCAATGAAATAGCAAACGCCAATCGTGGCGATCAGCAGCACTATGATCGCTTCGATGGTCCGCATACCCAAGCTCTGCAGTGCCAGAAGGAGTAGGACATCCAATCCCGTAATAATCACTGCCCACAGCAAAGGGATATGAAACAGGAGGTTCAGCGCCACCGCACTGCCTAAAACTTCGGCGAGATCGCAGGCACCGATTGCAATTTCGCACATCAACCAGTTTGGCCAGCGAGTCCATCGTGGATACCAATCGCGGCAACACTGGGCGAGATCTTTACCCGCGACGACACCGAGCCGCGCGGAGATGATCTGCATGAAAATGGCCATCAGGCTAGCCAAGCCCACGACCCACAGGAGACCATATTTGAACTGCGCACCGGCTATCAGGTCTGTTCCCCAATTGCCCGGGTCCATGTAGCCGACGCTAACCAAGACCGCAGGCCCGACGAACGCGCGCCATTGTTTCCACCAGCCTTCCTGATGACCGGGGACAGGAACTGAACTGTGCATGCCCTCCAAGGAAAGACCGGGGCCAGAAGATGTGGTCACTGTCATGCGCCTATCTTAATCTACATTCATCATAATACATAACTACGATTAACTCGGAGAATCATTTACCTCGTCCGTCAAGAAGTGAAACGACATTAATCTAGCCTCAGGCCCTTTCGTTAATCGCTAACCTCGATGCTAGACTAGCCGGGTATGCTGACCGTCTCAAAGGAAGACTATCTAAAAGCCATCGCCGAGGCAGAAGCGGAAGGCCAGCCCGTGATCGGTGCGCGACTTGCCCACTGGCTATCGGTTACGCCCCCAGCCGTGACCTTCGCTGTCAAGCGGTTAACAAAGGACGGACTGGTGACCTTGGCTAAGAACAGCGAGATTCGGCTCACGCCCGAGGGCAGGAAAATCGCGGAAGCCACAATCGTGCGTCATCATTTGATCGAGCGAATGCTGTTCGAGATTTTCGATATGCCCTGGCATCAGGTCCACGAAGAAGCGGAACGTCTGGAACATGCCGTGTCGCCGATGTTTGAAAAGAAACTGCTCGAAAAGCTCGGACATAAAGATACCTGCCCGCACGGCAATGGCTTGTCTTTGCGAAGCCCTGCCGATAGACAGAAAAAGGGCATGTCTCTGCTTAGCGAAGCAGAGCCCGATACGGAATACACCATCGCCAGTGTTTACGAACGGGACAGCAAACTTCTCGAATTTCTGGACGGACACGGCCTCAGGCCGGGTGCCCGCGTCAAAATTGAGACACGAAATTACGACGGAACACTTTCGTTACTGGTTGACAAGCGCCCCGTTCATCTTGGTGGAGTAGTCGCCGAAAAAGTCTGGCTCAGCAAGTCCGAGCCCAAGCAAAAGCAATCCCGTTAATCTTCGCGGCTCGAAGCGCGAAGCGATCGAGTTCGTCCTCCCCCTCATCCCCCGCGAGGCCGTGGCTCGAATTCCACCTCGTTCAGACCTTTGCACGGCTCGCGGCTCCCAACCCTCACCCCCGTTCCGATACCGCCCAACCTTGCCCGGATGACTATACTGCAGTGTCGCAAACTTATTTATTATAATTAAGTTTTTATGGTGTATTATGCTGTCCACTCACTGGTGAATGCAGATTTAGGCGCAATTAGTTAGGAGAACAGAAATGAAAGCGGACTCCGGCAGCGAGGTCTTGCGACTCTTAGTGATCCTTGGACTGGCTGCAACACTCTTATTGCTGCCAGCTCACGCCCGAGCGCAAGGGGAGACCACGTCCGCCATCCTGGGCGAGATTACCGACACCTCGAACGCGGCTTTGGTCGGGGCAACCGTGACGATCACCAATCGTGACACTGGGTTAAAACGGAATGCGCAGACAGACGAAGCGGGGCGCTTTAACTTCCCGCAATTACTTCCCGGCGCTTACACCGTGCAGGCATCCGCTCCAGGCTTCGAGCCTCAGCAACTTCAGAACGTATCTGCAGGGCTCGGCCAAAAGCAATCCGTCACGCTCGTCCTGCGCGTCGCGCAAGCAAGAGAAAGTGTGGAAGTAAGCGCAGAAGCTTCCATTCTAAATCCGGGTAATGCCAATACATCGACGACGCTGAACGCCGGCGCACTCGAGAATTTGCCAAACCCCGGAGGGGACCTGACTTATCCTCTGCAGTTCGCTCCAGGCGCGCTCATCAACACGGCCGGAAGTGGGAATGATTTCGTCGGCGGCACCAACGGATACGGCAATGTGGAATTCAATGGCCTCCCCGCGCTTTCGAACGGCTACATTGTGGACGGGCTCGAAACGAATGATCCGTTGACGAATCTCAACAGCGGACTTTCGACAAATCTTGTGTTGGGCCTCAACTCCATCGCGGAAGTCACCGTCAATACGCTTTCTTATTCGGTGGATCAGGGACGGTATGGAGCATCGCAGGTCAACTACGTGACCAAGTCCGGGAGTAACCGGTTCCATGGAAATCTCTACGAGCTCTGGAACGGCTCGATCCTCAATGCATCGAATTTCTTCTCGAACTCGAGCTCGGAAACGCACAAGCCACGCTCCACATTGAATCATTTCGGAGGCCGGATCGGCGGACCGATCCTTCACGATAAGTTGTTTTTCTTTTTCGATAGCGAGTGGGTGAAGATTGCACTGCCGCTCTTTAATACCGTCACTGTCCCGAGCGCGGATTTCCAGCAGTATGTCTTGCGGCAGCTCCCCTTAGGTGGCACTGACTCTGTGACCGGATCACACTACGCCCCGGCACCGCAACTCGTTGCTTTTTATCAGAACATGTTTTCGCTATACGGTAATACCTCTGGAACTCCCCTTGCAATTCTGGGATGCCCGCTGAATTTGGATGGAAGTCCGGCCGCGGGCACCCCTCCGAACGGCAACGGCTGTGCGAACCGGAGAGGCGTAACCCATTCGAGCGACGACCACGAACAGGTCCAGACCGCGCGGATCGACTGGAACATCAACCCGAGGGATACGACTTGGTTTCGCTTCCAAACCGACAATGGACTACAGGCGGCCTACACGGATGCGATTAATCCTTTATTCAACGCTATCTCGCCTCAGCCGCTCTATTCCTTCGCGGCAGGACATACGCACGTGTTTTCACAAAATCTTGTGAACTACTTCAACCCGGCGTTCTCCTGGTACGAAAGTCTGTTCGGTCCTTCGGACCTGCAGGCAACCCTGGCAGCGTTTCCCGTCGTGCTCCAAGGCCGCGGCGCGAACGCCCCCTTCACCACGGTCGGTGGACTTGATAATACGTGGGTCCAAGGGCGACGCGCTTCACGATTCTTCATCAACGACAATCTCGCCTGGAGCCACGGCGCCCATGAGCTGCGTTTCGGGACAAACATGCGTATCTTCCGCCTGAACGATTTCGATTTCGGGGAAGGCACCGTTCCCACCGTTACCTATGCCACTCTCCCTCAATTCATCTACGGTGTCGCATCCACCGCCACAGAGTCTTTTCCCACATCGCTCAACGAGCCCTTTAATTTCCTGAATTTGGATTTCTACGCCCAGGACACATGGAAGCTCACGCCTAAACTGACTTGGACGTTTGGATTGCGCGACACCTTCAACTCGAACCCGCTAAATCCTCACGATCAGGTCGCCCGCCTGCTCGGATCGTTCTCGTCCATTTCGCACGACATCAACCAACCACTGAACCAGGCAATTCAAGTTGGACTCGGCAACCTCTTTTCCTCTACTCCGCTGGCGATCCTGCAGCCGCGAACGGCGGTAGCGTGGCAATTCGAACCAAAGACCGTCTTGCGTGCAGGCTTCGGCCTTTTAAGCGATATCCTCCCTGGCAGCGTGGCCGATCTGATCGGTGTGAATCCTCCCAATGTAAAGACTTTTCAAGCCGGGCTTCTCGGAACCGTCGGGAAAGCTGGAAACGCCGGCTGTGATCCCACCATCGGCTGCACGGCGATCGCACCCGGCGTCGCCAATAGCGCCGTAGACGCAGCCGCCGACGCGAATCAGGTGTTCACTTCGGGTTTTGCTCAAGGCGAACTCACCTGCGCTTCTCCCGTCGCCGACTCGGCAACGTGCCTCTCGCCGGTTGCGATCACCGCGGTCCCCGACGGCAAACTTCACGCTCCCTATTTCATGGAGTGGAGTCTTGGATTCGAACACCAACTCGGAAATAGTGGCAGCTTCATAGCCCAATACGTCGGCACGCGCGCGGTGAACCAACCTTATCTTACTCAAGTGAATGGATATCAGACCGCGTGCGACGGATGCTTTTCTCCGTTTCCCTACATGCAGCCGACCGATCCAAGATTCGCGGCCGTGACGCAGTTCGCAGCGGGGGCGAACAGCAGCTACCATGGACTGCAATTGACGGCCATGAAACGCCTCGGCCATGGACTCCAGGGACAGATCAACTACACCTGGAGTCATTGCCTCGATACGGTTTCAAACGGCGGATTCCTGCAGTTCTCGGCCGGCGGAATATTATCTCCGCTGCCTGGGAACCTCGCACGTGACTATGGCAACTGCGATTACGACATTCGCCACAATTTTACGGCCCAGTATGTATACGAACTGCCGCTTCGAGTCTCAAGTCGTGCCCCCGGCTATGCGCTGAACGGATGGCAGATCTCCGGGAGTTTCTTCTTTCACAGCGGTGTACCTTTTTCAGTTCTCAGCACGCCGTACTCGGCAAACGGAAATGGCATCGTGCAAGGCAGTGGGCCCCAATTCGCCAGTCTTGTTCCCGGGGTTGACCCTTACTGTCACAACTGCAACATCCCAGGCGTAACTCAGCCGGGAACCATCCAATGGCTCAATCCGAATGCGTTCGTTTCCGCAGTCGACCCATCGACGGGCGCCTGCAACGGCGGAGACTCTCGAGAAAACTGCCAATTTGGGAATCTGGCCCGCAACGCTTTGCGCGGCCCGAACTTCTTCTGGAGCGACTTTTACATCACCAAGTGGTTCCCCATAACGGAGGCCGTAAAGCTAAGATTCGACGCACATTTCTTCAACGTGTTTAACCATCCCAACTTTGGACTGCCCAGCATTACGCTGGCAGGTATTCCCGGACAGCCCTCCACGCAGACTGGCTTCGGTGCATTAACCTACACCACGGCGCCGCCTACGGGTTTGCTTGGTGTTGGACTCGGAGGAGACAGCAGTCCACGCATGATTGCGTTTCAACTGCGACTCGAGTTTTGACTCCCGTCATGTGGCGTAAAAGCTTGCATTGAGCAAACTGCAGAAACAGTAGCAGCCTGCCCTGCGGATGCTGGAGGGCGTGCTGACAGAAGCGCTAAACGAACCAGATACACGGTAACTTGTACTGCCAGTGTGCTGTTTTACGTCGCTGAAAGCACTCCTAACCCCGTGCTTGGCTTGTACCGAAGGGTTGCCGGTGATTCAAACTTTAATCGGCGGTTTTCCAAACCGCACGTTTTGTGAGTTGCGAGTGGCCGATCTGAGTCCCTATCAAACCGTTGTGAGATGATTTGAGGTCACCTCAGTTGCAGTTTTTGGCGGTTTGCTAATCTAACCAACCCTGTCCTTGCTCATCGCTGTTCACGTGTTTTGTTAGGGTTACGAGCTCTCAGTTGCAGTGGGATGGTCCCATTTGCGACCCTTTGGCCAGTGTTTGGCCAGTAACAGACAACTAACTTAACTTGTCCTAACACCGCCCGTAGGTATCCCTTTGCGGAAATACGATGAGAAGACGACCATCGCGGAAGCATTCCATTCCGTTGACATAAGCGCGTTTCTCGGTACTAACCCAACGGGCGAGCTGATAAGCGCAAAATGCCGTCCGCCAGCATATAAGTATAACTTATAATATAATTAATATTTATTACGTTGACTTATAGGGCCTGCGTTCCTATATTAACGCCCGTGGGATGGCGCTCCAATCTAGCTTTGGGAAGAGAGCCTAAAATGTTAAGCAATCCGTCAGGAAAATATCGGCCGGCACCCTGCTTTGAACTAGTTAACCGGCAATGGCCGCGCAAAACTTTGCACACTGCACCTGCATGGTGCAGCGTCGACCTACGTGATGGCAATCAGGCCCTCATTGAGCCCATGAGTATCCGGAGTAAGAAGGCCATGTTTGACCTCCTCGTCTCCATTGGTTTCAAAGAGATTGAGATTGGATTTCCCTCTGGTTCCCAGATCGACTTTGATTTTTGCCGTCAACTTATCGAAAATAAATTGATCCCTGAAGACGTTACCGTACAGGTTCTAGTACAAGCAAGAGAACACCTGATCCAGCGCACCTTTGAAGCACTTCGAGGAGTCCATCGCGCCATCGTTCATGTCTACAACTCAACCTCGACTATTCAGCGCAAGATTGTGTTTAGGTTAGGGAAAGACGGGGTCAAAGAGATTGCGGTGAATGGCGCAACGATAGTCAAACATATTGCGAATCAATTTCCGGAAACAGATTGGATATTCCAATATTCACCCGAGAGCTTTACCGGTACCGAAATGGACTATGCCCTTGAGGTTTGTGAGGCTGTCGTAGACGTTTGGAAACCCACCTCCGATAAGAAGGTAATCATCAACTTGCCCGCTACCGTGGAATTGAGCACACCTAATGTTTATGCCGATCAAATTGAGTGGATACATCGAAATATCAAATGCCGCGAGGCTTTGATATTGAGCGTACACCCCCACAATGATCGTGGGACCGCAGTTGCAGCAGCAGAACTCGGACTTATGGCCGGTGCACAGCGAATCGAAGGTACATTATTTGGCAATGGCGAGAGAACAGGTAATGTTGATCTGGTTTGTGTGGCGCTGAACCTTTATAGCCAGGGTATTCATCCAGGTCTGGAGTTGTCCAATCTTGCTGCAATTGTAGATCGCGTCGAAGAGTGTACTCAACTTGAGGTGCATCCACGGCATCCTTATGCCGGTGATTTTGTGTTCACTGC
>WNFD01006101.1_pt1 | contig 19300 bp, 19 predicted proteins | sample 5400491 | NCBI WGS metagenome assembly WNFD01 (sample SAMN13153343, study PRJNA577476) | soil metagenome | isolation source: 120 cm saprolite under Douglas fir tree site 2 hole 2 replicate 2 | place: USA:California | collected 2015-04-18 | reverse complement strand
TGGTGGCATACCACGACCATTTATCAGATCTATCCACGCTCGTTCCAGGACAGCAATCGCGACGGTGTGGGGGATCTGCGCGGCATCGTGCGGCGCCTGGATTATCTCGCCGAGCTCGGGATCGGTGCCATCTGGCTGTCACCGATCTTCCGCTCGCCGATGGCCGATTTCGGTTACGACATATCCGATTACACCGACATCGACCCGTTGTTCGGGACCCTTGCCGATTTCGACGAGTTGCTGCATGCGGCGCATCGGCGCGGGCTGAAGCTGCTGCTCGATCTCGTGCCGAACCACACCTCCGACCGGCATCCCTGGTTTCTGGAAAGCCGGTCCTCGCGCGACAATCCCAAACGCGATTGGTACCTGTGGCGCGATCCCGGCCCTAACGGCGGCCCGCCCAACAACTGGCTGTCCGAATTCGGCGGCAGCGCCTGGACGTTTGACCGGCCGAGCGGTCAGTACTATGGCCACGCGTTCCTGGCGCGGCAGCCCGACCTGAACTGGCGCAACCCGCAGGTACGGGAAGCCGTCCACGACGTGATGCGGTTCTGGCTCACGCGCGGCGTCGACGGCTTTCGCGTCGATGCGGTCGGACATCTGCTGAAGGACGAGCAATTCCGCGACAATCCGCCAAATCCCGATTTTCGCGAGCACGACCCTCCGTCCAAGCGGCTGCTGCGACTCCACAGCGCCGATCTGCCGGAGGTGCACGGCATCATTGCCGGCCTGCGTGCCGTCGTCGATGAATTCCCGAACCGGCTGCTGATCGGCGAGGTGTATTTGCCCTTCGACCGCCTGTCCGCCTACTACGGGCGCGAGCTTTCCGGTGCGCATTTTCCCTTCAATTTCGCCCTGCTGTCGGCCGCGTGGAACGCGCGGGCGATCGCGCGCCTCGTCGACGAATACGAGGCGGCGCTCCCGCCGGGCGGCTGGCCCAATTGGGTTCTCGGCAATCACGACAAGCCGCGGATCGCCACGCGCGTCGGCATCCACCAAGCCCGCATCGCCGCGATGCTGCTGCTGACGTTGCGCGGCACCCCGACGCTGTACTACGGCGACGAGATCGGAATGAAGCAGGTCGCAATCCCGGCCGAACGCGTGCAGGATCCGTTCGAAAAAAATGTTCCGGGACAAGGCCTCGGGCGCGACGGCGCCCGCACGCCGATGCAATGGGATGCAGCGCCCGGTGCGGGTTTTTCCGAGGTCGAGCCGTGGCTGCCGCTCGCCGACGATTTTCCCAGCAGGAACGTTGCCAACCAGCGCGACGATGCAACGTCGATCTATCATTTGTATCGGCGCCTGATCGCGACGCGCAACGCGCGACCCTCGCTGCAGATCGGCGCTTATCAGCCCGTCGTTGCCGGCGGCGAACTGCTGCTGTTCGTTCGCGCGCATTCGCGCGAGCGCACCCTGGTGGCGCTCAATCTCGGCGATGCGGCGGTCGCGGTCGAGTTCCGGACCGGCAGGCTTGCCGGACGCGTGCTGGTCTCCGCTCTCGGCGATCGCGCCGGCGAAGCCGTCGATCGCAGCATCGACCTGCGCGGCAATGAAGGCCTCGTGATCGAGCTTTCGGCCGAGGCGGAGATTCCGGCAAGCGTGCTCTAGCGCTCGGAACATTGCCGGCCACGCCGACGTTCAAAATGCATGATTTGCCATATAGATAATCCGCACTTGTGCGCCGCCGCCCGCAGGCGGCTAGAATGCCGCAGCTCGGTGGCGCGCCTTGGTCCAGCCGAGCTCGGCCGGCGCACGTCATCCGGCTTCGTCGCCAGGCCCGGATAGGAAGGGATCGCGTTCGTGCCGCTGCCTCGCCGCAGAGCCAAAACCTCGTCGCGCGCCAAGGTCGAAGCGCGGGGGCGGCGCGATCCGCTCAAGACCTATCGCGAGAAACGGGATTTCCGCCGAACCGCCGAACCGGAGCCCCGGCGCCAGCGCGGCACCGACTGGCAATTCGTGGTGCAAAAGCACGCCGCCAGGCGGCTGCACTACGATTTGCGCCTCGAGCTCGATGGCGTGCTCAAGAGTTGGGCGGTGACGCGGGGGCCGAGCCTGGTTCCTGGCGAGAAGCGCCTGGCGGTCCAGACCGAAGATCATCCGATGGATTATCTGGAGTTCGAGGGCAACATCCCCAAGGGCGAGTATGGCGGCGGCTCGGTGATCGTCTGGGACCGCGGTCACTGGACGCCGGAGGGCGATCCGCATCAGGGCCTCAAGAAGGGTCATCTCACGTTTTCGCTCGACGGCGAACGGCTCAAGGGCCGCTGGCACCTGGTGCGCATGCGGCCGCGTCCCGGCGAAAAAAAGCAGCAATGGCTGCTGTTCAAGGCGCGCGATGAATACGCGCGCGAGACATCGGATCGGGCCATCGTCGAGGAGGCGACGACCTCGTCCCTCACCGGACGCGACATCGCGGAGGTTGCCGCCGCAGACGAGCTTCGCCCGGATCATGCCGAGCGCGCCGAGGTCGCGCGCAAGCGCAAGGCGGAAATTCCCGATCCGGCGCGGCTTCCCGGAACCAAGAAGGGCATGCTCCCGGTGTTCGTCGAGCCGAGCCTTGCGCTGCTTGCCGAGCGGCCGCCAAAGGGCAAGGACTGGATTCACGAAATCAAATTCGACGGTTATCGCATCGAGGCCCGTATCGACGGCCGCAGCATCAAGCTGCTCACCCGCAAAGGGCTCGACTGGACCAAGCGCTTCCAGCCGATCGCCGACACGCTGAAGAAGCTGCGGCTCGGCTCCGCCCTGATCGACGGCGAGATCGTCGTCGAAACTGCGTCCGGCATCCCCAGCTTCAGCGAACTGCAGCAAGCGCTCAGTTCCGGCAGCATGGATCGGTTCATCTATTACGTATTCGATCTATTGTATGGCAACGGCGCGGACTTGCGGAACGTGCCGCTCATCGACCGCAAGGCTCTGCTGCGGCGCGTCCTGGAGTCGATTGCCGGCAGCACCAACGTCCGCTTCAGCGAGCACTTCGAACAGGACGGCGCGACCATGCTCGCGCACGCCTGCCGGATGGGGCTCGAAGGGATCATATCCAAGCGCAGGAACGACCCCTACCGCTCCGGCCGCGGCGAGCACTGGATCAAGAGCAAATGCGTGGAGCGGCAGGAATTCGTCATACTCGGGTACGTGCCTTCAACCGTGTCGAAGGGTTCGGTCGGTTCGTTGGTGGTTGGTTATTACGAAGGCGGACAGCTGATGTATGCCGGGCGGGTCGGGACCGGCTTTTCCGCCGGCGTGGCGCGCTCGCTCCGGCAGCAGCTCGACAAGATCAAGGCGGCAAAGCCCGCATTCGGCAGGCCGCTTCCCGCCGGGGCCGACAAGGGCGTGATCTGGGTCGAGCCGCGTCTCGTTGCCGAGGTCGAGTTCCGCGGTTGGACTCACGACGACGTGCTCCGGCAGGCATCGTACAAGGGGCTGCGCGAGGACAAGCCGGCGGAGGAAGTCGTGCGCGAGAAGGCGCCAGGATCGGAAAAAAAGGCCCGGCCGGCGCAACGCGCCGATGCCGCGGACGTGATTGCGGGGGTGCGCCTCACCCACCCGGATCGCATCCTGTGGGAAGGCCAGGGCATCACCAAGCAGGGCCTCGCCGAATTCTATGTCGAGATCGCCGATTGGATCCTGCCGCATCTCATAGGACGGCCGCTCAGTCTCGTGCGCTGTCCGACCGGCGCAATGCATCAGTGCTTTTACGCGAAGCATGCCTGGGCCGGGCTCGCCAAGGCCATTCGGCCCGTAGACGTCGGTGAGGCGAAGCCGATGCTCGCCATTTACGACCGGGAGGGTCTCATCGGCCTGGTGCAGGCAGGTGTGCTCGAGATCCACCCGTGGGGATCCACGGTCCAGGATCTCGAGCATCCCGACCGGCTGATCTTCGATCTCGACCCGGGCGAGGGCGTCGCCTGGGACAGGGTGGTGGCTGCTGCCGCGGAAACCCGGCAGCGGCTCGAGGATCTGGGCCTGGAGAGCTTCGTCAAGACCTCGGGCGGGAAGGGTCTGCATGTCATGTTGCCGATCGAGCCGGAGTTCGATTGGGAGCGCGTCAAGGCATTCACCAAGACCATCTCCGACGCGATGGCGGCCGATGCGCCCGACCGTTACGCGGCGACCATGTCGAAGCAATTGCGGCGCGGGAAGATCTACGTCGATTATCTGCGCAACAGCCGCGGAGCGACCGCGGTCGCCCCCTATTCGACCCGCGCCCTGCCGGGCGCGCCGGTCTCGACTCCGCTCGAATGGCCGGAACTGTCGGACACGATCAAGCCCGATCATTTCAACGTCGACAACCTGCGGCAGCGGCTCGCTTTCCTCAAACGCGATCCCTGGCACGGCTTCTTCGAGATGCGTCAGCGTCTGCCGCGGTCGGCAATGCCGGCCGCCGGCAAGAAATCCCGGCGTCGCCGCTCATGATGGCCCGGCGCATCCTCCCGTTCGCCCTCGCCTTGGCGGTGCTTGCTCCGGCCATCGCCGAAGAGCAGCCCGCACGTTCGCCCCCCGGTGCGCAACGCGACGAGCCGCAGCACGGCCCCGGCGTCCTGCGGCTGCTGCCGGGCGATGCGGTCAGCGAGCACTCGATCGAGCTTGCCTCCGGCAAGCTCGCCTACACGGCGACGGCCGGCACCTTCTCGCTGATCGATCAATCCGGCGAGCGCAAGGCCGAGGTCTTCTATACCGCCTATGTGGCCGGCGGCGGCGACACGGCAAACCGGCCGGTGACGTTCGTGTTCAACGGCGGCCCCGGCGCCGCATCGGCGTTTCTGCATCTGGGGCTGGTCGGCCCCAAGCTGGTCGACTTCGGCCCGCAGGGTCACGATGGCGCTGCCGCCCGGCTGCGCGACAATCCCGAGACGTGGCTGGCGTTCACCGACCTCGTTCTGATCGATCCGGTGGGGACGGGCTGGAGCCGCGCGCCGAAGCCGGACGACGCCAACGCGTTCTACAATATCCGCCGCGACGCGGAATCGATCGCGAAGATCATCGCGCTCTACGTCGCCAAGAACGGCCGCAGCGCGTCGCCCAAATATCTGCTGGGCGAAAGCTACGGCGGCTTCCGCTCGGTCAAGGTCGCCAAGACCCTGCAGCGCGAGCAGGGCATCGTCGTCTCCGGCATCCTCATGGTATCGCCGCTGCTGGACGCGGAATTTCTGTTCGGCAGCAGCCGATACGCGCTCGGCGCGGCGCTGCAGCTTCCCAGCCTGATCGCCACCGAGCTCGAGCGCCGGCACACCTTCAGCGCCGCCGCGCTCGCGGAGGGCGAGCGTTTCGCCATGACCGAGTATCTCACCACGCTCGCCGGGCCGCCGCCAACCGGAGACAAGGCCGATGTGTTCTACCATCGGCTCGCCCAGCTCTCCGGTCTGCCGGCGGAGACCGTGGTCAAGACCCGCGGATTCATTCGCGACGTCTATTTGAAGAATTTGCGCGCCGGCCAGGATCAGGTGGTGAGTCGTTACGATGCGAGCTTCGCGACGCCCGATCCGTATCCCGAGGCCTACGGACCGGAGGGTCCCGATCCGATCCTCGACGGCTTCGTGCGGGCGCTCGGTGGGACCTTCGTGGGTTACGCGCGCAACGAGCTCGGGTTCAAGACCGACATCACGTACGCGCTGCTCGCCTCCGAGGTCAGCCACAAATGGAGCTGGCACGAGGGCGGCGGCTGGTCGCCGCCGAGCGTGCAGGACGACATCCGCGATCTTTTGGCGGTCGACCCCTCGCTGCGCATCCTGATCGCCCACGGCTTTAGCGACATGGTGATCCCCTACGCGGTCAGCCGCTATGTGATCGAGCACCTGCCGCAGATCGGCGCGCCCGGCCGGGTCGAGCTCAAGCTCTACCGCGCCGGGCACATGTTCTATCTGGACGACGCGGCGCGCCGGGCGTTCACGGCGGAGGCAAGGGTGTTCTATCAGTCGCTCGCTTCCAATCCCTCGCGCTGAGGCAAAGGGGGATCTTCGGCGCGGCCGCTGTCGGTGTTGCGATCTCTGGGAGACGGCGCCGCCTTGATGTCCGGCGTCGTTCCCGGTAGGTTTGCAACGAGAATTTCCACGATGAGCTGAGTTGTCATGCAAGCCTTTTTTCGTCGGCTGAGGTATCTGTGGATGGTGCTGGCGCTCGCGCCGCTGCCGGTCGAGGCGGGGACGGTGCGCATTTATGTCACCAACAGCGCGGGCGACGGCATTCACGTGATCGACGCCGCCACCAACAGGGTGGTGCAAGTGATCAAGGGAATCGAGGCGGCCCATGGAATCGCCTTCGCGCCGGACGCCTCCAAGGTTTATGTGAGCGACGAGGCCGACGGCACGCTCGACGTCTTCGATCGCAAGACCGGCGCGCCGATCAAGAAGGTGCCGCTGAGCGATCATCCCAACAATATCGCCATCACCAAGGACGGCGGGCGCGTCGTAGTCGGCATCGCCCGGGACCCGGGCGCGCTCGATGTAATCGATACCGCTTCGCTGACGCGGACCAACAGCATCCGGGTCGACGGACCTCTCCACAACGTCTATGTGACGCCGGACGGCAAATACGTGATCACCGGGTCGATCCGGACCAAGACCATCACGGTCATCGATGTCGCGACCGAGCAGCCGGTCTGGGAACTGCAGCTCGATCGCGGCATCCGCCCGATGGCGATCGAGGCGGGTCCCGACGGGGCGACGCGCAGGATCTTCGTGCAGCTTTCGGATTTCGACGGCTACGCGGTGGTGGATTTCGCCGCGCGCAGCGAGGTCGCCAGGGTCGGGCTGCCCGACCCGTCGGCTGCGTTCGAGACGGATCCTCGGCGCGCCGGCGCGCCCTCGCACGGCATCGGCGTCGCGCCGGACGGCCGGACACTTTGGGTCACCAGCATCCCGAGCAACGCCGTGTTCGTGTACTCGCTCCAGGATCTGAAGCTGCTGGGCCGGGTGGCGCTCCCGGACCTCCGGTTGCCGGGGCGCGGCCCGATCGCCGCGGTGCCGAACTGGGTGACGTTTACGCCCGACAGCAAGACCGTCTACATATCCAATTCCGGGCTGCGGAGCGTGTCGGCGATCGACACGCAGGCGATGAAGCTGATCGCGGTCATTCCGGTCGGCGAGGTGCCGAAGCGGATCAACACCCTGGTGATACCCGAGAATTCCGAGCGCGCCGCTATCGCTCCGACCCCGCCCCGAGCTTCGCTCCGCTGACCCAGCGGGCCAGAGTCTTCCAGTCCGGATCGTGCTTGGAGGCGAACTGTCTGCCGCCGGGATTGACCAAGCTCGAGACGTTCTCGAAGTTGCGGCGCGATTGGTCCTCGGCCCAAAAGCTCGATCCGGGCGACAGTTTCTCCAACCGAAACGCATTGTTGCTTTGCGAATGGCAGACATAGCACCGCGTATGGCCGGCGCGCTTCTTCAAGAAAATCGGCTCGACCTGGCCCTTGAAGAATTCGTAATCGAGCACAGGCGCGGCGCGGGACGTCGGGCCCGGCCCGCCTGCGATCGCGAGAAGCACCCCGACCAGGATGCAAAGGCGAACCGCCGCAAAGAACTTGCTCCGCCCGTTAGGAACAGGGCGGAGCGGTGACGACGTCGTGGTCGACCGCCGCCGAATTCCGAACCGGCATTTGTCCGATCGCTCGCATCTCCAGCTAGCGCACATTGATCGTGAGCGTGGTCGATCCGCTCTTGCCGTTGCCGTACGTGACCTTGTAGGCCAGCGTGTCGGTGCCCCGAAATCCCGGGTTCGATTGATACATGATCTGGTTGCCGGTGATGGACTTGCCGGCACAGTGCCCCGTGCTCGCGGACTGCGGCGTGCTCACCGCGATGATGCTCACCCCCGGGACGACCGTCACCTTGCCGTTGCTCGGGCGGCTCGTGATCGTGACCGAGGTGGCCAGCGGCTTGCAGTTCGCGTCCCAGGAGCGTTCGTCCACGAGCGGCAATTCGACGCCGGAGGCAGCCGGACGGGTCAGCCTGATCTCTTGGGCGAGCGTACTCGCGCCGATGAGCAAAGGCGCCAGCAACGCGATTGCCGGAATGAACGTGCGAATGGCGCTCCCTGCGGATATCTGGACCATGGCAATTCCCCTCGTTAGCCGTTCGTCGATCGGCGGCCGCGAGCAAGCTGCGGTGACGAGGTCGGCATCGCAACGGCTATTCGACCCGGTGCGACAGCGTGCCGGACCCTTCGAGGGTGCCGTCGTTGTGGTACCACTCGACGCTGCTGCGATCCGGTGAAAACACCAGGCGAACATTGTCGGGCTTGTAGTTGGGAGAGGCGTTGATCACGGTCGTCTTGCCCTCGAGTGTCCGGTCATCGGTCATCTTGCCGACCAATCCGATCTCGTTGAGGAGTTTTCCCTCGAGATCGTAGATGAGCACTTTAGCCGTATTCATATCCGGGTTCATCGTCAGGCGGTAGGCACGGGTCGCCTGGGGCTCGCCGTTGATGTACCGGCGGTCGACGTTGCCGGCATAGGTGCCCGCGATCGTAGTGGACGCTGCCGTGTTTTGGGCAACGAGGGGGCCCGCCTGGATGGTGCCGAGCGCAACCGGTCCGCCGGGCTGCGGCGCCGCCGGATGCAAGCGGACGATCTCGACGGCATTCGCCCGGACCGATGCCGGCGCAAGCAGCATGGCTGCGGCGATCAGCAAGATTTGAATCATGGCACGCGCCCCGGGACCGCACGATCGAGCCTAGCGGAGGCGATTTAGCGCTTCAACACGGCCCCGGAGGCCGATTGCCTAACTTCGCGGCAGTGCCGTTCACCCGACGTTCAGCTTGCGAGGCTCAATCCGAAGACGGGGCGAAACTCGGATCTTGTCAAGCTCCCTGCCGCACTCATATCCTGTTGCGGGGATGTCGGGGATGATTCGGGGGCGACCCAGGCATGCGGGGGCCATCTGGGCTACAATTTTGCCAGATTTGGTCCATAGCAGGCCTGTGGGCATTGGGAAGGGGATCCCTTCATGAAGCCGTTGCGGATCGAGATGACCCGGGATGTTGAATCCGGGCGCGCCGACAATCCGGCCGCCGATGCCCGGCTTGCGCGACGCGTTCTCATCGTCGAGGACAATTACTTCGTCGCGCATCAATGCGAGAGCGCGCTGGTCGAAGCCGGTTACGACGTCGTCGACATCGTCGAAACCGCGGACCAGGCCGTTCAAGCAGCGATGGACCGCCGGCCGGAACTGGTCCTGATGGACATTTATCTTCCCGGCAAGCGCGACGGCATCGACGCGGCGGTCGAGATCTTCCAGCGTTTCGGCATCCGCAGCATCTTCGCTTCGGCGCTGGCCGACGCCGCCGTGAAAGCGCGGGCCGAGTGCGCGCAACCGCTGGCGTGGCTCGCCAAGCCGTTCAACGATCGCAAGCTGGTTGCGACGGTGGAATCCGCGCTCGACGAGGTGAATGCTCTGCCGCAGACGCAACCCTGATTCCTGTTCGGCGCTCGCCTCGCGGACCCCGCCATCGGCTCAGCCCTAGTTCCGGAAAACCCCGACCGCGGCATTGCAGCCGGACCTGTCCGGAACCCCGCATCACCCTGCATACGCTTTTCGTGCTAACGTCCCGATCCGCCGGAGAACCATATGCCCAAGCTCGGCACGGTGGCGCTGATCGGGGTATCGGGGAGGCGCTACGAGTTCGCCGTCTATCTGCGCGAGGACGCATTCAAGCCGCTGGGCGCCGTGTATTTTCTCGCCAAGCGCATTCCGTTCGCCGAAGCGGAGGCGGAATACACCTGGATCTACGTGGGCGAGAGCGCCGACATTTCGCAGCGGCCGCTGGCCGGCAAGCACAAGCCTTGCATCGACGCCAACGAGGCAAACTGCTTCTGCCTCCACCTGGAGGATGACGCGCATGTTCGGACCGCCATCGTGGCCGATCTCGCCGGGGCCTATGACCCGCCGTGCAATCGCGATTAGGACCGCGATCGCACGCGGCCGGCCGGGGAACTACGGGCCGGATCGGCCGTTGCCTTGAGCGGTCTTTGGCGGGACCGTACCCCTTCCTGGGGGTTTCCTCCCTCGACTTGGGCCGCTCCGGTCATGCCCGGGCGGCCTCTTCCTGACGGCACGCGCGGAGTGCGGCGTAATGACGCGAGCGCCGCCGAGCCGGCGCCCGGAACTGCCGGTGTACTCGATATCGCCGAGAAAAAATCCCAAGCTCGATCCGCAGCCGGCGTCCGATGCGGAGAAGGCGCGGCAGGAGCGGGTGTCCGGACAGGAGCCGATGACCGGGGCACAGGCTTCCTATCTCAAGACGCTCTCCGAGCAGGCGCGCGAGCCGGACGCCTACGATGAAGCGCTCACCAAGGCCGCGGCCTCGGGGCGCATCGCCGCGCTGAAAGCCAAGCTCGCCAAGGAGAAGAACGCCGGATCGGAGCGCCCCGGCTGAATGCCGGATCGGCGTTTCGCCACGGCAGCAAGCAGAGCGCCGGGCGCCGGGCCCGGCGTTGCCGTTTGTTGCCAGGATCGAGCCAGTCCGGATCCCGCCCGCTCGCCGGAAGTATCGCAGTGCGCGGCGAACTCAGGCCTGCGTGCGCGGGCCGCACTCGCCCTCGGCGAGGATCTTAGTGTCGATCGAGATCGAAAGCGGGATGTCGCGGCCGACGAAGACCGGGTGGAGCACGTGAGCTTGGTAGCGCCAGACCTTGTCGTCGCCCAGCACGCAATCGCCGCTCAGGTCCGCGACCAGCATCGGCGGTCGCTCTCCCTGAAACGGCGGCCGGCCGTCGGCGCGGTAGAGGCTGATCACGCCGGCGAGACGCGCGTGATGCTCGTCCTGCGCAGCTACCTGCAAATTGTTGATGAGATGTCGCGTGGTGGTGTGGCCGCGCTGCCGGCGCCAGGCATAGAACGCGCGGATCTTGTCGTGTCCCCGGAACTGGTTGTCGCCGACCGCGAACAGGCCGTCGCTCAGGTAAAACTCGTGAGCCTTGGATCCCGCATTGAAATCCACGTCATGCCAGTAATTCGTCTCCAGGCAGTGGAGCACGTACCACAGCGCCGCTTCGTCGCGATCAGGCATGGCCACGTCGCATCGGTTGCGTGCGGGACGATGCGCCTCCGGATCCCCTCGCAGCTAGAACAACATTCCTTCGCGCGCGGTTCCACTTCCCACGCCGCCGGGCGGGCGACAACCTCATGGGGCCGGAGCGACCGGCCCCAACATCAGCCGCGCTTGCGGGTCCTCGCCCGCGCAGCCCGCGGACGCGCCGGGGCGCGCTTCGGGCTGGGCTTCACGCGCCGCTTCGCCGCGCGCGGGGGCGAACGCTTGAGTTGCGATGCCGGCCTGACGAGCTGGCTCTCGCCGACCACGCGATCGTGCGGCTCGCGCGCGCTCTTGATCTGATAGAAGAACTCGCCGTTGTGATCCGGCAGCTGGCGCACGATCTGATATTCGGTGGTGGGAGCGGATCGCTGGTGAAAAGCGGGAACGAAGTCGACTTTCTCGCCAACGCCGAATTTGTGACTACTACTCATATAAGCCGGACAAACAAGAGGATCGATCCGCCACCTTATCCGGTTCCATTGAAATTGCCAAGACCGATCAATGTCTTGCGTTGCGTGCTGCCGAGATGGTTAAGGCCGCGGGCGGCACGTTCCAAGACCCGGAATCCACGTCTATTTGACGATTCGGAGACTTATTTGGACGAAACCGGATGCATCGATCTTTGTGCAGTGCAGCATCCGCCGCGCGACGGTTTGGGCCGGACCAGCCCGGCATCCGGATGGAGAGGGGAGCCATTTTGAGGGGAGGGCCCGTCACGGCCGCCATGCCCGCGGCGTTTTCTTGGCGAGGCGTTCGTTCACCCGTGCGATGTCGACGACCATTCTGTGGTGAGTCCCGCGCCCGATTTCCTCGCTCTCGTCGCGCGCGCTCACCGTGAACTCGACGCGGCGCCCCTCGACCTTGGTGACTTCCGCCTCGGCGCGGATTTCATGACCGGCGGGGGTCGCGGCGAGGTGCCGGACGTCGACTGCGGTTCCGACTGCGGTTTCGCCGGCGTCGAGAAAGCCGCGGATGGCATCGAGCGCGGCGTTCTCCATCGCCAGGATCATGACCGGGGTGGCGAGCACGTTGGGGAGCATCGGATCCTTGAACCGGCTGGCGAGGTGCTCGGGTCGCACGCGCAGCGTGAAGCTGCCCCTGGCACCTACGGGAATCGGGCGCATGCGCTCCTCGCGATCTCGGCGCCACGCGCCCGGATCGGCCGGTACATCGAGCCAGCGGCTTCTTCCGTCAGAACCCCGTTACGGTCCGACGGGTGTGCTCGACCTCCGGCGCAGCGGCGAAACAATGCCCCACGAGCTTGCGCCATTCCTGGAAGTCCTCGGAGCCTCTGAAGTCGACCGTGTGGTTCTCGACCGTATCCCATTTGACGAACAGCCGGTACCGCTGCGGCTTCTCCACCGAACGCTGCAGCTCCATCCCCTGGCATCCGCGGGCGCGCTTGAAGATGGGCGCCGCCTTTTTCACCCCCGCTTCGAACTCGGCCTCGAGGCCGGGCTTGATGTCGATCTGAGCAATTTCCAGCACCATGGCTTCCGCTCCTCGTCAAAATCTTTGCATCACAATGCCGGCCGGCGGGCCGGCAGCAGTCGCGCGGGCAAGCGCGAGGCGACCAGCCCGACGATTCCCCTCGGCATGTAGATGATGAAAATCACCAGCAGGATGCCGTAGATGGTATTGGCGGCGCCGATCCAGGTGGTGCCGAACCAGACGCGCAAGGCTTCGCCGAGCACGATCGTGAGCACGGCGCCGACCGTCGGGCCGAGCATGGAGTACATGCCGCCGGCGATCGCCGCAAACACGATCTGCAACGACACGCCGACGCCCGCGAGCGTGTCGGGATTGAGATACATCACGAACTGCCCGTACAGCGCGCCGCCGAGCGCCGTCATTGCCGCGCTGAGGATGGTGACGGTGAGCTTCTGGCGGGTGACATGGATGCCGATCGCCGCCGCGGCGCCCTCGTCCTCCGAGATCGCCTCGAGCGCCGCGCTCGCCATGCTGGTGTCGACGCGGCGCCAGACCCAAAGCCCGAACAGCCACAGCCCCAGCGCCAGAAAGTAAAAATACCGCTTGTCGGCAAATTGAATTGCGATCCAGGACGGCGTTGGAACACCGTTCGGCGTCATTCCCAGCGATCCGCCGGTGATGTCCCGCGCCGCGACGATGGAGAGCCGCGCCACTTCGGCGAGCGCGAGCGTCACCAGCGCGAAATAATGCCCGACCACCTTGAGCCGGAAGCACGGATAGCCGATCACCACCGCGATCAGCACCGCCAGCGCCACCCCGATCGGGATGCCGAGCCAGGGCGTGAGCCCGGCGAAGTTCCACAGCAGGCCGGCCGTATAGGCGCCGGTGCCCAGAAACGCCCCGTGGCCGAGCGAGACCAGGCCGAATTTTCCCATCAGCGACCAGGCGGTGTAGATGAACCCCCAGATCAGGATGAGGATGACGATGTGTAGAAAATACGCGGAGGGAGAAAGCCACGGCAGCGCCGCGAGCGCCGCGAGTCCGGCGAGCCATGGCGCGCGCGTGCTCATGATCGGCCGAAGATCCCCTGCGGCCGCACGAAGATCAGCGCGATGAACACCACGAACGCCAGCACCTCGCCGATCTCCTGCGAGAAATAGAAGCCGCCGATCGAGATGATCTCGCTCATGATGAAGGCCGCCGCAAACCCGCCGATCATGTTGCCAAGCCCGCCCAGCACGCAGATCATGAAGGTGATGGGACCGAACGAGAGCCCGATGAAGGGGTGCACGTCGTATTGCAGCACCAGCAGGCAGGCGGCAAGCCCGGCCAGCGCCCCGCCGATCGCCGAAGTGACGAGGTAGATGCGCCGCTGGTCGACTCCCATCAGTCCGACGATTTCCCGGTCCTGGCCGATGGCGCGGATCGCGGTGCCGAGAAAGCTCTTCGACAGGAACACATAGAGCGCGCCGGCACCCAGCACGGCGACGCCGAAAGCGATCAGTCGGGCGAAGCTGACGTTCATGTCCGCGAATTCCAGGATCGGCAGGCGCAGGCCGATGTTGCGGAAATCGGTGCCGAACAACAGCGTGGCGAAGCTCTGCAGGAAGAACAGCAAGCCGCCGGTGGCGAGCAGCTGATTGATGGCGGGCGAGCCCAGGATCGGCGCGATGATGAGCTGGTGAACGAGCAGCCCCAATAAGGCCACGCTCAGGATGGCGATCAGGGCCGCGAGCGCCAGCGGCCAGTGATAATAGCCGTAGAGCCAATACACCACGTACATGCCGCACATCACCAGCTCGGCGTAGGCGATCCACACCACGTCGATGACGCCGAAGATCAGGTTGAGGCCGAGCGCCAGCAGCGCCAGCACGCCGCCCAGCAGCAGCCCGTTGAGGAGAGCCTCCACCAGATAAATATCCATCGCCTCAGCCTCTTCCCCGACTACAGTCCGAGATACGCTTGGCGCACGAAGGCATTGGCCTTGAGCTCGGCGGCCATGCCGGAAAGCTTGATGCGCCCGACCTCGAGCAGATAGGCGCGGTCCACGAGCTCGAGCAGCTGCTGCACGTTCTGCTCGACGATCAGCACGGTAAAACCTTCGCTCCGGATTTTTCGCACCAGATCGAACACCTGCTGCACGACCAGCGGCGCAAGTCCGGCCGAGGGCTCGTCGAGCAGCAGCAGCTTCGGCTTCGACATCAGCGCGCGGGCGATCGCGCACATCTGCTGCTCGCCGCCCGACATCGTGCCGGCGAGTTGGGTGCGCCGCTCGGCGAGCCGGGGGAAGAGCTCGTAGACCCAGGCGAGACGCTCGCCGAAATGTTTTCGCGCCTGCGGCATGTAGGCGCCGATGCGCAGGTTCTCCTCGACCGTGAGCTTGGGAAACAGCCGGCGGTTTTCCGGCACATGCGCGATGCCGCGCGCGACCACCCGGTAGGCAGGCACCCCGGTGAGCGCGCGGCCTTCGAAGGCAAGCTTGCCCGCGCGTCCGGGCAGCAGCCCGGAGATGACCCGCATCAGCGTGGTCTTGCCGGCGCCGTTGGGGCCGATGACGCCGACCGTCTCGCCGGCCTCGACCCTGAGATTGATGCCGAACAGCGCCTGGAACGAGCCGTAGGCGGCGGAGAGGTTGTCGATCTCGAGCACGGCCGGCGCTCACGCCCGAGCCGCATACGCCCACCCTCCCCTGGAGGGGGAGGGTCGGCAGCGAGCACTTCGCGAGCAGCCGGGGTGGGGTGATGCAGCTTCACCCCCACCCGGCTCGCCGCTTCGCGGCTCGCCGACCTCCCCCCTCCAGGGGGAGGTGGGAGCGTGGCTCCCACGCGCCGCATTGCGTGCAAGCCGTCTGCTCACTTGTGCCCCTTGCCCAGGTAGACTTCGATCACCTGCGGATCCTGCGCGACCTCTGTCGGGGCACCTTCGAAGATGTTCTCGCCGTGGTCCAGCACGATGACCCGGTCGACCACCCGCATCAGCACTCCCATGATGTGCTCGACCCAGATGATGGTGATGCCGAGCTCCGCGCGGATGCGCTCGAGCACGGCGGCCGCCTGATCCATCTCGGTGTGATCGAGGCCGCCCAGGCTCTCGTCGGCGAGCAGGATGCGCGGCTGCGTCGCCAGCGCGCGAGCGAGCTCGAGTTTCTTGAGGCCGGCCGCGCCCAGGCCGCCCGTGGTCGCGCGGGGATCGCTGGGCAGGCCCGCGAGCTCGAGCGCACGCGCCGCTTGCCGCTCGGCCTCGCCGCGCGTGACCCTCTGGCGTTGCCCGAAGAACGCCGCCAGCGCCACATTGCCGAGCAGGCTGAGCTTGCGGAACGGTCGCGGGATCTGAAAGGTGCGCGCGAGGCCGAGATGACAGACCTGGTCGGCGCTCATGCCGCCGATCTCGGAACCGTCGAGCCGGATCGAGCCGGAGGTCGGTCGCAGCGCGCCGGCGATCAGGTTGAAGATCGTGCTTTTGCCCGAGCCGTTGGGGCCGATCAGGCCGAGAATCTCGCCCTTGCGGAGCTCGAACGACACCCGGTTCACCGCCCGGAATCCGTCGAAGCTCTTGGTCAGGGATTCGACGGCCAGCACCGGCGGACCTCGATGATTCGATTCGTCTGCCTACGCTCGCCCCGCTGCAAGCAAGAGGGCGAGCGCGCAAACGCGATTGGGTTTCCGGTCAGCCTCACGTCACCGCGTAAGGGGAGGACGCCGGCAGCGGCAGCACGGGGTCGGCCGTGCGGATGGGAGTGGGCCACACCACCTTGGTGCCGTCCTTGACGTATTGCATGACGACGGGCGTCGAGCGCTCGTTCTGGCCCGACATCGGCGTGCCGGGCGGGAAGAATTTCACGCCGTAGCCCTGGATGGTGCCGCCGGGCGCAATGTCGACGTCGAGCGCCGCCTTGCGCACCGCTTCCGGATCGGTGCCGCCGTATTTGCTGATCGCGATCGGCAACACCTTTTCCAGCAGCAGCCAGGTCTGGTTGAACCCCATCGAGGTGTGCGGGGGCACTTCCTTGGCGCCGGTCTGCGCCTTGTAGCGATCCACCATGATCTTGATCAGGTCGCCCATTGCGGGCGCCAACGACTTGGGATCGAGCAGCTGCGCCGGCACCGGATCGACGTTGCAGAAATTGTCGATATCGGCCCCGAAGGTGTCGCGCAGCTTGTCGATCTGGCTGTAGCCCGCGCCGTTGCCGATCAGCATCTTGAAGCGCAGGCCGGCCTCGCGCGACTGGCGCAGGAACAGCGTGATGTCCGGGTTGTAGCCGGTGTGCAGGATGACGTCGGCGCGCGCGCGCCTGAGCTTGGTCACCAGCGAGGAAAGATCCGGTGTGCTCGCCGAGTAGCCTTCCCTGAGCACGATCTGATCGATGCCGCGCGCCTTGCACTGCGCGACATCCGCCTCGGCGACGCCGGTGCCGTACGGTCCGTCCTCGTAGATCACCGCGACCTTGAGGTCCTTGGGATCGACGCCGAGCTTGGCCTTGGCATGCTCCGCGAGGAACGATGCTCCGGCTTCGCCGTATTGATCGGAATGAATCTGCGCCCGGAACACGTAGTGGAGGTCCTTGCCCTTGAACACCGAGGAGGCGATGGCGGTGGTAATCCAAAGAATCTTCTTCCGTGCCTCGAGCTTCGCGGCGAGCGGCACCGCATGCGCGCTCGAATAGATGCCGAGAATGATGTCGACGTTTTCTTGGTCGATCAGGCGCTCTGCCTCATTGATGGCCACGTCGGCCTTGCTCTGGGAATCGGCCTTGACCGGCTCGACCTTGTATTTGCCGAGCACGCCGCCGTGCTCGTTGGTGAGATCCATCGCGATCTGCGCGCCGATCGCGCACGGCAGCGACCCGGCCGCCGCGAACGGGCCGGACAGATCGTAGAGCACGCCGATCCGGATCGGTTTTTCCTGCGCCCGGACGAGCGAGGGCACGCTCAGGAGCGGGCTCGCCGCAACGCCGGCCGCCGCAAGCTTGAGCACGGAACGCCGTGTCTGCATGGGATCCTCCCTATGTAATTGAAATTTAACGGTTATTTTGCCATCAAGCGTAGTGGGCGCCAAGTTTGCTGTCAATGGCCTGAGTGATGCTGGAGTGGACAATCTCGCCACCGTCGATGAGCATTCGCCGGCAACGTTGCTTGCGCAAAGAGGAGATTGCCGTGAATCACCGGGCGGATCTGCGCGTCGGGCTTGCGGGACTGGGCGCGATCGGCATGGCGATTGCGCGCCGGCTCGAGGCGGGGATTCCCGGGCTTGCGCTTACCGCCGCTGCGGCACGCGACAATAGCGCCGCGGCAGCGCGGCTTGCCGCGAACGCGATCGCGGCACGGATGGTCGCGGCCGCGGCGTTGCCTGAGCATTGCGACGTGATCGTCGAATGCGCGCCGGCGGCGGCGTTTTGCTCGATCGCCGCGCCCGCGATCGAGGCGGGGCGCATTTTCGTCGCGCTCAGCGCCGGCGCGCTGCTCGACCACATGGAGCTGCTCGACCGTGCCGCACAGACGGGTGCCCGCATCCTGGTGCCGACCGGGGCGCTGATCGGGCTCGACGCCGTGCGCGCCGCGGCCGAAGGCGGCATCGGTTCGGTCAAGCTCGTGTCGCGCAAGCCGCCGTCGGGGCTCGTCGGTGCGCCGTATCTGCAGGCGCGCGGCATCACGCTCGCCGGACTTACCGAGCCGATGAAACTGTTCGAAGGCAGCGCGCGCGAGGGGGTGCGGGGCTTTCCGGCCAACGTCAACGTCTCGGCGGCGCTGGCGCTTGCCGGCATCGGTCCCGACCGCACGCGCCTGGAGATCTGGGCCGATCCGGGGATTTCTCGCAACATCCATCACATCGAGGTCGATGCGGATTGCGCGCGCTTCTCCATGACGATCGAGAACGTGCCCTCGGAAAACCCGCGCACCGGCAAGATCACGGCACTGAGCGCCATCGCCTGCCTGCGCGGCCTGGTCGGCACGCTACGGGTGGGGAGTTGAGGGCGACCGCGAACGTTCGCTTGCCGGGGACGTTCCAACCCGGGCGACCTCGCGAGGCGATGACCCAGGCCGACTCGATTCACGCTGTCCTCATGACTTCCACACGAGGAGGTAGATGACGACGATGGCGCACGCGGCCTCCACGGCGAGCTTCAGAGCGATATCGAGCACACTGTCCTCCGCTTACTGCACGAGCGCCATGTTCGCCCTTGAGCCCCGAGGAAGCCCGCTGGAATTGCAGCGAACCGGGCGAGCACCAGCACAGCAATTGATTCCTGTCGTCGCCGGGTCGGCGATCGACCTCGGCGGCCATGATATCCGCTCGCGCGCAGTTCCCGCCAGAGGACGCGGTTTAGCGCTCCCGGCTCAGACCGGGCGACTACGGCCCGTCGGGTTCGCAGGCGCCATTTCGACTCGTCAAGATACCAGCACCAAGGATCACAATGGGCGCGAGCAGTGCGAGCAAAATGAGAATTCTTGCGGACATGATGGCCAGCCCCGTTGGATCGACGCGTCCCAGGACTCCAACACCCATACCCACATGGATGCCAAGCAAGAAATGCGCCGCCGCCAGCGGCCCGTTTTTCCATAAGATTTCGCGCCCTTTGCCGATTGCTTGTGCATAGTGCCCATACTTTGTCTTCAGTGCCTGGGCGGCCGCACGCCGTTCCGCGGCATGGGGCGTCGTACGATGCGCAGGTTACCCGGATGCGCACGGCGGCGAGGCAAAATGCTGCGCAAGGGAGTTGGCATAATAGCGCAGCAGCACCGTCTCGCGCGGATTGGCCGAATAGTTTCCATCGCTCGCTTCGACGATGCGGCGCAACTCGAGCATGCGCAGGCCGACGCGCACGGCGTAGCCTATGTCGCCG
>WNFD01009687.1_pt1 | contig 19301 bp, 21 predicted proteins | sample 5400491 | NCBI WGS metagenome assembly WNFD01 (sample SAMN13153343, study PRJNA577476) | soil metagenome | isolation source: 120 cm saprolite under Douglas fir tree site 2 hole 2 replicate 2 | place: USA:California | collected 2015-04-18 | reverse complement strand
CGCAAAGAACGCCACGGCACCCTTTGCGCTCTTAGCGAAACCTCAGCGTCCTCTGCGTTCGTTTTTCATAACCGATTCACCCGCAGATAAACCAATCCCGAACGCCGGAGCGAAGCCGAAGGGCGAAGCGACTGAATCCATTGCCTTTGCCTCTGCCGTTGTTTTTTATTCCGCGTTTTCAGCCCAAAAATCGCATGTCAAGCCCCAAAACTACCTAACCCGTTACCCCACAGCAACATCCGCGTGGCATTTTAGTTACCCTCAACCCGCTATACTGGATATATAGATCAAAAAAAGCAACCCGGGAACACTGCCCCACCCTAACTCCATGAAAATAAGTATTTTAGCCGCAACCCATTTGTTATGAATATTTTGCAGACACCAACCATCTGCAAGCCATTGAATACAAGTATCTTATGCCCAAAATACCCCCAGAGGGGGAGGGGGTACCCCAAGCCAGGAAAGAAGAACGAATGCTAATACCTTCAATTGATCTGATGGACGGCCGCATCGTCCAGCTCGTCCAGGGAGAAAAGCTGAAGCTGGCCTTCGACGACTTCGAGTACTGGATCGAACGCTTCTCAAAGTACCCAGTCGTTCAGTTGATCGACCTCGACGCCGCCATGCGTCAGGGCGAGAATCGCAGCCTGATCGAAATGATCTGCAAACGCCTGCCCTGCCAGGTAGGCGGCGGCCTCAAAACCGCCGAAGACGGACGAATCCTCCTCGAAGCCGGCGCGAAGCGAGTCATCTACGGCTCCAGCCTCTTCGGCGCAGCCGAAGCCGACGAACCCCGCCGCCACAAGCTCATCCGCCTCGAGTTCGCCGAAGAATTAAAGAAGACACTCGGCGAAGAAGCCTTAGTCTTCAGCGTCGACACCAAAGCCGGCAAAGTCGCCATCAAAGGCTGGAAGGACTCCGTCGACCTCACTCCCGAAGAAGCCATCACCTGGCTCGAAGACTCCTGCGCCGCCTTCCTCTACACCCACGTCGACACCGAGGGCACCATGCAGGGCTTCCCCATCAACGTAGCCGCCATCCTCCGAGCCTGCACCGCAAAGCAATTAATCGTAGCCGGAGGCATCAAAGAACGCAGCGAAATCGACGCCCTCGAAGCCATGGGAGTCGACGCCGTAGCGGGCATGGCCGTCTACTCCGGCGCCATGGAAGCCTAGTCTCTAATCCGTGTCATCTGTGTAAATCCGTGTTAAGCCTTCAACAAGGAAGCCGCACCGACACGCCAGCCCGCTGCAACTCCGCCTTCAACTCCCGCGAATCCGTCACACCAAAATGAAAGATACTAGCCGCCAGCGCCGCATCCGCCCGCCCCCGCCCAAAAACCTCAACAAAGTGCCCGGCACTTCCAGCCCCACCACTCGCAATCACCGGAATCTGCACCGCCCCACTCACCATCGCGGTCAACTCACAATCGAACCCACCCCGCATCCCATCCGTATCCATCGAAGTAAGCAAAATCTCCCCCGCCCCCCGCTCCTCGGCCTCACGAGCCCACTCCACCACCCGCAACCCCGTCGCCTTCCGCCCACCACTCACAAAAACTTCAGCCTCCCCCACCGGAGCACCTGCAACTCTCCGAGCATCGATCGCTACAATCACCGCCTGCGCCCCGAAGCTCCCACCAATCTCCCCAATCAACTCCGGCCGAGCGATCGCCGACGAATTGATGCTCACCTTATCCGCTCCCGCATCGAACACCGCCGCCGCGTCCTCCGCACTCCGAATCCCTCCACCAACAGTAAACGGCACAAACAACTCCGCAGCCGTTCTCTTCACCGTGTCGAGCAGCGTCCCCCGCCCCTCATGGGTCGCCGTAATATCCAGCAGCACAATCTCATCCGCTCCCGCCGCCGCATGACGATGCGCCAGCTCCGCCGGATCGCCCGCATCGACGATGTCCACGAACTGCACGCCCTTCACCACGCGCCCATCCCGAACATCCAGACAGGCGATAATCCGCTTCGTCAGCATCTCTACCCCAATCGTTGCGGCACAGCACCAGCCACCGCAACCCTCTCACCCTCGCACACCATCCGCGCGATCGCCTGCGAAGCATCCACCTTCGATCCACTCTCCGCAAACCAGGCCACCAGCAGCCCCTGCCGCGGCGCAGGCAGATGGTACTCCATCCCCCCATCCGACAGCACCGCCACCGCCTGCCCCGTCCCCACCAACGTACCCGCCGGCACCAGATGCTGCAACACCGTATACTCCGGCTCCCCTTCAGCAAGCGTCAATTCATACAAAAAAGGCATCTCTACAACTCCACAAAGTTCTTCAGAACCTGAAGGCCCACAGTACTCGACTTCTCCGGATGAAACTGCACACCCATCACATTCTCCCGCTCAACAACCGCCGTAAACGCTCCACCATATTCCGTCACTGCGGCAGTCGCCTCTACAACCGGTGCCCGCCACGAGTGAGTGTAGTAAACAAACCCGCCATCCTTCACCCCACGCAGCAACCGCGAATCCGCTCGCACACCCTCCAGCGAATTCCATCCCACATGCGGAGACTTCAACTCCGCCCCGTCGTACAAAGTAGGGAACCGCTCACACATTCCTGTAATGTGCCCCAACCCAGCAATCCCCGGAGCCTCAGTAGACCCCTCAAACAACCACTGCAGCCCCACACAAATCCCCAGGAACCAAGCCCCCTTCGTCACACTCTCCCGCACCGCCTCCGCCAGCCCCAACTCCTGCAACAGAGAGGTAGCCTGGAAGTGCCCTACTCCCGGTAGAACCACCTTCGCCGCCCCCAGCACCACCTCAGGGTTCTGCGTCACCACAATCTCACAAGCGCCGAGATAATTCAGCGCCTTCACCACGCTCGTCAGATTCCCCGCCTTGTAATCAATTACTGCAATCATCAGAATCCAGCCTTTACCCCTACAACAAACCCTTCGTACTCGGCAGCATCTCCCGCATCCGTTCATCCCGCGAGCAAGCCCCGCGCAGCGCCCGAGCAAACGCCTTGAAGATAGCCTCGATCTTGTGATGGTTGCTCCGCCCATACATCGTCTTTACATGCACATTCGCCTTCGCTCCCCGGGCAAACCCATCGAAGAAGTCCGCCAGCAACTCGCTCTGAAAGTCTCCCACCAGCCGCACCTTCACCTTGTCATCGACGACATAAGCAACTCGCCCACTCATATCCACTGCAGCCACCGCCAGCGTCTCATCCATCGCCATCACAAAATATCCAGCGCGCATGATGCCCTTCTTATCGCCCAGCGCCTTCCCAAAAGCCTCCCCAAGCGCAATCCCCACATCCTCGACCGTGTGGTGCTGATCGACATCGAGGTCCCCGGTACACTTCAGCGTCAGGTCGAACCCCCCATGCCGCGTAAACAGCTCCAGCATGTGATCGAAGAATCGAATCCCCGTCGACACCTTATAGGCGCCCTGCCCATCAACGACCAGCCTCAACGCAATCTGCGTCTCGGTCGTATCCCGTTTGATCGTCGCTGTCCTCACACCTTTAGCCATTACTCGAACTCCCTCACGCCTTCGCCGTCTTGCTGACTCGCCAATTCGCCAATCTGCTGCTTCTTCCATCCAATCTCATTCAGCGAAATCTTCAACGCAGACAGTCCTCGCGTCACATGCTCTTCCAGCCCAATCGTAATGCGCACAAAGCCATCGCAACCTGGGTCGGTCGACCGATCGCGTAGCAGCACTCCATTCGCTCGCATCGCTTGTACGAGTTCCTTATGTTTGGGCCCAATATTCATCAGCACGAAGTTCGCGTGGCTCGGAAAGAAGGGAACCCCCAACTCGCGCAACCCATCCATCATCCGCTCGCGTCCTGCCCGCACCTGCCCCGAATACCAGGCAACATACTCTTCATCCGCAAGCGCCACCGGCAGGCAGTCCAGCGCCACCCCATTCACGTTGTACGGCGAACTCACTTTCCGCACATACTTCAACAGCTCCGCATTCCCCGCCAGCATGCCGATCCGCAGATTCGCCAGTCCATACGCCTTCGAGAACGTTCGCGCCACAATCAGGTTTGGTACCGTAGCCAGATCGTCCATCACCGACGCCCCATCAAAGTGGTAATAGGCCTCATCCACCATCAGCACTGCCTGCGGAGCCGCCGCCGCAATTGTCAGCAGGTGCTCCCTGCCGACCACCGTGCCCGTAGGGTTATTCGGCGAAGCCACGATAATCAGCTTCGTCCGCTCCGTAATTGCCGCCCTAAACCGTTCGAACGGAAACTCCAGCGTCGCATCCGCCTGCACCTTCCGCAGATGTGGCGTCATCATCTGCACACTCACGTCATACATGAAAAAGGAAGGCGTTGCGATCAACGCTTCATCTTCTGCTTCGAGAAACGCACAACACATGAGGTGAATCGCCTCATCCACACCGTTGGTCAGCACTACCTGCTCCGTCTGCAATCCGAAGTGCTTCGCGACAACCCGCTCCACCGGCTCCCGCTCCGGATACTTCGTCAACTCCTCCGCAGTCACCATGCGCAGTCTCTCCATCACTCGCGGCGAAGACCCAAAGGTGTTCTCGTTGAAGTCCAGCCGTAACGCAGTGCGTCCTGCCAGTGGCGGATGATACTCCGGCATCTCCAACACTGCCTTACGTGGCTTCACTGCCCTCGAACTTATAGCAGTATCAGTAACAATCATTGCATCCTCACTCGCACGCTCTCGGCGTGTCCTGTCAAACCCTCGGCCTCAGCCAGTGCAATCGCATGCGGGCCCATCTGCTTCAGCCCTTGTCGCGCGTACTGCTGCACCGTGATCACCTTCACAAAATCCATCACGCTCAACCCGCCACGAACGCGCCCAACCCGCCCCGTAGGCAGCACATGATTCGGTCCGGAGACGTAGTCCCCCATTGACTGCGGCGAATGGTCTCCAACAAACACTGACCCCGCATTACGAACCCACTTCAGATCGTTTGTTGTATCCACGGTCAAATGTTCTGGCGCCAGGCGGTTCGTCAGCTCCTGCGCCTCGCGAACCGTAGCAGTTACAAATATACAGCCCTGCGCGCCAAGCGCCCGCTTCGCAATTGTATTTCTCCTTGCTTGAATCTTTACCTCGACCGCAACCCTCTTAGCCAAAACCTCATTGCTCGTAATCAACACAGCGAGTGCCTCAGGATCATGCTCTGCCTGCGCAACCAGATCGGCTGCAATCCCGGCCGCGCTCCCTGTCTCGCTGGTTACTACAATCTCCGTCGGTCCCGCGGGCATGTCGATCCCACACTCATCCGAAACCAGCACCTTAGCCGCTGTCACATACAGGTTCCCCGGGCCTACAATCTTATCGACCCGCTCAATCGCGGACGTCCCAAACGCCATCGCCGCGATTGCCTGTGCCCCACCCACCCGATAAAACTCCGTCACCCCGGCGAGCCAGGCCGCCGCCATCGTCTCTTTCGCAGGCTTCGGCGAACACACCGCAATCCTCGCCACCCCCGCCACCTGCGCTGGCGATACCGTCATCAGCAACGTCGAAGGGAGCGGATACCGCCCACCCGGCACATAGCAACCCACGCTTCCGAGTGGTCGAACAATCTGCCCAGTTTTCACTCCTGGCACAGGAGAGATCGTCCACTCCCGCGGCAACTGCCCCTCCGCGAACGCAAGGATATTTCCCCGCGCCACCATCATCGCAGCTTGCAACTTCGGCGTCGTCTCCTCCCAAGCGGCCTTCATCTCGTCGCGAGAGACCAGCAATGCCTGTCCCTTCGCAAGTCCGTCGAACTCAGCCGCATACTTCAACAACGATCGATCGCCGTTCTTGCGAACCTCCGCAAGAATGCGTCGCACCACAGGCTCCACGCGCGCCGTATTCACAGCCCCGCGCTGCTCCAATGTCTCGATCAGCACATCCGCTGCCGCCCTGCCGCGACCAAAGGTCTTCACCAACTTCATCGCAAAACTCCAGAAAACAGCCGTAGCTATTGCCATTAGCTTCCAGCTGAAAAACTGCTACCTAGATCACAACCTTACTCAACGGATACTCCACAATTCCCGTTGCACCCGCCGCCTTCAGCTTCGGAATCACCTCGCGCACCAACGCCTCATCCAGAATCGTATTCAGAGCCACCCACTCAACATCGCTCAACTGCGAAACGGTCGGCGAGTTCAACGCCGGCAGTACGCCAACGACCTTTTGCAGATCCACCTTCCGCGCATTCAGCATCAAACCGACTCGTCCCTGCGCCGCAATTGCCGCATTCAACATCAACGAGATGTTGTCGATCTTCTTGCGCTTCCACTCATTCTTGTAAGCAGTCTTATTCGCGATCAGCTGCGTCTCACTCTCCATTAGCGTCTCGATAATCCGCAGCCGATTCGCCCGCAGCGAAGATCCAGTCTCTGTGACCTCCACAATCGCATCGGCCAGCGTAGGCGGCTTCACTTCCGTCGCACCCCAGCTGAACTCCACCGTCACTGGAATGTTTTTTCCAGCAAAATATCGCTTCGTAAACTCAACCAGTTCGGTCGCAATAATCTTCCCCGCCAGGTCCTCCGGCTTCTGAAACGGCGAATCCTCAGGCACAGCAAGCACCCACTTCACCTTCTGCCGGCTTTGCTTGGAGTAGGTGAGACTCGTCACAAACTCCACGTCCGTCTCGTTCTCCAGAACCCAGTCATTCCCAGTCAATCCGGCATCGAGCGCACCATGTTCGACATACCGCGCCATCTCCTGCGCCCGCACTAGCATGCACTCAATCTCAGCATCGTCGACGGAAGGGAAGTAGCTCCGCCCATTCGCAAAGATCCTCCAACCCGCTCGCTCAAATAGCGCAATCGTCGCATCTTGCAAACTGCCCTTAGGAATTCCCAGCTTTAGTTTCTTCGTCTCGCTCACTTCGCCTCCGTAGCAATGTTCTTCGTAAAGCAACTCACCGTACCCTCATGGCACACCAATCCATCGCCTTCAACTTCCACCTTGAATAGCAACGCATCATTGTCGCAGTCGGTCGAAGCCTCAATCACTCGCAACCGATTGCCGCTGGTCTCGCCCTTCATCCATAGCTTTTGCCGCGTCCGGCTCCAGAACGTGACAAACCCAGTCTCGAGTGTCTTCGCATAGCTCACGTCATTCAAGAAGCCGAGCATCAACATCTCGCCCGTCTTCGCGTCCTGGACTATGCCCGGGACCAGGCCATCCATCTTGGCAAAATCAATCTTAACGGCATCAATCATTCTCATCTCTCCTGGGTTCCTCCTCATGCAAAATAGAAAGACCCGCTCGCGGTGTACGCGTCAGCGGGCCTTTCGAAATCCTGAGTAAGCGCTTGTTACTTCGCTACACCGGACACAGCCGCCAACACGCTCTCCGCGTGATGATGGTGATGCCCGTGATGGAGGTGCAGCAAGCTCATCTCTATTTCAGAGTAGCTTTCAAGCATCGAGAAGTCAACTCATCCTGCACCCAGGCGGAAAATTTCACACAATAGCCGATCGCGAACTTGCTCATTGACGCGCCCCGCGCGCTCTCGTACTCTTCCGCAGTAAGGTACCCACCCCACAAGGAGACCTCCGATGTTCAATCTTCGCCGCAAGCTACTTGCCGCTGCCCTCCTGTTCGCCGTTACCCCAGTCTTCAATGCCGCTCAGACGCCCAAACCAGCAGCGGCCAAAGCGGCAGCAACTGCAGCGCCACTCGATATCAACACCGCCACAGCCGACCAGCTCAAGGCCTTCCCGGGCATCGGCGACGCCTACTCCAAACGCATCATCGACGGCCGCCCCTACACCGCCAAGAACCAGCTCGTCACCCGCGGCATTCTCCCCCAGGCCACGTACAACAAGATCAAGGACCAGATCATCGCCAGCCATCCGAAGAAATAACAACCGACAAATTCGCTTCGAAACTCAGGACTGGCTGCGAAGATGCAGCCAGTTTCTTTGCGCCAGCGATCCACCAGGCTCCCGTACATTATTCTGCCCGGGCCGACATCTCGGAAAGAAAAAAGAATACAGTGGTGGCAGCAGCAACCACTGGGCGCGGAAACTGCGCGGGAGGAGCGAGGAGGTGGCAAGGAGGGAGGTGTCATCGAAGGCTCCCATTCCCCCGGCGCCACGTAGCTTATATCCCCCAAATTAGCCATTGTCACGTTCGATTCAAGTGTCGCTTGCTTTCATTGAATCGTTTAGAGTTGATGCATATTGAGGTTTTCGACTCAACAGACCCTGGCGAGCCGACGATCTAGACGACCACGATGCCCGCCAAGTCCTTCCATCTCGACTGTCTCGCCGCTCGCCTCATCACTGCCATCGCGATACTCGGGACTCTAACCGGCTGCCAGGCCATCGTCAGCTCCGCTCCGGAGGCGCACGTCCGCATCATCAACGCGACTCCCGACGCGCCACGGCTCGATCTCTACCAGGACTCCAACGCTCTCGCCTTCAACTTGGATTTCGGCACCGTCACCTCCTACATCCAGCTTGCTCCCGGCGCCTACAACATCACCGCCAACACCGCAGGAACCAGGCAGGTTCTCTCCACCGCGAAGACCACCTTCACCACATCGGGTCAATACACCGTCCTGATCGGCAACACCGCAGCCAGCCTGCAGCAGTTAACCCTCGCAGACCAGAGCCAGCCCGCGCCTGCCGGCCAGACCGCGCTCCGTTTCATCAACCAGGCCACGCGCGCCGGTGCGGTCGACATCTATCTCGTCCCCGCCGGTCAAAAGGTCAACGCCGTTACTCCCTTCGTCACCGGCATCGCTTTTGGCGCCAACACTGGCTACATCAACGTCCCAATCGGCACCTACAGCCTCGCGATGCTACCCGCAGGAACCATCCCCGCCAGCACCACCATTGCTACTTACAACGGACCCCAGGTGACCTACTCCGCCGGCGCTGCCCGCACCATCATCCTCATCGATCCACCGCTCGTCACCGCCCCAGGTATCAAGGTCATCACTGCAAATGACTTCGACCCTCCCGGCACAATCGACTGATTTGCATACCGTCTCCGCCAGCAAAGCAAAAAGGGCCGCGAGGAATCTCCCCAGCGGCCCTTTCTTTTTGTTCCCTAAGAACTAGTACCGGTAGTGATCCGCCTTGTAAGGCCCATCCACCGGAACGCTCAGATAATCCGCCTGCTTCTTCGAGAGCGTCGTCAGCTCTCGGATGGCCCGTCGCGCAACCCAGGTTCACCAAGCGGCCCTCGGCCAGAATGAAGATGCTGTTGCCGCTCTCGAACGTGTACTTGTCCACCTGCGGTTTGATGTTCAGCTTCTTCACACCCTTCAGAGCATTCAACGGCTCCATCTGGATCTCGTTATCGAAGTGGCCGATGTTGCACACAATCGCCTGATCCTTCATCAGCTTCATGTGCTCCACCGTGATGATGTCCACGTTACCCGTGCAGGTCACATAGATATCGCCGCGTCCCAGCGTCTCTTCAAGCGTTGTGACCTCGTATCCTTCCATTGCAGCCTGCAGCGCATTGATCGGATCGATCTCCGTCACAATCACACGAGCACCAAGCCCACGCAGCGAAGCCGCCGAACCCTTGCCCACATCGCCATAGCCACACACGACGGTGACCTTGCCCGCGATCATGACGTCAGTCGCGCGCTTGATCCCATCCACCAGCGACTCGCGGCAGCCATACAGATTGTCGAACTTCGACTTGGTCACCGAGTCATTTACATTGATCGCCGGTACCAGCAACTGGCCCTTCTCCAACATCTGATAAAGCCGATGCACGCCTGTTGTCGTCTCCTCGGAAACACCGCGCCACTCCTTCGCCACATCCTGCCAGCGCGTCGGAGTCTCCGCGTAGACCTGCTTCAGCAGATTCTTGATGACCTCTTCCTCATGTGAGCCCGAAGGCGAATCAACCCACTTGTCACCCTTCTCCAGCTCGACGCCCTTGTGGATCAGCAGCGTCACATCACCGCCGTCATCGATCACCAGTTGCGGTCCCTTACCGCCGGGAAAGCTCAAAGCCTGGTTCGTGCACCACCAGTACTCCTCCAGCGTCTCGCCCTTCCACGCAAACACCGGCACGCCCGCCGCCGCAATAGCCGCCGCCGCATGGTCCTGCGTCGAGAAGATATTGCAGCTCGCCCAGCGCACCGTCGCACCCAGGGCAACCATCGTCTCAATCAGCACGGCCGTCTGAATCGTCATGTGCAGCGAACCCGTTACGCGCACGCCCGCCAGCGGCTTACCCGCGGCATACTTGTTGCGGATCGACATCAATCCCGGCATCTCCTGCTCGGCGATATCGATCTCCTTACGGCCAAAATCCGCCAGCGAAATGTCCGCTACTTTATAATCCGCCGCCTTCTCTTGGACCGCAGTCTTATCCACTGTTGCTGTCGCCATTACTGCACCTCATCTCAAATTTCTGAATTCGTTACGAGCCCTCCCAGAATAACAGTTTGGGCAGCACTTTCGACCCTTGATGTATTGCATGTTTTAACAAAAGGCACTATTTTCAGCCACATCAAAGACACATTCATTTTCCCGAGCAATGCATTTTCACGAGGCATTCAAACGCCCCGGTCTCGGCACCGCAAGACTCAACATCGCTGCAATCAACGCCAGTCCGCCAATCAGGTACAGGCCACCCGCGTAGCTATGCGTCGCATCCCGCAACCGCCCCGTCACATACGGACCCAGAAATCCCCCGCACGCACCGATCATCGTAATAATCGCAACCCCGCCGGCCGCCGCCGCACCTCCAATCATGCGTGTAGTCAGCGCCCAGAACGGCCCCATCGTGCTCCAAAGTCCAATCGCCACAAGCGACATCGCGCACAAAGCCACCGGGATATTCTGTGCATGTGCTGCCCACGCGAACCCAACAGCCGCGAGCGCCATACAACCCGCGAGATGTCCTCGTCTCTCATTCCACCGGTCCGAAGTCCACCCAAGCACCACGGTAAAGATCGCCGCTAGAAGGTACGGCACCGTCGCATACCGCGCGATCAAACTTGCATCCCGGCCTCCGGCTCCTTGCGCCAATCCGCTCAGAATCAGGGGCATCCACAAATTGACGATATAAACCCCAATCTGAATGATGATGTACACCCCGGCCAGCATCCACACCGCAGGCAGCCTGAAGGCGTCGAGCAGATGGTGATGTTGCGCCGCACCATACCGCTCCTGGTCTTTCTGCAACTCACTCTTCAGCCATATCCTCTCCTCCGGCTTCAACCAGCCGGCCACCGCCGGGCCATCCTTCAGCACAAACAGCACAGAAATCCCCACCAGAACCGTCGGCACACCCTCAAACAAAAACAGCCATTGCCATCCACTCAGACCGTACACCCCATCCATCTTCAACAACGCGCTCGAAAGCGGCCCGCCAACCACGCCGGCCAGCGAAGTAGCCGTCATAAACTTGGCCACCGCCCGCGCCCGTTCGTGAGAAGGAAACCAGAAGGTCAAGTAAAGAAGCATGCCAGGCACAAACCCAGCCTCAGCCACTCCCAGCAGAAACCTCAAAAGATAAAACGAACCAGCCGACCCCACCCACACCATGCAGGCCGACACCAGACCCCACGAAATCATGATGCGCGCGATCCATATTCGTGTCCCCACCCGCCGCAGGATCAGGCTACTCGGCAGATCGCACAGCGCATATCCAAGAAAAAATATTCCCGCGCCGGTTCCATACACGGTATTGCTGAAGTGCAGGTCACGCTGCATATCGATGGCTGCAAACCCCACGTTCACGCGGTCCAGATACGCCACGATGTACAGCAGAAACATATAAGGAATCAGCCGCCACGAAATCTTCGCATACAGCGCGCGACCATCCACCACCGTCTTTGTCATGGCCACCAATTAAGCCAGCCAAAGATCCAGTGGACGATTGTTAAGAAGCCAACCGCAAGGCATCCCATCAATAATGAGATAACGGCCAGACCAATCGCATTTTGACGTCTTCGTTGCCATTTGGTCGGCTTTTCAGGCAAATGAATATGTGCGTATTCGTCATAGGACAAGCCCTCGATCTGCCAATCGACGTCTTCGTGGCAAACCCAGGGCTGCTTATTTAAGTTTTGATTCTGTCCTTGCGCGGCTCTAGCTGTCGCGATCGCTAATCGAAGAAAGCCACCTCGATTTCCTAAAATCGACTCACCCATGTCTGGAGGCATCACGACCATCGCTGGTGGAGTATCAGACTTCAGCGCCTCTTCCTCCAGAAAGGCAATAGCTGCTTCGATCTTTTCGTTCATGTTGGTGACTGACCTCTAGCAATCTTCAAAAACACATGCCAGTGAGGGTATCACCGCACAGCATCTTTCTCCGCCTCCAGCAACCTCCGCTTCCGCTCCACGCCCCAACGATATCCCGTCAGAGAGCCATCTTTCCCCACCACACGATGACACGGCACCACTATCGCCACCGGATTCGACCCGATCGCCGCACCGACCGCTCGCGAAGCCTTCGGCACACCCAACTGCAGCGCCAGCTCCGAATAACTCCGCGTCTCTCCCCGCGGAATCAGCTGACTAGCCACAAACGCAACCGCGTCCGCGAGCCAACCCGTATTTCCCTTAGCCGCGACCAGTTGAGCCTTGGAAAACTTCTCCCGCAGCCCAGCCACCAACTCCTTATCATCGCGCCCAAACGCAATCGAGCAGATCCCGACATCCGTCGTCGCAACCAGCATCCGTCCCAGCGGACTGGCCGCCGTCGTATAACGAATCAACAGTCCCGCTCCACCCTCCCGCATCACACGCGGCGTCATCCCCAGCGCCGCCGAGCTCTTCTCATACAGCCTGCTGCTCGACCCAAACCCCGCCTCATAGATCGCATCAGTAATCGGAGCCTTTCCTGTCTTCGGCTCGCGCACTTTATTTTTGAACCTCTCCAGTCGCGCCTCCTTCGCATACTGCCCCGGACTCACCCCCAGCACCCGCTTGAACCCGCGCAGAATCGTCAGCCGTCCCACCCCAGTAGCCTTCGCCACATCGCCCAGCCGCGTCCGCGCTTCAGAATCCGCATGCTCCCGCAGATACTCAGTCACCACCGCAATCGCGCCCGCCTGCGGATCGGCCTTCGCCTCCGTCCGCTCCGGCTCACACCGCTTGCACGCCCGATATCCCGCCGCCTCGGCCAGCGCCGGGGAAGGGAAGAAGCTCACCTGCTTCCGCGTAGGCCGCCGGCTCGCACAACTCGGCTTGCAGTAAATCTTCGTCGACTTCACCGCATATACAAACTGGCCATCCGCACGCGCATCCCGTTCCAGCACCTGCTGCCACTGCTTCCCGGGAAAATAACTCGGGACAACCATCGCGCCGTCACTTGTCTTCACTGCACTAGTCATCGTCATTCCAGTATCCTCCCACGTCACCCGCTTCGGCCACACTCCGTTTCGTTCCTTCAAACTCGTATGACCGTCTCCGCGTAAACTGTTCGACAATGCAATGCAGCCGTTCCAACTCGATCCTCGCCGCAACCCTTTCCCTTGCGACCGCTGCGCTTACCCAGAACCTCACCACTCCGCCACCCTCGCAACACCCCATCCTCACCGTCACCGGCAAAGGCGTCCAGATCTACACCTGCCAGCAATCCGCCGCCGGGCCGCAATGGGTCCTTCAAGCACCCGAAGCCAAGCTCATCGACGCATCCGGCAAACCCATAGGCACCCACGGTGCCGGTCCCATCTGGAAGTCGAACGACGGCAGCACCGTTAAAGGCGAGCTCCTCCAAAAGAGCCCATCCCCTGAGGCCACCTCCATCCCCTGGCTTCTCCTCAAAGCCGTCAACCCTTCAGGCTCCGGCATCATGACCCGCGTCGAATTCATCCGCCGCTCCGACACCCACGGCGGCGTCAGTTCCACCACTGGTTGCGACGCCCAGCACCTCAGCGCCGTGTCGCGCGTCCCCTACACCGCAACCTACACCTTCTACGCCAAACCCTGAATCGCACCAGCCGAGCCCCTGTTCGCCGACGTCACGACAGCCTCCTGCGCCACCGAACCCGGCAGGCTCGGCACCGTCGTCCCATCCTCCAGCACCTCATAGCTGTCGACATAAAAATTCGTCAGAATCGCATTCCCAAACGATGTCGTCATCGCCACATCCGCCGCATCCCGTCCCGTAGCCATCAACACCCGGCCCATCCGCGGCTCGTTATGCCGAGCATCCATCGCCATCCAGCGCCCATCGAGAAACACCTCGTACCACGCGCTGAAATCCCCCGGGCCGCTATAGGGCCAGCGAATATCCCCCAGATACCCCGTTACATACCGCGCCGGAATATTCTGGCACCGCGACAGCGTGATCGCGAGATGCTGATAATCCCGGCACACCCCTATCCGCTCCGTAAAGACATCCATCGCCGTCTTCGTCGGTCTCGCCGCCTTGTAGTTGAACGCCACCTTCTCATGCACCCAGTCGCGAATCGCCGCGGCCCGCGTCCACCCCGGCGTCATCCATCCGAACAGATCCTGTGCAATCGGCACAAACTGATCCACCTCGCAGTACCGGCTGGGCAGCAAAAACTGCAGCACCTCCGACGGCAGATTCTCCACCGGAGCCTGTTGCGCATACGCATTGATTGGATCAGCCAACTCCTCCATCGCAACGACGCTCATCCCGCTCAGTCGTATTGCGCCGGCCGGCGTAGTAAACCGTGTGCAGCGGTTTCCAAACACATCGCGATACTCCGAAGTCGCAACGTCGGTCTTCGTGTCACTGTCGATATGTTCCACTTTCAACTCATTACCCGCCCGCACCGCCGGTTCGAGCGTCGGATGCAGATGCAGCATCGCCACCATCGGCGTAGGTATAGGAAGATGAAATTGGATATCGTACTCAGACTTAATAAGCATCGAAAACCCTTTCCCTACAGGGGTTGGTGTTACCTGAGATGCAATTAAGGCGATTGCCAGCAGTCTACCCTCATCTTCCCCAAAGCCCATAACAAAAAAGAAAAGGCAGGCCCGAAGGCCCGCCCATCTTTCCAACTTATACTGGACGAACTACTTGGCAACAGCCAGTTTGACCCCAGCCTGATCCGCCAGCGCCGCAGCCTTGTCCGTCTTCTCCCACGTAAAGCTATCGCCCTTACGTCCGAAGTGGCCATACGCCGCAGTCGCCTTGAAGATCGGCTTCCGCAGGTCGAGCCCCTCGATAATGCCCTTCGGCGTCAGCGAGAAGTTCTTCCGCACCAGCTCCTCCAGAGTGGTCTCATCGACCTTGCCCGTGCCAAACGTATCCACCAGCACGCTCACCGGCTCAGCCACGCCGATCGCGTAAGCAAGCTGCACTTCGCAGCGGTCAGCCAATCCAGCGGCAACGATATTCTTCGCTACGTACCGCGCCATATAAGCCGCCGAACGGTCGACCTTGGTCGCGTCCTTACCGCTGAACGCCCCGCCGCCATGCCGTCCCATGCCGCCATACGTATCGACGATGATCTTCCGTCCAGTCAACCCTGTATCGCCCATCGGGCCCCCGACGACAAATCGCCCCGTCGGATTGATGTGGTACTTCGTATCCTCATCCAGCAGCTTCGCCGGAATCACAGCCTGAATCACATTTTTCAAAATATCCGCGCGCAGCTCTTCATTCCCGATCGTCTCAGCATGCTGCGTCGAAATCACGACCGCATCCACCCGCACCGGCTTATGGTTCGAGTCATACTCCACCGTCACCTGGCTCTTGCCATCCGGCCGCAGATACGACATCAACCCGTTCTTACGAACCTCGCTCAGCTTCTGAGCCAGCTTGTGCGCCAGCGAGATCGGCGTCGGCATCAGCTCCGGCGTCTCGTTCGTCGCATACCCGAACATCATCCCCTGGTCGCCCGCGCCGCCCGTATCCACGCCCATGGCGATATCGCCCGACTGCTTATTGATCGTCGAGATCACCGCGCAGGTATTCGAATCGAACCCATACAGCGCATTGTCATACCCAATGGCCGCGACCGTTCCGCGCACCAGGCTCTGGAAGTCTACATACGCCTTCGTCGTGATCTCGCCGGCAATCACCACCAGTCCCGTGCAGGTCAGCGTCTCGCACGCCACACGGCTGTAGGGGTCCTGCGCCAGGCAGGCATCGTAAACAGAAAACGGTCGCGTTTAGCCAAAATAACTCCTCCATTGAGTACCTGCCCGGACACTTAGCCCGAACAGCGTGCAACTCTTCCATTTTACCTACCCGCGCCCTGCCCCGCAAAGCCGCCCACTCACTCGCGCTTATTGATCGTTCAACGGCAGTATCCTGCATCAAACGGTCAATTCGGGTCACCCGCACCTTCAGCTTTGGTTACTGCTTCTGCGCGCGCACAACCATGCTCTTCCACAGCCAGGGAATCCGTCCCGCGCCGCTGAATTTGATGTTGGTGAAGCCGGTTTCGGTCAGCACCTCGCGCATTGTTTTATGCGACCAGAATTTAATGTGGCCGTGGTCCCAAAGCACGGTGAAGTGTTCGTCGAGTTTCCCCGTCGCAGCCAACAGCAAGTTCTTGAAATAACCATGGTACGGAGTCGTCAGCACCAGGGCGCCGCCCGGCTTAAGCAGGCTATGACAGGTCTTCAATAGCCCTCGCGGATTGTAGACATGTTCGATCACCTCGGTGTTGAGCACGACATCAAATTGGCCGGCCCTGCTCGCAAGCTCCTTCGGCATCGACTCCGCGTTAGCCAGCGAAAACCTGATATTGGGATAACTCGCCCGCGCGATCTCGATGCCCGTAGAAGAGTAGTCCGATCCATAGAGCTCCCATCCACGGTTTTGAAACAGTGAAAGGAACGATCCGTTTCCACAGCCTATGTCAACGACCAGAGCATTGGCGGGTACGTCTATGAGCAGTTCGGACACAGGCCCATAGAGATAATTGTGACTCACTTCACTGGCAGCCGTGCGGTATTCGTATGAGATTCCTGCCATGTCTGAAATAGTAACCCAACCCAATTGGAGGGCCACAGCGCCTTCCACATCGATCTGCGTCGATAAAAACTGCGCGATACAAAACATCGCACAGTCCGAGGACGCGCTCCGCCTCTACGGAACCAATCGCCCGTGAAGGGCGAACTTCCACACACCCCAACCCAGTGCCGCCAACGACACCACCATCATCCCCACACCCACCCATCGCAGCCCCGTGGCGGATTCGGACCCCACTCTGTTTCTTCGCACATTCTCTGCGAACTCGGTCCAGTCGGTGATCTCCGGGTTTTCAGCGCCGCTCTCCCGCAAACTGGCTTCAAACCGCTCAACCCACGGGACCTCGTCCAATCCCAGCGCCGCCAGATAGCTGCGAACAATCCCCTTCCGGAACACCCCGCCTGGTAGCGAGCCGTACTCTCCCGCCTCCAGCGCATGCAAATGGCGCGACGAGATCTTCGTCTCCTCGCAGATCTTCTCGATCGAGATCTGACGCCGCTCCCGCTCCCATCGCAGTTCGTCGCAGAATCGTTCCATTCGCTCCGTTAGACCCATACCGCCCCAGACTAACTGCTCCGGCCACGCCAGTTCCTCGAAGAATAGACCGGAATATTTGTCAAAGTCAAAGCCCCATTTGGGTCATACGCCTCCCACTTACCCTATGGAACCAAAACAGTTAGATCCTCGACTATTGAAATATCGGTTGCGGTTCTGCCACCGCAGGAATGGGCGGTTCTGTGACAGTCGCGACCACAACTTTCTTCGTATGGTTTATGAAAGGTCGCTCGGCAATCAGATAGAAAAGATAGGCGACTACAAGAATAATCGGAGTAACGCAGAAAACCAGAACCAGAAATTGCTTCAGTGGTTCGTTCGCCAGCCTTGCAGCGATGTCCGTCCGCAGATAAATATGCTGCATGACCGAGTGGGTCAAATAAAGGCTATAAGAGAAGCTCCCTAACCACGTCAAGCCCCGCACCGACAGGGCCTTTCGTACAGGTGACGCAGCCCCGAGACTTAAGACTGCCATCAACGTGGCAGCAAAGGATCCAATAAAAAAGTCGGATATGTTGTCTTTGTCTCTGAACATAAAGAAATACCCGATCAAGCTAAACCAACACGCCCACTGAAGCCATTTATGTGATTTGCCCCGGCTCGCCAACTCCGCCCCTGCCATCCCAAGAGCAAAAATGAAGAAATAGTTGATCGCGACCAGATGTCCAACCATGTGATATCCCGCGTGGGCAAGAATGAATACCGCGATCAGGGTTTGTACCGAGCCAAATCGTCTCCATGCCATCACCATCAAAGGAAACAGCAAATAAATCTGGCACTCCATCGCCACAGACCACAATGGCCCGTCAAAGCCAAAAACCGCCTGCGCGAACCAGTTGTGAATCATTAATAGGTGCGACCAAATTCCCACTATCGTCGATGGCTCGCGGAGGTAGGCCATTCGCCCCGAACTCGGGCGGCTCATCACTTCAACCAGGATTGCAAGACCAAGAGCGACATAATACGGCGGAAGAATCCGATGCGCCCTCTTCTTGAAAAATACGCCAGCCCCTCCGCGCAACGTAATGCCATTTCCCGCAACCGGCAACATGAGGCAAAATCCCGAGATCGCAATGAATACCGTTACCATTGCGTGCCCATGCGAAAACAGGTAATACCAGAACCGAGGCGACTGGGATGCCAGTTGGGAGGCTTGAAAGGCATGATGCAGCACAACATAGAACGCAGCAGTCCCCCTCATCCCATCAATGAAGGTTAAGTGCAACGTAGGGCTTTCGTTTGTCTTGGTGACCATAAGCCGGGTTCACTGGCGAAGCGTTCGCGAGATTGTATTAGAAAGAATATAGCAAGCCCCGGAAAAGCCATTTCATACTCAAGGTTTGGCCGCGGCTGTTCATAATGTAAAAAAAATTGTTCTTTGACGATTCTGCTGTGCGATGGCTATCATCGTGTCAGAGATGCTGCGTCGATTGTCATTCGCCCTCTCGACCGCAAACGTATAACCCACCGCTGCTGCCGCGGACCTCCGGAAGCCGAACCAGTCCCTGGTTGAGAAAGAGACCGAGTGCGCCTCCCTTTTCCCGAAAGCATTCCTTTCGTACCCGTCTTCTTCTTCGCGATGCTGCTTTGCATCATCCAGCAGGTACAGGGGACCAACCCCGTCTTCTCGCTCTGCTGCTTTGCTTATATTCTCGTTGCCGCTATAGCCTTTAACGTCGCGGGCGGATTCACCCGTCCTTCTGGGGCCTTTATTTTCTTCAACTCCGTCCTAGGAGTCATTATTGGCCTTTGCGTCAAGGTTTATCTCGGCGAAGCGGCAGACTCCAATCTGTTGACTCCCCTTTTGACGATCGGGGTCTACCTCTTCGGCATATGCATGATGTTGGTGGCGGTCTATCTCAGCAAGAGGGTGAGGACCA
>WNFD01011040.1_pt1 | contig 19316 bp, 17 predicted proteins | sample 5400491 | NCBI WGS metagenome assembly WNFD01 (sample SAMN13153343, study PRJNA577476) | soil metagenome | isolation source: 120 cm saprolite under Douglas fir tree site 2 hole 2 replicate 2 | place: USA:California | collected 2015-04-18 | reverse complement strand
AGATGCGCGGCGCCAGCAACGAGCACGCCGAAACCGCCCTCGGCTGGCGGCCGCTGCGGCCCAGCTGGCGCGGCGGCTTCCGCGAGGACCTCGCCGCCCCCGCCTGAACCAGCCCCGGCCAGGGCGCCGCCGTGCCGCCCAGCCGGGCAGAGCGCAGAGGAGAGCATGCCAGCAGGCCAGTCAGCCCCGCCCGCGCGCCCGGGCACACGCCGGCGACTCAGCGCGGCGCGGCGCCGGGACCTGCTCCTGCAAGCCGCCGCCGGGGTCTTCGCCGAGCAGGGCTACCACGGCGCCTCGATGACGGCCATCGCGGCGGCCGCGGGCATCGCCCCGTCGGTCATCTACGACCATTTCAGCTCGAAGAAAGACCTTCACCTGGAGCTTTTGACCCGGCACGCCCGTGCCATGGTGGAGGCGACCACCAGCCTGCCCGACGCGGGGAGCGGCGAGGAACTGGTGCGCCGCAGCACCGAGGCGTTCTTCAGTTACGTCGAGCAGAACCGGTACGCCTGGCGGATGCTGTTCCGGGACCCGCCCGCGGACGAGCAGATCGCCGCCGTCCACGCCGGCATCCACCAGCGGGGCACCGCCGCCATCGCGGCCCTGGTCCACCTAGCGCCCGCGCTGCGGCTTCCGCCAGGTATTCCGCGGGAGCGGGCCGACGAGATGATCGCCCGGGCCATCAAATCGGGCAACGATGGCCTGGCCGCCTGGTGGTATGAGCACCCGGAGGTGCCCAGGGACCAGGTCGTCGAGATCGCCGTCAGCCTGTGCTGGCACGGGCTCGCCCGGCTGACCCGCACGATGCCCGGCCGCGACCGATGACCTCGCTACCCGCCCCGCCCACCCGCCGGGTCCGATGCCCGGTGGCCACGCACGGCCGGCCGGTCCGCACAAGGGAGCTGATGACATGAGCAGAACAGCAAGTACCGACATCGTGATGGCAGCGTTTGCCGCGGTCGGGCGGTGCGACGAACGCCGCCTAGCTGAGCTATACCACCATGAGGTCGAGTTCCGCTAGCCGCCGGCCCCGCCCTACGGCGGGTGCTGCCACGGGAAGGTGGCCCTGCAAGCCGGCGACAGGACCGGCTTCGACCAGATCTGGGGCCCCTTGCAGCCAACCTGGCACAAACGGATCATGGACCCGCGGGTGGTCGCCGGGACCGACCAGGAGGTCGTCGTGCTCTGGCACCAGCCCCGCCGGCCGGTGAGCGCCGGACGGACGTCACAGCAGGCAGCTCGGCAGGATCTCTTCCTCGGCCCGAAGGGACCGAACCGCTGCGTTTCTTTGGTGGCCGCAGTGCACGAGCGGTGAGGTGAGGAGTGATGAAGATCAAGAACCGCCACGAACGGGTTGTCGCGGCGCCGCCAGAGCGGATCGCTGCCCTCATCGCCGACTTCGACCGTGTCTGGCCGACGCAGATCGCTCCCGCTCCCCGGCGGCATGGACACCGTTTGTATGACGCCGGGCCGATGCTCTGGGAAGAGTTCGACCGCCCGGGTGCCGCGCGCGCGTTCCGGGTGGTCAGGCCAGATGAGCTGCAAGGCGAGCACTGGTTCGAGCTAGAGCTTGGCGAAGACGCGACAGTTGTTCGCCATACGCTCGAGGGCCGCGCGGCCGGGCAGTACGAGGCGATCTGGCGTGAGCGGATCGGGCCGCTTCATGACCTGATACTTGAGGCTCTCCTCGACAACATCGAAGCCGCAGCCGCATCCGGGGACTGACGATCCAGCGCGCCGCGTGAACACGACCTGCGCGATGAACTTTCTCGCCGCAACCGGCCTTATGCCCCCGTCCTGGCTCATGATCGGCCAACGGGCACCCGTCCCAGCACAGTGATCGTGCGCATATAGCGTTCGCAGGTCACGGGCAACGCGCCTCATACAGAAAGCCCGAACACCCCGCTATGTACGGCCGCGACCACCGAGAGCTCATGCTCGCAAGCCGAGCAGATCGGCGGGATTGCGCGTGTCGTCAATCTTCAACGCGACCACGCTGGGCCGCAACAGCAACGCTGAGTGATGAATCTTCGGCTGCCTGCAGCCCACTTGACTGTCGGCGCGAAGGCATGCGGCACAGCCCGAGCTCGGTGGCGGCTCCCGTTGATCCGCTCGACTTGGTCGCACCGACGAATTGCCGGCCCGCCGACGTGCAGATGACGGTGCCGTTGGACAGGTCGAGTCTCTGACACGGTGCTGCATAGGCGCTAGCGTTCCAGCCCCGGTGCCTGAACTGGTCAGATCGGCGTTCCGAGGACTGCCGCTTTGGCCGGGGATGGCCGTATCGTCATTGTCATCGTCTCCCGCGGGAAGGGTGGTGGCAGGCGATGGCGGTGGAACCGGAGATCAACCTCGTTGACCTCGATATCTACCAGCGCAGCGGCGCCCCGCACGACCAGTTCGCCTGGCTGCGCGAACACGCGCCGGTGTTCTGGCACGCCGATGGCGGCGGCGTTGGCTGGCCTGGATTCTGGGCGGTCACCAAGCACGAGGATGTCGCGCAGGTCACCCGGCACCCCGAGATTTTCTCCTCGGCCCGGCGCACCGCGGCGTTCAAGGAATGGTCGGACCTGGCGGTCGAGCGGATGCGGCTGATGATGATCAACATGGATCCGCCGCAGCACACCCGGCAGCGTTCCTTCGTCAACCGGGGATTCACACCGCGGATGATCGGCCAGCTGGAGGAGCACATCACCCAGATTTGCAGCGGCCTGCTAGACGACATCGCGGGATACGGCGAGGTGGACTTCGTCACTGAGATCGCGGCGCCGCTGCCGACGCAGGTGATCTGTGAACTGGTTGGGGCGCCGGTCGAGGACAGGGACCGGATCTTCAAGTTGTCCAATCGCGTGGTCGGCTTCGATGACCCGGAGATGGTCACCTCGCCGGCCGACCAGATGCAAGCCGTGGCGGAGATGTACGCCTACGCGGGCGAGCTGGCCGAGTGCCGCAGGCAGCAGCCGCGCGACGACATCGTGACCCAGCTGCTGAAGCCCGACGATGCTGGCCAGGAACTGACCACACTGGAGTTCAACTTCTTCTTCCTGTTACTGACAGTCGCGGGCAACGAGACCACGCGCAACGCCGCGTCGGGTGGCATGCTCGCCTTCTTCGACCACCCTGCGCAATGGCAGCGGTTGATCGCCGACCCGGCGCTCGCGACCTCAGCGGCCGAGGAGATTGTCCGCTGGGTCAGCCCGGCGAACCTGATCCGCCGCACTGCTATCCGCGATACCGAGCTCAGCGGCCACCGAATTGCCGAGGGAGACAAGGTGGTCGCCTTCCTCACTTCAGCTAACCGGGACGAGGACGTCTTCGCCGCGCCGCAGGAGTTCGACATCGGGCGCGAACCGAACCCCCATGTCGGCTTCAGCGGCGGCGGCCCGCACTACTGCCTCGGCAGACACCTGGCGGCCCTCGAGCTGCGGGTAATGCTGAAAGCCCTGGCCCAGCGGATGCCCGCCATCGCGCCCGACGGCCAGGTCAGCAGGCTCCGGTCCAATTTCGTCAACGGGATCAAGCACATGCCGGTCCGCTTCTGGCCCGTGCCCACCTGTGAAAGTTCGACGGTAGCTAACCTGGCCCGGTTTCAATGATCCCGATGCTGATGTTCCCGGCTGGGGCGTGGCCGAGGTCTGGCAGCGCAACAACGACTGCGACTGGTGGCCAAGCTGGCTGGAGGAAGGGCTGACCCTGGCCGAGGCCGTCGAGCCGGCCAGGCGGCGGGAGATCAACCTCCGCGCACTCCTGGGAAGCATCTGGTAGAAGCCAGGCGCGCGGATACATCCCTGCGGGGATGAGGACGGCCACTACTGGAAGCGCGTGATCCAGCTTGACGGCGACCTGCCTGCCTGATGGTCATGCTCGTCGCAGATATCGTCGCGCGCTGTTCGGCGAAACGCAGGTCAGCAGGGCGGCTGAGGTCGCTTCCGCAGACCCGGACCGCGCTGGCCAGTGACAGCAAGAGCGGCTCTAGGCGTGGCCCGCCTGTCGCAGGCCAAGGACGGCGTCCCGCTGTCCATTCGGCACGCTTCAAGGCCAACGCTGACCCCGACGGCCCATCACCGGACGGCATGGCATCGCTCCACTTAATCCGACAACCTTCTCCGAGCGGGCGGTCGTCCACGCCAGGGTCGTAGCCAGGCGGCGGAAGCCGTTCAGGATCCCGGATGCGGCTGGTCCAGCGGTCCGGGTGCCTCCGGCGCCTGGATCGAGCCCGGTCAGGGTGAGCGTGGCGGTGATGCCGATGCCGGTGAGGGTCCAGGAGGCGGGTGCGGCGGTGCGGGCATGGAAGAGGGCGACCAGGGACACGATCACCGGCTGGGCGAGGTAGATCAGCCCGGTGCCGGCGCGGCCTAGCCAGGTCCGGTCCGCGGCAATGCGGTCCAGGTTGAATGACAGGGCAACGAAAAGCAGGCCGGTGAGCGCGGCTGCGGCGCCAGCCTGGGCCAGGAAGTACTCGGTCCATGACGCGAGCGGGTTCACCTGGCCGCTCACGCTCATTCCGGAACCAGGCGGGTGAGGGCGTCGACGTCGTTGTCGGTGAGGCTGACCGACGCGGCGCCGAGGTTTTCCTCGAAATGGCGCCGGCTCGTTGTGCCGGGAATGGGGAGCATGACCGGGGACCGGGCAAGCAGCCAGGCGATCGCTACCTGCGGCACCGTGGCGTGGTGGGCTTGGCAGATGCGGGTCAGGGTCTGGCCGAATCCCGGGCCGCTGCCCGGCGGCTCGGTCACGGTCGTGGGATGCCAGGGCGAGAACGCGACGCCGGCGCTCTCCGCGGCTGCGAGCAGCCCGGCGCCGGCCCGCTCGCTGATGTTGTACAGGGCCGTGACGGCCGCGATCTCGGTGATCTGCCGGGCAGCGCGGAACTGCGCGACGGTGACGTTGGACAGGCCGATGCGCCGTATCACGCCCTGCTCGCGGAGCTCAGCGAGCGTGCCCACCTGATCTTCGAACGGCACGTCCGTCGCGTTCGGGCTGTGCAGGTAGTACAGGTCGATCTGCTGCACGCCCAGGCGGCGGGCGCTGAGGAATGCGCACTGCCGCAAGTACTCGCGGTTACCGACCGCGCCGAAATCCGCGTACTCAGGCCCGCCCCTGATGAACCCGCCCTTCGTCGCGATCACCAGGCCGGCCGGATACGGATGCAGGGCATCGCGGATCAGCACCTCATTGGTATGCGGCCCGTACGCATCAGCGGTATCGATAAACGTGACACCAGCTTCGGTCACCAGCCGCAACAGCGCGATGCCCGCGTCCCGGTCCGGATACTCACCCCACATGCCCGGACCGGTCAGCCGCATCGCGCCATAGCCAAGGCGATTCGACGTGAACTCCACCGCGCCGTCCACTTCGCGCTCCTCAAGCCAGGCCGCGACACGGAAACACCCCGACAACCCCGGGGTCACCGGACCAGCCCTGCCCGCAGCCATCCCGGGTCACTCACAGGTCGGGCACACCTTCCAGGCCGCGCCCGAGCCCGAGGCTAGCAAAGACCCGCCCTGCCGGCATTGACAGCCCGCCGGCCAGAACCCGTGACCGCTGGCGTCTCCAACACGGCGGACAGCATCGCAGCGGGCCGCTCAGAACGAGCTTGGCGCAGGCGGGCCAGAATCATCGGCCAAGTGAGCGTCCGGGGTATCGGAAGGGAACACCCGGGCTGGCGGTTCCGGTGACGGGATCGATCAGCCCTCGCTCCGGCTGGACCTGAGCTCGTACGACTTAGCGGCGCAGGGACGGCACTTCCTTCCGGGTGTGTTCGATCGGGATGATCTCGCCATCGGGTCCGGGCGCGATCGGCAGGATCACCATGACCGGGAAGGTCACCGTCTTCACCAATCCGGCCATCGACGATCCGAACGCCATCACGAACGGACCCGACGGCGCGCTGTGGTTCACCAACGGCGGAAACAAGTCGATCGGCAGGATTTCCCTACGCGGGACCGTGACCAGGTACACCGGTGCCGGCATCTCCCAGCCCACGCAATCACCGCCGGGCCGGACGGCGCGCTGCGGTTCACCAACAGCCGGCGCATCTCAATCGGCCGCATCACCACCGGCGGGACCGTGACCACGTTCACCGGCCCCGGCATTCAATTCCTCAGCGCGATCACACCCGGGCCAGACCGAGCGCTCTGGTTCCCCAACCTTAACTCACAGAACATCTCGATTGGCAGGATCACCACGACTGGGGAGGTCACCGTTTCACCAATCCAGCCATTGACGATCCGAACGCCATCGGCCGGATCAGACGGGGCGCTGTGGTTCACCAATGGCTCCAAGATAGGGCGGATCACGACCACCGGGAGGGTGACCCTGTACTCCACCGGCACCGAGCCGTTCGCGATTACGGCCGGACCAGATGGCGCGCTATGGTTCGTCTCCTTCGGCGAAAACATCATCGGGCGGATCACCACATCGGTGACGCCCCAGATCGCGGACGAGAACCCGCAGTCTGGCCCGGTGGGCACCCGGGTGACCGTCACCTGCTTCAATCTGGGCGGCGCGACCAAGGTGGCGTTCGACGGCACGGCGGCGCCGATCATCTCCGACACCGCGACCACGGTGGTGACTCAGGTGCCCGCCGGAGCCACGACCGGGCTGATTACCATCACCACCCACGCAGGGACGGCAACCGCCTAGACCAACTTCATCATCACGCCTGACCGTCGATCAGCGGAATGTGAGGCATTCATGCGCGCAAGTCTCATACCGGGGGCCAGGAGGAGGCCCGTGCCGGGAGAAGACCGGAAGTAAGGCTGAGCTGCACCAGCCTGACGGCGTAACGCTGATCCAGATCACAGTCTGTCAACGAACCGAGCGCTCATCGGGCGTAGCTAATGACCGTATAACGCCGATTACGAGCGGTTGGGCCGGCTGTCGGGTTTCCGGTCGCAGGAGCGCAGAGTATCCATTCTGGTGGCTGGTCTTCAGATTTCTCAGACCTTCCCGGATCCCGGGATGGATTCGGAGCTCTTACGCGGTGTTCACCAGCTGATTCTGGCCTCTACCGGCCTGTGGTCGCTGCCGTTGGCCGGCAGCACCCAGGAGCTGTCCGGATCCACGCCTCTAACCAGGATCTGGTCGATCCGCACCACCGGGAAGGACGCCGGCCAGGTGAAGCCGAAGCCGTCCCCTGCCATCTCCTGGGCCGATTGCATCTGCGAGGTGAGGTCGGCGAGCGCTCGGTCGTCTATGGTGCCGTTCAGGTCGCCCAGCAGTACCACCCGCTTACTCGGATCGGCGGCGATGGCCTTGCCGAGCGCCTGCACCTCTATGTCCCGCGAGGCCGTCCAAAAACCAGCCTTGGGATTCACCCGTACGGACCCCGGGTGGGCCACATAGACCGTCAGCGGCCCGTGGTCCGTAGCCACCGTGGTGCGCAGCGCCCGGTCCGCGGCCATCTTCTTGTCGGCCGGCATGGTGTCCGCCAGAGGCCCGTAGTCCATGATGTCGATCGGTTGGGTGTCCGACAGCGGCAGTTTGCTCCACAGCCCGACTGTGCCCTGCAGCGTGTGGTACGGGTATGCCTTCGCCAGCCCCTTCTCGTATGTGCCCGCGGCCTGCGGGGTCAGTTCTACCAGCGCCAGGACGTCCGCGCCGGAGGCGGCCAGGTCGCGGGCGGTGCCGGCCGGGTCGGGGTTGCCGGCGTTGACGTTTTCGCTGGCCACGGTCAGGAAGCCCCCAGGGCAGGACTTGTCGCTGAGCTCCTCGCCGAAGAGGTTCAGCCACACCACGGCCGGCAGCAGCAGCGCGGCCAGCGCGGAGGCGGAGCGGCGCCGCAGCGCCCCGGCCAGCAGCACCGGGATGATCAGGCCAAGCCACGGCAGGAAGGTCTCCGCCAGGCTGCCGAGGTTCCATCGCCAGTCCGGGATTTCAGCGTGCAGCAGCATGACCAGGGCCAGGAGCAGGGCCAGCGCCGCGAGCACCAGCCCGCGCTTCCATGGCTCCGGCCGGGAGCCGATTCGGATCGCCCGGCGGATGCCCGCGCGCCAAGTCCCAAGGCGGACATCCCAGCGGCTGGCGCCGTCCTGTCTGGTCTCCGGCGTGTCCACCTGCGTCATCGTTATCTCCAGTTTCATTCGTCGTAGTGAGAGTGAGCTGTTGCTGTTCGGGGCGCGTCTGGCATGCCTCACAGCAGGAGGCGTGTTTCCGGCGGGAGGGCGGTTGCGCACCCGAGCCGTACAGCGGGGGTCGCGATCCGCGAGGCCCCGCCCGGCCGGGCTAGCCGAGCGCAGGCGAGTACTTCTGGTCCCCGCGCGCTCGGCCTGGCCCTTGAGGAGGGCGCGAGCCGGGCTGCGCGTGCTTTCCGGCTTTGTTGCCGCTGGATTGCTGTGCGCTTTGGCCAGCAAGGGCCCGGCCCAGTGCCATCACAAGCTGGCGGCCTGCCTGCAGCGCGTTGGGCAGCATGGTCGCCATCGTGCCGGGCTGGCCGAACGTGGCAGCGACGATGAGAGTGTGGTGTCCCCGCGCCTGCTGCCAGGCGGCCAGCAGGATGCAGCCGCCGGCGGCGGTATCAGACCCTGTCTTCAGGCCGGTGATCCCGTCCTGGCCGAGCAAAGCGTTGGTGTTGCGGACAATCCCGGCCACCGGGATGACGGCGCTATGCAGTGCCACGATGTGCGCCAGTGCGGGTTGGCTCATCGCGGCCATGCCCAGGCGGACCTGGTCGGCTGCGGTGCTGGTCGTGGACGCGGACAGCCCTGAGGGGTCGGTGTAGTGGGTGTCGGTCATCCCCAGCCGGCGGGCGGTGGTGTTCATCTGGGCGGTGAACGCCGCCTGGCTGCCGGCGTCCCAGCGGGCGAGGATCCACGCCATGTTGTCCGCTGATGGCAGCAGCAGCGCTTCAAGGGCCTGCCGTTCGGTGAGCTGTTCCCCCGCGGTGACGGCCACGAGCGAATCGCCGTTGCGCGCCTGGGCCGCGTATGCGGCGGCCTCGCCCGGCTGGACCACGATGGGCGGGCCCGATTCGCCTGCGCCGAGCGGATGGTCGCGAAGAATGATGTAGGCGGTCATCATCTTGGCGACGCTCGCGATGGGCACCGGCTGGCTGGCGCCCGGGCCCGGCAGGACGCCGATGCCGCTGATGCCAGCGGCCGAGACTCCCGATGCTGGCCACGCGATCGCTCCCAGCGACCGGCTGCGTGGCACGACCGGGCCTTGCCGGGCTGTTCCGGGCTGCGGAGGCGGTGTTGCCGATGACGATGCTGACTGATAGACGAGGTTTCCGAAGATCGCAGCGGTAATGACGACCAGGCCGACGGCGATGGACCCGAGAGCCCTGCGCGTCGTTGTTCGTTTTGATGCAGCTCGAGTCATGCCGCCAGTCAAGGCAGCGTGGTGTTGCCAGCGCGTATGCGGTTTTCGATACGCCGACGATATGCACCCAGCTCGTAGCATCGAGAGCATGCGTGTGCTGATCGTCGAGGATGAGCCCTACATGGCAGAAGCCATCCGCGATGGGCTGCGCCTGGAAGCGATCGCCGCCGACATTGCCGGTGACGGCGACACAGGTCTGGAACTGCTGAGCATCAACGCCTACGACATCGCCGTCCTCGACCGCGACATTCCCGGGCCCTCCGGTGATGAGATCGCCAAACGCATCGTCGCCTCCGGGAGCGGCATGCCGATCCTCATGCTCACCGCTGCCGACCAGCTCGACGACAAGACCTCCGGGTTCGGGCTCGGCGCCGATGACTACCTCACCAAGCCCTTTGAATTGCAAGAGCTCGTGCTCCGCCTCAGAGCGCTCGACCGCAGGCGCGCGCACAACAGGCCGCCCGTGCGGGAGATCGCCGGCCTGCGTGTGGATCCGTTCCGCCGCGAGGTCTACCGCGACGGCCGCTACGTCGCGCTCACCCGTAAGCAGTTCGCCGTGCTCGACGTGCTCGTCGCCGCCGAAGGCGGCGTGATCAGCTCCGAAGAGCTGCTGGAACGGGCATGGGATGAGAACGCCGACCCGTTCACCAACGCCGTACGCATCACCGTCTCGGCACTGCGCAAACGACTCGGAGAACCCTGGATCATTGCCACCGTGGCTGGGGTCGGGTACCGCATCAGCACTCAACCAGACACCGGTCATGAGGAAGTACAGAGTGGATAGAGCCCCTGGTTTGAGCGTTCGCCTCAAACTCACCCTCAGCTACGGCGGCTTGCTCATGCTCGCAGGCGCCTTGCTGCTCGCCGCCGTGCGGGTATTCCTCCTGCGTCGTGTCGCCCCCGGTTCGAATATCATGTTCTCGTTCCTCCTGCGCGATTTCGTTGCGACCGCGGCTATCGTGCTGGCGTTCCTGCTGGTACTTGGTCTGCTGGGAGGGTGGCTGCTCGCTGGCCGGATGCTCGCCCCCCTGACTCGCATCACAGACGCCACACACATGGCCGCGACCGGATCGCTCTCCCACCGAATCCGGCTGCCGGGCCGCAGAGATGAGTTCCGCGAACTCGCCGACAGTTTCGATGCCATGCTCGCCCGGCTCGAAGCACACGACGCTGAACAGCAGAGATTCGCCGCCAACGCCTCCCACGAACTGCGCACCCCGCTATCGATCACAAAAACGCTTCTCGACGTCGCGCGCCACGAACCGGCACGATGCACCGGCGAGCTCATCGAACGCCTCCACACCGTCAACGCCCGGGCGATCGAGCTCACCGAAGCATTGCTCATGCTCAGCCGTGCCGACCAGCGGTCCTTCACCCTGGAACATGTCGACCTGTCCCTGATCGCCGAAGAAGCCACCGAAATGCTCCTCGCCTTCGCAGAAAAGCGCGGCGTCACCCTCGAGACCGCCGGCGACGTCGCACCCACCAATGGCTCCCACGCGCTCCTGCTGCAGATGACGACAAACCTCGTGCACAACGCGATCGTCCACAACCTGCCTGAACAGGGCACCGTGTGGGCCAGTACCAGCGTCCGCCCCAAGAGCGTGATGCTCACTGTCGAGAACACCGGTGAGAAGCTCACACCACAACTGGTCTCGACACTCACCGAACCGTTTCAGCGCGGTGCCCAACGCATACGCACTGACCATGCAGGTGTCGGCCTCGGCCTGGCGATCGTCAAGAGCATCACCCAAGCGCACGACGGAACACTCACCATCACCCCGCGCACTGAAGGCGGGCTCCACGTCACGGTGCAACTGCCGGCCACACCAACGCACACCGGCAGATCAAGTGCCTGTACCTGGTCACCGGGTCCCTTGACCCCACCGGGAATGGCCATGTGAGATGGACCATGCGGTGGAAGCCCGTCCTGAACGCATTCGCCATCACCTTCGGCGACCGCTTCCCGGCCGCCGAAAACTACTAACCAGCCGGCCGGAAACACCGTTGGCGAGATACTCCCTCTAAGTCTCGTAGAGTCCGGTGAAGGCGACCAGACCGGCGATTATAGCAGCCAGCGCGGTCCCGCTAAGGCACAACTCGATGCGCCCCGGACGAGCCTCCAAGTGCCATCAGCTTGTCGGCACCGCTCACATAGCGTGATGAGGTCGCCCGGCGGCTCAGAATCCGCTAGGTGGTGCTCAGCGCCCGTCTTGCTTACCGGGCGGCTCCTGCGATGTAAGCCGCGACGATGTAGGTTGGGTGCCGGTCCAGCGAGACCCTGGCCCGGTCGTATCTCATGGTGGTGCGGGGGTCGGCGTGGGATGCCGCTTCCTGGACGTCGCGTAGTGGTACGCCGGCGTCTAGCGCTGCGGTGATGAACGCGTGCCGCAGGGTGTGCGGTCCGATCTTCTTGGCCAGCCCGGCGCGTCTCGCGACGCGGCGGACAACCCTGCCGGCTCCGTGCCGGTCCAGCCGCTGCCCGGCTGGGGTGACGAAGATCGGCCCCTCGCAGCGTTCGCCGATGGCCAGGTCGATCGCCCGGGCGGTGCGCGGGGCGAGCGGGATGACGGCTTTCTTGCCGCCCTTTCGGGTAATGGCCAGGGTCTGGTGACCGCGTTCGTTGCTGAGGGCTTCGATGTCGGCGCCGGTGGCCTCGGACACCCGCAGCCCGTTCAGCGCGAGCAGGGAGACCAGCGCGTGCTCGGCGGCGGTGCCGAGCCCGGCAGCGACGAGCAGGGCTCCGACTTCGTTGCGGTCCAGGCCGACGGCGTGGGATTCATAGTCGGTCCGCGGCCGGCGGACGTGGGCTGCCGGGGAATGGTCGAGCAGGTCTTCCTCGACCGCGTACCGGTACAGGCCGGCGACGGTGGACAGCTTGCGGGTGATGGTGGCGCGGGCCCGTCCGGCAGCTTCGAGGTCGCTGGCGAACAGCTCGATGTCAGCACGGCGCGCCGCGAACAGGCGCAGTTGCCGCTGGCGGCACCAGGCGGTGAACTGGCGCAGATCCAGCGTGTAAGCCTCCCGGGTCATGCCTGAGTACCCGGCCAGGAACCCGGCTAACGCCAGCTTCTCCGCTTCGGTGAACGCCGGCTCGATCACGGCCAGGGCAGCAGACGACGGCATAGTGGTCATGCAGACCGGCTGCGTGGCTCGAAGGCAAGACGAGGGCGAGCTCAATGGCCTTGTGCCCGTTCACCACGCCACCCCGGATGATCTTGAGATGGCCCATGGCGATCGCGTGGCGAATCCCGGCGGCGTCCGCGGACGGCCCGGGGGGTGAGGCTCAGGGGCCTGCCGCGCCCGCTGCCGGGGCCGTTATAGAGCCTGGGCCAGGCAGCCGCACCTGCGCGGACAGGATGTCGCTGCGGGCGGCGTCGATGGCCGCGAGCAGCCGGGCGCGCAGCCAGTGCGCGACGGTGAGGGCACCGCCGGCCTGGGGACCGGGAAGCAGCGCGGTTACGGCAACTACAGCGGCGGCCGTCACGGCGAGGGCTGCGGCCAGGGCGGGAACCCGGCGCCGGGCGCGCACCCGGCGGCCACGGCTGATCACCTGCTCCACCGGGACGGTCATGGGAGTCTTGTTCTTCTGCTCTCACTGCTGTGAGCAGTTCGTTGTCGTTGATGATCGGCTCTTCTGCTGTCGTTGAGGCGTAAGGTCATCGCGCAACGCGGCGATCGCATGGCCGAGATGAGCCTGAACCGTGCCCGGCGCGATGCCGAGCATCACCGCGGTGTGGTCGGTGTCGAGGTCGAGAAACGGGCGCAAGGCAACAACCTGCCGTTGCCGGGCTGGCAGCCGCATTAGCGCCGCGATGATCCGCGGATCAACGGAGCTCTCGGCGCCCCCCATCGTTGGCAGACAGATCAGCTACCAGTTCGGGGTCTGGCACGGGACCGCACGGCCGCGACGCCGCCACCGGGAGATGTTCGCGTTCAGCGCGGTGCGCACCACCCACGTCCTCGGTGCCGGAATGCTCGCTGATCGTCCGCCGCGATGCCCACGCCCGGGCAAAGGCCTCAGCCACAAGCGCCTACGCCAGGTCCCGGTCACCGACACTCACCAACACGGCGAACAGGGACCGAAGCTGTGGCGGGTCCCGCCGTTGGTGCTGGTGGTGTCGCGGCTGAGCTCGGGCGGCACCAGGACGAGATGGCAGCCGTCCGCGCCTGGCCTTGACGACCTGCTGACCGGCGATGACGATGGGGGCGGCGGGGTGACCCGAGGGACGCGCGATGACGCAGCCCAACGAGAACCTACTGCAGGCGGCGAGCACGGCATTCGGCCGCGGCGACCTGGGCGCCATGGCCGATCAGTTCTTCGCGCCGGACATCCTCTGGCATCTTGCGGGCACTGGCCCGCTCGCCGGTGACTATGCCGGCGTGGCACAGGTCATGAGGCTGCTCGGCAAGATCCGTGAGCTTACTAGTGGCACGATCCAGCATGAGATGCACGATGTCCTGGTCGGCATTGACCACACGGTCGCGCTCGCGACGATCCGCGGCCAACGGGCGGGCAGCTGCAGGTCAACATTGTCCATGTCATCCACGGCGCAAATGGCAAGGCGACCGAGGTCTGGTCCACCTCCTTCGATCCCGCCGGGTCGGCGGCGTTCTGGGCGTAGCGCACACCTGCGCCACCCCGGCGAGGTGGCCGTGGGCAATGGTGTCGGCCGGGCCGTCGGCCCGGTTGAACTCCGCGAAGGTGTGTCACAGTAGTGCGCAGCCAAAGACTTCACCGTAGAACGTCAAGGCCTTACGAGCGGTGCCGGGAAATGGACGTAGCGCGTCGGACCTGCCACGGATCAAATGTCATGAACCGGACCGGGCCGCGGGAGTACTACGTCCCTCTCACCCCTGTCATGTGTGGCGTGAGCACTGGATCTTGATGCCGCTATCAACGGCGTGTATACTCTCAGTGTATACTCCGAATGTTTATAGTGGGCGACATCGGGAGGACAGTTATGGTCGGGTTCCGTCCGGGCATGGCGCGGTGGCGTCGGCTGCCGGGTCGCGTGTCCGGCCTGGCGACGGCGATAGGGCTGCTCGTCGCCGCGTGCGGGCCAGCTCACACGGCCAGCAATGCTGGCCCCGCAGCCACAGCGACGGCAGGCGCCAGCTCGACCGCCGACTGTAACTCGCTCACCACCTGCTACACGCCGCAGCAGCTTCAGGTGGCCTACGGCATCAGGCCGCTCCTTGACCGCGGGATCAACGGCCGCGGCGAGACAGTGGTGCTGCCCGAACTCGCGGAATCGCGGCTGAACCCGCCCCTGGTCACCGACATGCGCCTGGACATGGCGGCCTTCGACCGCCTGTTCCACCTGCCGGCCGCGCGGATGCGGGTCGTCACCTCGCTCGCCGGCGCCCGTTCCCCTTGGCTGGCTTTCGGCGAGGAGGTGCTGGACGTCGAGATGGTGCACGCGCTCGTCCCGGATGCCAGCCTCGTCATTCTCCTGCTTCCGTCGACGTCCCTGGACAACACCAAGAACGCGGTCTCTGCCGCCGTCGCCTCGCTTCGTCTTGGCAGCACTGAAGGCGGCGTCATGTCGGTCAGCGCCGCCGGGCAGATCGGCGGCGAGCACTGCGTGAGCCAAGCGCAGGCCGAGAGCGTGAACGCGGCACTTCAGACGGCCGCGAGCCGCCACGTGACGGTGGTTGCCGCGTCGGGCGATATCGGAGCGGTGGCCGAACCGTGCGATGTCTACGCTGCGCTGGCCGGCACCGGCAGGTTTACCCCGGTCAAGGAGGTCAACCTGTTGGCCTCCGATCCGCTCGTGCTCGGCGCCGGAGGTACCAGCCTGACCGCCAGCCACGCCACCGGCGCGTGGCAGGGCGAGACCGCCTGGGGCCTGCCGTATGGCTACCCGGGATCGGCCTTCCAGGCATCCGGCGGCGGGTTCAGCCGCCTGTTCCCCCGGCCTGGCTACCAGGACGGCGCCTCTGGCATCCGGGCCACCCGGGGAGTGCCCGACGTCTCCGCCGACGCTACTGGCCACACCGGCATGGCCTTCGTCCTGAGTGACGACAGTAGGACCATGATCCGCAACAGCGGCGGCACCAGCGCCAGCGCCCCGATCTGGGCCGCGCTCATCGCCCTGGCCGACCAGTACGCCGGGCGCCATCTGGGCTTCGTTAACCCGGCCATCTACCAGATCGCCCGCGGCTCCCACTACCACCAGGCCTTCCACGACGTCACCAAGGGAAGCAACACCGTGCAGTTCCCGCCCAAAACGATCACCGGCTACCGGGCGGTACCCGGCTGGGATCCCGTCACCGGCTGGGGCAGCCCCGACGCCCAGGTTCTCATCCCGCTGCTCGCCCGGTACGCCACCCCATAACAGCCGGGCCTGCGGTCTCCGCCACGACCCTGCGGCATGCGGGAGGTCCTCCGGCCAGGCGGCCGTGATCATGGCGTTCCGCGCGGTGACGCAGGGCACCCAGCAGGCGCACCGGGTGGGTACCAGCCTGCGATTTACTCGAACTCCAGGCCGCTGTGTGCATGACCACGGGCGAGGTGCTCCCGACGTGGACGGCTGGACTCGGTGAGATCCGCCTCGGAGCCTGACTGCACAGTCGCGCAGAACGGCGGTTCGGCACCAGGTTCGCGACGCGACACGGCTGCTGACTGGGCATACCGAACGAGCCATACGCGCGCCGAATGTCAGGTGACTCGCGCTACTCAGCGTGGCCAGCTTCGGTTTTGCCCCCGCCCCCTGAGCTGCACCGCCGACGGATTCTGGCTTCGGAGCCACTAGCCTGTCCTGCGCAACTCGCATCTGCCCAGCTCATGCCCCGATGTCAATCGAGAACTGCCCCCGAAGGAGCCCCAGGGGGCACCGGTGGTCATCGGATAAATGTTCGAATACTCCTCTCGACCTGGAGCCCCCTTACGGAATCGAACCGTAGACCTTCTCCTTACCATGGATAATCGACGTTCTTCCGGCCAGCGACGACATGAGCGGATATGCCTTCCACCTGCTATTCTCTGGTCTTGAAGGGTCTACGAGTGCCTCGGCGAGTATGGCCGTTGTCACCACCGATAGTCCCCACCACGGGCTAGCCTGTCATCATGGCGACGCGGCGCAGGCGCGGTGAAGACGGGATCTCCTTCGAGCACCGCGGTCCGTGCCTCGACCGGGCACGTCACCGGCACTGTCCGGGGCTCTGGCGCGGTGAGGTAACGCTGGGCTACACGGAAGACGGAAAGCGCGATCGACGGAAGGTTAGCGGTAAGACCAAGGCCGCCGTTGTGAATAAGCTCAGGGCACTGCACAAGAATCTCGACCAGGGGATCATCCCGAAGACCGGCCACGTGAACTACACCGTACGCCAGGCCGCAGAAGACTGGCTCGCGAATGGGCTTGACGGCCGGTCGGCGAAAACGATCAAGAAGAACCAGAACGTGCTCGAGCCGATCCTCAAGGTCGCTGGTTCCCGGAAGCTGCGCGAGCTGTCAGCCGCGGACGTGCGCCAGGCACTGTCCAAGATGGCCATCGGCTACTCCAGCGCGGCCGTGACGATGGGTCACCTCGCGCTGAAGCGCGCCTACATCGTGCTGAGCCTGCTGGTCGGGGTCCGCACCGAGGAGGCCAGGGCACTGCGCTGGCAGCACGTGGACCTGGACGGTGACCCGGGCGCCAGCCCGCCCGTGCCGCCTCATGTGGCCGTGTGGCGATCGGTGCGAGTGCATGGCGAAACCAAGACCGAGCGGTCCCGCCGCACACTCGGCCTGCCCCAGATGGCGGGCGATGCGCTCCGTGCGCTGCAAGAGAGCCAAGCGCACGAACTACTCCACGCAGGAGAAAGCTGGCAGGACACCGGGCTGGTGTTCACGACCCATCTCGGCACCGCCCTCGACGCGGGGAACGTCCGGAAGATGTTCAAGCGGGTTTGCACGGCGGCGGGGATCGGGGATGGCTGGACGCCACGCGAGCTGCGGACCTCGTTCGTGAGCCTGATGAGCAATCGCGGGGTCAGCATCGAGGAGATCGCCCGGCTGGTCGGACACGCTTCCACCCGGACAACCGAGGTTGTCTACCGCCGGGAGCTACGGCCGGTTATCACGACCGGCGCCGAGATCATGGACGAAGTCTTCGGAGGAAGCTAGTCTCCCGTACCAGCCTGAAAGTCACTGAGGGCCCCGCACGCTCCGGTCGGGAGCTTCGGACAATGTCAACTGGAATTGACCATCCAGGCTCGCACCTGACGGCCAACAAGCCTATGCAGTTACGATCACGCATTGTGCCCACTCGACGGCTGCTGCCGATTCAGATCGCCGACTATTTGCGGCTGGCATTTGCGCGCCGCAGAGCTGGCACTTTGTCCCGACAACCCAGTTCTGTGCGATCTTGTTGTCGGCTCGATGTGGCACCCAGGGCCGCAGAAAAGTGCGGGTGCTGGGAGCAGCATGGTCGGCCCACGCATGCTGACGGCATGCCTGTCCGACTGCATCACATCGTTGTTGACAGCCCATGATCTGCCAGAGCTCGCTCGGTTCTGGACCCAGGATTCGGATGGAAGGTTCTCTCCCAACGTGAGCGTGAGATCTTCATCGGCGCTAACGACAGCGCTCTCTTCGGCATCTGCTTCAGGCCGGTGACCGGTCCCAAGACGGTCAAGAACCGCGCGCATCTCGACCTCGCCCCAACGCGGCGGACCGTGACGGCGATATTGAACGCTTGCTCGAGCTGGCGGCGCGCCAACAGACATCGGGCAGACTGGCGCCGAGCCCCGGACCGTGCTGGCCGACCCGGAGGGAAACGGGTGGCCTGGGGGTGCTGCAGTGCCGGGCGGTCCAGCAGCGGACCTGGTGCTCATCTACGTAGGTAAGGATCTTGGTGACCTGGAAGTATTCCCTGGCGCTTCAGGTAGATCTTCATCGTCCCAGGACGCTGAACCCGTCAGCCACAACTCACGCGATCATCGCCGGTCAGCTCAAGCCCGTTTACGTGACTCTGAGCGAAAACTAGCGGACGTCGCCAGACTGCCGCTCAAGCACCTCTCGCTATAAACTGCTTGAGTGGCCTTCTACGCAAACGACAGAATCGCCTCCTTCGTCGATCCGTCGGATATGTACACCCGGGAGGAATTGCTCAAACATCCCTCTCTCGCATCAGCAACAGGAGGCGTATATGGGATATGGTTCCAAGATCTCGATTCACTTGTTAGGGATGGTCACCTCGTGCGGCGCAACGGCTTCAGCTTGCTATACGTTGGCATTAGCTCGAAAAAGTCGTCCGAGAAGGGTGGTCTCGAAGGCCTTGGAAGCCTCCACAATCAGATCGGGCTCCACTACGCAGGAGACGCCAGCAACTCAATCCTCCGCAGAGCTCTGGGATGCATGCTGGCTGATCGGCTGGGAATAGGACTTAGACGTGTTGGCCCGAGGCGCCGCCTAACTTTTGGCGAAGACGAGAAGAAATTGTCAGTATGGATGGAGGCGAAGGCGCTTGTTAGTTGGATGGAACATGAACAACCTCAGGAACTCGAATCTGAACTGATCGCGAACCTTAATCTTCCCTTGAACATTCGATCCAGTGGCCGTCATGACGAGCTATTGGGACATTGCGAAGCCCTCGCGAATGTGTTGCCGATTTTGCCGCCGGCCAGGAGCAGGTCGCCCTTACCGGGCACCGGGGCCCGGTGCTATCCGTCGCGTTCAGCCCTGACGGCGCGGTGCTGGCCAGCGCCGGGAGTGATGGAGCGGTGCGTCTGTGGGACATCGCTGCCGGCCGGGAGCGGGTCTCCCTTACCGGGCACCGGGGCCCGGTGCTATCCGTAGCTTTCAGCACCTATGCCGCGGTGCTGGCCAGCGCCGGGAGTGATGGAGCAGTGCGTCTGTGGGACATCGCTGCCGGCCAGGAGCAGGTCGCCCTTACCGGGCACCGGGGCCCGGTGCTATCCGTCGCGTTCAGCCCTGACGGCGCGGTGCTGGCCAGCGCCGGGAGTGATGGAGCGGTGCGTCTGTGGGACATCGCTGCCGGCCGGGAGCG
>WNFD01004282.1_pt1 | contig 19326 bp, 25 predicted proteins | sample 5400491 | NCBI WGS metagenome assembly WNFD01 (sample SAMN13153343, study PRJNA577476) | soil metagenome | isolation source: 120 cm saprolite under Douglas fir tree site 2 hole 2 replicate 2 | place: USA:California | collected 2015-04-18 | reverse complement strand
AAAGCGAGAGCCGTAACTGCAGCCCTGCGAACATCGTCCGAGGTATCCGAAACAGCGGTGTGCAACAATCGACGAACAGCATCATTGTTGGGTGTCCCGGCATAGGCGAGCGCGAGGGTGTAGACGCCACCGTACCGAAGAATGGGATCCTTATAAGGGTGTAAGCCGTGGCATTGCTACAGAGAGTTAGTTGACCGACCTTCTCCGCCAACAACTCTTTCGCAATCTCATCTGCTTGGTCTTGACGACCAAAGTACAGAAATGCTAATCCAATGGCCAGGCCGCGAATAATCTTTTCGTGTTGAGTTTCGCGTGCGTAAGTGAGCATCTCGTTTGCATACGTAGAGTCACCAGTGCCCAGCATGATGAGACCCATCGCGTATCCAGCAGCCTCGCTTCCAACAGCGGTGTCAGTAAAGAGTGTTTGCTTCAAATCATCATAGGCCTCCACATTACGTCCACCCATGCCTGCGATACCCAGTCCTAGGGCAGCGCCATGCTGAACGACCTCGCCTTGAGCAGCCTTGAGAATGTTGCGGAGGTAATCTTCTACAGTCCGGCCTCCCACCCCCGAACTAATGGCGCCTACGCCTGCGTTGATAAGGCCGAGCCCATACAATGCTCCCCCCTCTGAATACGCGGCACCCGCCAGATTGCTTTCGCCTCCATTTTCGCCAGGAAGGTACGGTCCTAGGATGATCATGCCTTGCTCAAAATTACCCTTGTGGATAACTCCAAGCGCAGCTGTTGCGGTGAACTTGGACCAATTAGAAGCGTAGCCGAGCCAGTCAAGATTGTCTCGTAGGAAGGTATCTGAAGTTGTGCCTGCATGCATGAAAGCGTTTTGAAAGGTGACTGCATTGTGGTAAACAGATGAACGAGGCTCGAGCGAGTCCTGAAATGCGAGGATTAAGAATTGGTTGAAAACGCCTCAAGTGAACATTGCGGCACCTTTGTATGCTTCAAGATTAAGAGGTCTGCTCTGTTGTTTTTCTTCAAAAACTCAAGGTAGAGCTTTACAGATTCGCGTCCACCCAGAATCTTGCGAAGGGTCTCAAAAACAGAGCTCGAGGCCTGGTCTCATCAGGTCTACTGCATGAACTGCCCAAGTAATTATCAAGCGTACCTCATCTCCCATTGGCAGATCATTCCGTATCGTTTCCAAAAAATCCTGTGCGCCGCCTTCCACCAAATCGAAAGCCAACTGGTATGCAACAAGCTTGTCCTTGGGAACTAGAGATTCCAGCAGGGACACGGTGAGCGCAGGGTTGCTCAGAGTAACCAAAAGGCGTGTCAAGGAATGTACATATGGAGATTTGGAGTCCATTGTGGGTGATGGGAACAGCGGGTAGAGGAAATTGAGCACTTGATCACGATAAGATAATGGGAAATGGTTGTCGAGTACGGCTTCCATGGAATAGGCGAGCAGACTACTGTCCTGGGTCTTCTCATATAGCTGCTCGATTATGTCCAGACGACGAGATTCTAGAGCGATACCGATGGCCTGCAATACGCGCGTTCAGCTGAGACAGTAACGTGGATACGAAAGTGAGTCTCACCTGCTTATATTCTCCGTTTCGGATGCAGTGGGAAAAGATGCTCTCTATAATATCTTGTAGATGAGGGTCAACTTTTGCCTGAGTGCCTGGCTGTTCTTCCGCCCGAGCTTCGATATATCTGTCAATGGCCTTGGCTGCAAAGGCAGAACTTAGTGGTGAAAGCCTGTGAGTATAGAGATATCGCCCACAGATCAATGTCTCAATATATTCGTCGTCCCCTGGAATGCTGCTGTCTGGCTGGAAAGCACTTCCGGCACCAAGTGCAAAGGTCAGGGCTTCGTCGTACTCTTCGAGATAGTAGTAGACTTTGCTGGCGAGAAGGGCGGCCGAGTTACGCGCATCGATAGGTAGATCTGGGCTTTCATAAAGAGATTCGCTGTATTTCTGTGAGATACAAATATTGGGACGAAATTTCAAGCACATACATGAGCGCGATGTGCTCAGAGATCTCAGCCCAAAATTGGGGAACGAGAGATATCAGTGTCTTGAGTGCATGCTGCTTGAGCAGGGGTTCTTGCTCTGTCAGCAATGCAAGCACACCAGCAGCCGACGACTGTGGGCGAGGAACCATTTGGAAAGAATATCTGGAGTGGGTGCGCGCGCCTCGACGCGTCACCTTCCTCCCTCATAGTCACGTGAGGAAAATGACGTAAGCATCGGCCGTTCATACAAACGCCGCAAACCGCATCGTGACACTTTCCCCCGTTGTTTTCTGCATAAATCCGATGTCTCTCGTCGCTCGTAATACGCGCACAGCTGTGCGCACCATCTCAAGGACTCGTCCTTATTCTATCGTAGTCGACGCACCCTCCTCTGAATGGGTTGCTAAGCGTGACGCAATTAAGCACCATGCTGCAGGTAACCCTCATATTAGCCCTCAATCCAAAGTCCGAATTGACTTGAACACCCCATAGGCACGACTGCACTTTGGCGTAGGATCAGGTTCGTGTTGTTTTGAACATCGTGATGCTCAGCTGCTGAACCCCTTGACAGCTTTTTCGTTTGCGTTCCTATCAGTACGTTGTGATGGGCTCCGCTGCACAAATCTTGGTTGACAGGCATTGCATCTCTGACTTTAGCTGTCGCTGTCATTGCCTGGGTACGTAATGTTGAGGCCGAACATGCTGAACATGAAGAGCACCTCAAGAAAGAGAATGGTGGCCATTTGCCCGAGGTACCGGCGTACGATCATTTGAATAGGCGGGCCAAGCCATTCCCGTGGGGCCCTAACAGTCTCTTCTTCAATCCTCATGTATGCTTTCAATATTATATCGGGGATCAATTTTGCTGATATTCGAACATTTGCAGGTTAACAAGGATATGAGTGATTAGAACTTCTTAGATGGGTTGAGGCGCCATGATTCGATCATGTGACTATTGATCAGTGGCAAGTCTGACTGCTGAGTATCCACGGTGACATAGCTTGTCTATCCTTATCATAATGCCACCCGCCATTATCTCGCCATCTGTACTTGCGTCTGATTTCGGTCAGCTTACTGCTGAATGTAAGCGAATGTTGAAAGGTGGCGCACAGTGGCTTCACATGGGTACGTGGGGCGGAGCATGCACCCAGTAGACGTCCTTTCGCTGAATGCCCTCATTTGCCAATTGCCAAGATGTCATGGATGGGTAAGTGTGTCGTGAAATGAAATATACCCCCTGGTTTGTCTGATCAACTGTATTCTACAGACACTTTGTCCCGAATATTACAATGGGTGATTGCTACTACCGATTCCAATATTCCCCCCTACCTTGACCATCATCCTGTCTCGTCAGGTGCTCCTGTCCTTGCGAGCGTTTCGAAGGGTGTGCCGGGGATTTTCATGGACTGCCATATGATGGTTTCTGAACCAGAGAAGGTGGGGTGTATGCCTCCGAGTCCCCCTAGAATCTGTAACAGGTAACATCCGCCCTTGTCAGTGGGTCAATGACATTGCAAATGCGGGGGGATCCCTCTACTGCTTTCATATCGAGGCTACATGTCTGTCCTCCGTCCCGCAATAACCCCAGATCCCGTACGCTCACCATGACGCAGCGGATCCCATCTCCCTTATTCACTCTATCCACGAGAGAAACATGAAGGCGGGGGTGGCAATTTCCCCGGACACGCCTTCCACTGCGATATCGGCCGAGGTCGGCGAGCTCGCCGATATGCTCCTCGTCATGACTGTGTATCCTGGTGAGTCTGTTTCCACTGCTTTCCCGCACTCTGAAAGGACCATCGCCAGGCCGAGGCGGGCAAAAGTTCATCGACCGCTGCGTTCCCAAGGTTGCAGAACTCCGCGCACGGTTTCCTGACAAAGACATTGAGGTGGATGGAGGCGTAGGCCCCAAGACGATCGACGTTTGTGCCCAAGCAGGTATGTTCTATGTGCGTCTTGGTAACCATAAAGCGGTTAATCGGATATCAGGGAGCAATGTCATCGTAGCAGGTACAGCTATCTTCGGCGCAGACAAACCTGAAGAGGTCATCGCAACCCTCAAATCTGTCGTTGACACGGCCCAGGCCCAGATTCTCGCTAAAGATTGAACGATTCACCTTGCGGGCATATTGTGTCGTCGTTAGATGTCGGATTGGACCGTAGGGCAACCGTTTCACGCAAGCACCATTGGATGTATAAGATGTCATAATGAATTAGATGGTGTGAATCCCCTCGTGAATCCATTGTCATTGATGTCTGGTCTCGCAGCACTGTATATCCGAGGCCACGGAGCGAACTATCTATAGATGAAAAACGAACGCGAAATTATGGAGTGAAGGCTGTAGTACTTGAGATCGGTCAGATGCGAGCACGTGTACTTTACATTATAGTGGAACGGGGTATACAGAAGGGTAGTTTGACTGGGTGTCCGCAGCATGTGATTGCGACTCGCACGAGTCCACCACCTGTGAGGCCGAGTGTGCTCACCACTCAAACCAATCCCCGTACATGTTCGGGATCTCCCCACGAATGTACGCCTCAAAGGTCCGCTTGAGCACTGCTGCCCAGTCCAGGTCACGTTTATCTTCCGTCACCTTGTCCAGCGGCTCCTGTACAACGCGAGAGGCATTCAATGCAATTTCGTTGTTGAGGCGTGCGATACGTTCGCCTTCAATGAAACGCGTGCCAAGGTCTGGGAAATTCCTCGCAGAGTCGAACGGTTTCCACCTACAAACGGTCAGGAAGAACACGAGGCTCAAGTGACAAATTGCTCACCAGAAGTTGTGAAAGTGATATGAGTACGCGCCGCGGAAGAATCCCTCAAATCCAAGCGCCTGTGGGGCAGCACTATTTACTACGGGGGTATCGAAGAAATCTCCAAACCTGTGTAGTTCCGTAAGGCCAGGGATGCAGAGAAAACGCAATGCGAAGTCACTCACTCGGTGAAGTAAGGTTGGGGAGGGCGGTCTCGCTGGTAGTGCTCCGTGTTCAACCAGGCAGAGTCAAAGAGGGCGTCCGGTAACCGAAGAAGAAGCCCCTCTAGATAGGCATCTTTGGTGTATTTTGAGACCGTCATAGGATGGAAATCCAGACCGTTCTTCAACGCCGTCCTGAAGAGGAACGAACCGAGTGCTGAACCCTTGTTCATGCGCAGGACGGCGGTATTGTATTTTTCAAGACGGGACCATCTGTAAGCGAAAGCGCCTTTCCAACCCCAAAGTTCCTCCCAGTCACGTAAGAAGATAGTGTCCGCATCTAGGTACACACCACCGAAACGATGACATAGCACGAAACGAGCCATATCGGAGAGGATAACGGATAACCGGTCATACGACTCTGCAGACTTCGAACCAAGACGGTTGACCATTTCATCTTCGTTAGTCTTTGCGGTAGTAGCACCGCCCGAACTGGCTGAAGAAGTGACAGAATCAGAAGTGGTGTCATCGTCATGGTGAACAGAGATGATGTGTCCGCCAGAGTTGAATAACGTATCCTTCAACACTCGCCATTCGTCTTTGATCTCTGGGACGCCATCCAGTTGTTCTGTTGTGTTCCACATTTTGAACTTAATCACGTCCTTAAACCGGGGATGAAGGAAGGGCGACGCCCAAGGATTGGACTTGAGCTGCTCGAACATATCATGCAGGGCGTTGGGATTTGGTATGGCGGCTGCGGGACCCGGATTTATCCATAACCAGAACTGTGGGCGACATACGGTAGCGTCAGGATCATCCTCGTGAAGGTGCAACCTAAGGTTTTGGGTGAATAGGTAGGAGAGGAGAGCAAGGTATGGCTTGTCCGTGAACGGCCCGGTCCAGAACATGTGAAAAAGACGAGGGTTATCCGAATCGCAGGTAGAAGACAAGGTGTGGTAAGGCCGGTGTTCGAGAGCAGGAGGAAGTTGGAGAGGAAGTTCCCATTCCGTCCGTGGCTTCTTGAGAAGACCAGCGTTAGGGTCGACGGATACCGAAGGCCGAATAATCGGGTCGAAAGCAACCTCACTTGTGGCGGGGTCTACTGCCTTATTGACTTGTCCATCCTCCAAATAAATATACCTCCACTCGTCTACATTACCCCGTCGCAAGCGCGCGCCGTTATCAAGGCCACCGCCTATTCGTAGTACCTCCAAGCAGTCACGGACATACTACGGTTAGAAATATGCCTCAGTAGTGATGACAGAAGACGTGATGCAAGGGGTTGTCACCTACCTTTGAAGGAAACTCACATAAGTCCATAATAATATCTAGGTCGGCAACACTTCCAGGAACGGGCCGTGGAGGGTAGGCGACATCGGGTGCGCGAGCTTGAATATCTAGATAGACACGCTTGGGACCATGACCTGTCGTCTCACTGACGGGTGCACCAGGCGGCCTGAAACGTGAGGGAATCTTGACAACCTTTCGTGGAGAAAGAGCAGGATTGAGGGGGGGAACTGTCAGGCCTATTGGTTTCGGGACTAAAAGAGAGGTGTAAGAACTGCGAAGCAGACCACGAGCGAAAAACTTACTGTCACGTCTGCTCGGATAATGACCACTTTGAACCTCCCACCGCCATATCTTTTTCAAGTCCTCCCGACCAAAGACGAGGGTTGGGGGCTCTCCGGTAAATAGGGGAGCTGACCACTGTTTCTCTTCAGTTCTGAAGCGTTGTGCAACAGCGAAGATAATGAATGCTATTGACACGCAGGCAAAAAGGAGGACGAATGTGTTGCGTCGGCGAGAGAAACGAAAAAAGGAAAGTCGGTGAAAATACGATAGGTTGGGGAGGATGAGGTGGATATGTCGATTTCGGAGGCCAGGAATGGGAAGGAAAAATGAGATGGTCCAGGGGGCCGCTTTTGCATATCTAGGCTTCTTTTCGTACATTGAAGAAGAGAGAAGGGGGAGACCATTGGGTGACCTCGACAGGTCTCGAAACCCGTTTTGGCGAGAGTTTGACGAGTACATGCACAAGCAAGGTGAAGGGCGCGGACGCGACAGCCGACGTGACAACGCGAATACGCGTGAGCGTGAGAATCTCTCCCGGCGGCAATGCGACTTTTTGCTATATTACATACAACACTCTTTTTATTTCCTCCCACTCTATGTTGCCCCGCTCAACGCCTGCGCTTCCAGATCAGCAGCATCCGTCGGGACAGATAAGATCCGCAACGTGTTCGTGTGTCCAAGGCCGCCCTTCCAGCCCTGCACAGCGATAATTGTGCATCCTGGCTTGATCAGGTTCAAGCCAACGGCGCTGCGCAGTCCAAATCGGATACGATTATCCACCTAACAGTGATATATTAGATGGAAACCCTATTGAGATCACGGCTACCCCACATACGTCGGTTTGCCACTGGTGGCTCGTGACGCCCCGAGGCTCTGTGTACCAGAAAGGATAGACACCCCTGTGAAGGTGTATCTGACGAGAAGTCTGCTCGTTTCGTGTCACTAACAATCAGGTCAGCTATGAGGTCACAAGGAAAGGAATCAAGAATCTACCCGTAATAATGGGTACACTCGGGCGATACTTGGAGATAAGACGGGCCGTGTTGCCGCTGGTAGAAAGTACCAGGATGGCGCTGGCTCCCTGCTCGGATGCAGCCGCCACAGCAGCGAATGCCACAGTCTCTACCGTCTCGGTTGGCCTAGCCGTGACATTTCGCAGCTCATCATAGAGGGGTGGGTAGCAGATCGCGGCTTCGGCAAGGAGACAAGTTTCCGCCATCATGAGCACTGGAGGGTTGAGATAACTTTGTACGGCCAACTCTGAAGATTGGGGGCTACCTACCGGACTGGATTGGGTATGTCCCTTTCGCCGTCTCACCGGATAGCATCACACAGTCGGCGCCGTCAAGCACAGCGTTGGCGACATCGCTAACCTCAGCCCGCGTAGGTCGGGGATTATACTGTCCATAGTCATATGAACGCGGCAGCTTGGACGTATACTTGGCTTACTTACTGTCATAGACTATAGGAAATTCAGTAAGATACGCCATGACTTCAACAATGACACTTCGTACCTCTAACATCTGCGTGGCTACGATGACAGGTTTGCCTGCCATATTGCATTTGGCTATCATCATTTTCTGAGCCAAGAATACCTGGCTGGCGGGAATTTCTATGCCCAGGTCACCACGAGCGACCATCACACCATCTGTTTCCTTCAGGATTTCATCGAAGTTTGCCACGCCTTGTTCATTCTCAATTTTGACAATGATTTTGATGTTGGAGCCGTCGGGGCCGAGGACCTCGCGAATATCTCGAACGTCCTGAGCGCGACGAATGAAGGATGCGAAGATCATGTCAACACCATTTTTAACACCGAACTTGAGGTCACGTTTGTCCTTCTCAGAGAGGGCAGGTAGATCGACAGGCGTCTTTGGGAGATTGACTCCTTTACGTGAAGAAAGTGTGCCATTGTTGAGAGCACGGACGTGCACGTTCGTGTGGTCAATAGAGAGGACGAGGAGAGATAGTATACCTAAATATAATAAACATTATTGCCTCATAAATCAATATTCATCGCAGTAAACACACCATCGTCCACATAGATGAGCTTTCCGGGAGCAGTGACTTTCGGGAGATTGACCTGTAAAGAATGGGATCATTCTTCCTCTCAAGGGCGGTAATGTAGTCCACTTACGTAGTCAACATACATGTACTTGTCGTCGCATATATCTTTGTACTTAAGATCCGTCGCGACAAAGAACTCATGGCCAGCCACGATAGGAATCTGAACAGCACCATAATCCATCATATAGAGTGGATCGAAGGTTGTAAGGCTTACATCTTGACCATTCCGCATATTACCAGTGCGAATTTCGGGCCCTTTCTGTGGACTGAATGAGAGAGTGTGTGTGATAACGAGTAAGCAAACCTGACAGTGTCGAGGGCAATTGCAACTGGGCGCCCATGCGGATCGGCTGGCAAACCCCACGTTCACTCGTTGGCCCATATAAGATAAATTTTGCACACCTGCGAGCATCTTACGGGTGTTGTCGATTACGCTCTGGTGATAGTCATAGTCACCATGCGAAAAGTTCATGCGCACTGATATGCTTTTGAGCAGAATTCGTAGTTAATCTCTGTTATCCAGACACACCAATGTTGACGCCAGCACGTCGCAGTTCGGCCAACTTCTCTACTGTGTTCACCTTTGGACCTGTGCGGATACGACTTAGCGTCTTGTCGTGTAAATAATATGCCTTCCGGGACTCACCGATGGTCGCGATGATGGACGTCTGGAGAGGCGATCAGAAGGGGATCATCACATTGCCAGCGTTGGACTGTAATCACCTTGCGATGGTATTTGGTCTCCTCTGTTGTCTGGGGAGCAGCCCCTGGATTGAGGGTGGCATTCCACTCGAGGCGAGAACGAATGGCATCTGTAGGAAAGAAAGATGTCATGGCCGCACAGAGAAGGGAGGATAAAATGCGGAAGGAGAGTGATAGGCGGAGATCAGTAGGGGTTCCTGGAATTTATAGTTTGGTCGGTCAACAGAACGTTGGGGTAGCACGAGTGGCTGATAGACTCGGGCCTCGGGTGCGTGCGTATGCGCGATACCATATTTCGCCCCTTTACGATACTATCGTATCGTACATCGAATGACAAACTTCAGCCCCAATCCGCGATAAGGGATACAGCCGCCATGCGGCAAGTACAAAGGTCATAAGGAAACAAAAATCAAGAGCAAGATCAAACAAACGACAGCAATCGGGGATAATCAATGGACAGAAACCAAAATTATCATCCGAGCCCGAAACATCCCTACATAACACGTAAAGTCCACCCATGCAACCCACCATCTACGGCAGCAGCTGCCTGCGCAGCGGCCAGCCAACCTTGGTCAATGCCACTAGGAGAGCCACCTGGTCCTCCGCCAATTACGTTGAGACTCATGTTCTCGAACACGTTCTCGCATGCAATTGTGCGTCCAGAGTGGTAACCTACTCCGTCTAATGCCCGAATAAAGAGGAGCGGAAGACTCCGCCCCGCGAGTTGTTGCGGTACAACGGCTGGTGCGATCCCCGAGTCTCTCTCGCCTTCACGCGGCTCCTGCGGGCCATTCCTCTCAGCCCTGTCTTCCGCTCCATCGACAGGTGGGACCACGTCCTCCTTCAGCGCATTGATCACATCCGCTAATGGAGGCATTTCCACAACAACAATAGTGTGTAGAGGACCGGCAGATATATATCGTGGAGGGATCGGGGGAACTGAGGTCGTGGCTCCGTTAGAAGAGGGCTGAGGATCGATCGCCCCTGCCACACTGGCCTCAACAGGCGGGGTCAATGGTTGGACAAATGGTGAAACATTTGTAAGTGGGCCGGGGAGAGGGGTCTGATAAATACGCGTGCGAAGGGGGCCAATACTACCGAGGTACACATCAAGGGGCGTTTGCGTCCGCGTTTTTGGGTTCTCATAGAAGAAATTTGAAACGGTCAGTTCGAGGGCATTGTTAGCAGGACGATAGACTGGGGCGGTAAACAGAGTGGGGAATGGCGTGACCGGCAACTCGGGAATAGTGTTGCTTGGCCCGAGCGCATCGAAGAAAGTGTATTGAAATTTGGCTGCAAATCTACATAAGACATACCGTAACAACAGAACGTGCGACACTTACAGATGCCGACGATGGTCCAGCATAGATAGTCATCCACTTCATCCGTAACGGTACGAACACCATCTTTTACATCTTCTCGAACCCGCGGCGATTGGAAGATAAGCGGATGTGAACCTGCTTGACCGGGAGCTGGCGACATCGTCCCCGCGGTGCCAGGCATAGGACCAGCTGCGGACAGGTAGTGCCGGGTTCCGTCTTGATTGATCCTTTGCAACGCAATCTTCTGCATCTGGCTCACGGGACCGCCATCATCTGTCACAATCTTGCCTTTATCAACCTTGCGAATGACTAAGGGAGCAGTCGAAATTCCGGAATGTGTGTCCATAAGAATAATCTCAGATCCGTATGTCACCGGTTGAGGGACTAAGAAAGTAAGAGTATCAGTAGGTAGATCGCAGGCGGAGAAACCGGGCGGATATAGAATGGCAATAGAGCCACTTAAATGTGTCTCTCAGAAATTAAATAAGGTAGATCTTACTCACCTAAAGATTGTGTTTCTTGCGACCGACGTACGACATTAACGTTGAATGCAGACCAGGAAACGTTGCTCGCGCAAAGTTGGGTGTGGTCTATGGTCATGTACTTTGTCCGCACAGTCTGAGAGTTGATTCGATTAAAGAGAGAGACGGGACCCCCGGCAAGAATACACGAGGAGATATTGCGTGTCTTTGCAGTCTTCTTGGACGGCTTGGATATGATGGTAACCGGAGCCGAGTCGAAAGACGCCCAGACACGACCAGTTGGGGGTTCAACGCCATCCGAAGACGGTACGTGAGGTGGGGGTTCTGCGATATCCAGAGAAAGTAAGAAACTTTTGGCCTTGGCTGTACCATTGACGTGCAAGAATTTGAAGCTTGCAGACATGTTATTATCTAGTTGGGCCTTTTGCTCGAAGCTGCGTTCACCTGTCTCGGAGACAACGCTCATGGACATCTGTTGTTGACGCATATGCCAGACGGGACCCTCAATGTGGACGACTGGCGGAGGACATAGGAAACGTTTTTCACTACCATAAGATTTTTGAGCGACGGCGGCGTGCATACACACGACAGTCGTCATGGGGGTTGCACGCCCGGGATCTTGGGATATGTGTTCGCGCACAACGCGACGAATTTTGCGATGCGGGTCGTCGATGTCCCCATCATCAAGCTTGCGTTTTCCATTTGCCTGCTTCCAGACGGGTCACGTGATTATAGGCCGAGGTCGCGACGGAGAGGATTAGCTGTAACTTACCGGTCGAGGGGCCGAGGGGGAGGGAAGCTGCTGAGAAGGGGGCATCGTGGTGGGAATGCTCCAAGGCGCGTGTTGACCGTTAGTAGATGGTCCCTCTTTGGACGCGGTCAGGATAGATTGGAAGGATATATTTGGATCAACGGGAGGGAGCGCGGGAGGCTGGGAAGTGTTTATAGGAGAAATAGAGGCGTTCGTGGCTGGCTGGGGAGTACCGGGGGCAGAATGGGGGAGATTCGAAGCCTGGGACGCGTTCTGCGGGGAAGAAGACGCGGTTTTGGGACCTGAAATTGCTTTTACGACGAGTTGGGCGATATTCGAGGTAGGAGAGGATTCGCGGGACAAATCATGTAATTGTTGCTGGGAATGATGTTGAGTTTGAAGCTCTGTGTTTGATGAGGTAGACATCTGAGAGGGATGGATAGTGTCAAGGGGGTGAGGATGGACGGTCCTCATGATTTCCCGCGGGTCTCTAGTCGGGGAAAGGTGTGTGGGAAGAATGGTTGGAGAGTGGGAAGAAAGTGAGGTCCCACGTGTACGGCGTGAGAGCCTACGTCCACGTTTATAAACTCCTCCCGCGGGACCCCGTCTTGACTCTCGGGGTCCCCCGATTACGACATGCAACGCCTTGACTTCTCATATCCTCATCATCATCAGACTAAACCATCCCGCGGCTTCTTCCTCTTCCTCCCCCTCGTAGAATAAACTGCTCGTCTTCTCCAGAAGCTGACCGTTACCACTATCCAATAGTTGTTGGCGCCGCCTCTCATACGCCAGCCGTAGTGCCTCGTCGTCACATGCTTCATCACTGATATATGGCGAATGCAGGCGCTCCTCATCCGCCGCCCAATCTGACCGTCCCCCGGTCACTGCTCCCAGAAGCCATGATTACACTACTCGATTGAGTATGAAAACGGAGAATGCGCACAGACTGTCAGAACTCCGAGCTTGTCTTCGCGCTTGATGACCGCCTCCGCTGGTTGGTCCTCTCTACCGAAGAGGACGCGTTGCGAACCTAATAAGCCACCGTCATTGTCCACCATCACCAATTCCCCTGCGAGTTCCTCTGAGCCCTCCTCCGGGCCTTCATCCCTCCACCAGCCGGATGGCTCCTGGTCTGATTCCCTCAGGCCCGAGGGGAAGAATCCTCCAAGATTGAAGGGGTCTACACCCTTTTCTCTGTGACTCGCATGTCGGGGTGAGACAGCCAGAAAGTCGATGCTCGTCTTGGTGCGGCGTGGTCGCTGCAGTTGCTGCTGAGCGGGCTTTACACCGACATTTGGAGTAGACTGGGACCGCTGCATGGCTTGAGATACGGGGCGTCGACTGGTTGGGTTCGTGTGGTACATCGAACGATATTAACTTGGGTGTATCAGAGAGGAAGAAAGGAGAGGAGGGAGTGTACAGTATCCCCAACGGACGGAGAATGTAGCAACGCATCCCCAACGATTCCATTTTCATCGTGCCTGCCTGGTTTCCGAATCGGGCATACAGATAGAGTTGTCAGTTTACGGAATTTGAAATTACTTTGCGTGAAGTGAAGGCGCAAAACGCATTCGAATTAAGGAAGCTAGTTTATCTCCAGTAAGGAGCCTAGACAACAGATAGGAGTAGAATACAGTCCCATTTCAACCAAAAGTTCACAAATTAATTGAATTCTACTTGAACAACTTTAGGGCGTGAACTTTTGGTTGAAATGGGACAGTATTCAAGTACTACACTAGTACTGGCCGCAACACGGTTTTCGCCGCTAGGCACGACCCGTTCGATACCTATTTGCTCCATATCGCCAACTCTGGTGGTCTGAAGGAAACGGTATCATTAATGGGCAAAGCGAACGAAAGAAGAATCGTTGCGTACAGCTGCTCGTGTCCCGCTCACCACTGAGGCCAGCAACGCCGCCGAGATTGAGATATCCCTCAGAAGTCGGCCTTGCACCAGTCCCATCCTCGACGCTCATCGTCCATTTGGCACGACACCACACGCAAGTCAACCGGGCGGCGCTTCGACGCCCTGCAAACAAAGACAAAAGCTCAGTCAGCGCTGATGCCGCCGGGTAAAAAAACCACCCAAACGCCGAACATTGCTCGAAACATTCCGTGTGCAGCGCGTTTCCACATTCCTCACAGAACACCAATTTGTTCTGAGCGATGCCATGCATGCCCTCATAGCAGATGGGACAGCTGTCCTCAGGTCCCGGAATACGTTTCTTTGAATCCGACGGTGTGGACGTCGAAGCTTTACCAGTCGCGTGTGCATAAGCATTGCGGACTTTGTCGTGGGCGAGAGCCGTTGGCGCCTGTGGTGCATTCGCAAATATGCTTTGGAGCTCGCTGGTGAGCAGAGCCCTGCAGATTGCTCGTCAGAATAAGGCCAAGGTGCAAACAATATGCCTTACTTCTGATACCACAGGCCAGAGGACTGTGGAACCTGAAGGACTACACGACGTTCCGTGCGTCATTTTAAAAATATGAACAACTACAGCGTAGAGCGATCAGAAATCTAGCCCATTGAGCACAATGACGACATACAATGTGTTTGCAATGGTTACCACGAGCCGCATCGGGGCCTTTGAGGTGATTAGCAGACGTGATAAGGCACAAATATAGCGAATGGAAATGAACAATGTACGCACAGTCACACGAGGGGAACCTGTCAATGATTACGGTGTACACCTGACAACAACGCGAAGTGAGAAATTCACAAATTCAGTGTTTGATCCGACGAACATTCCCTGTCGACCCCAGGACCTTGAATTCCTCACACGGCTCACGACCCTCGCGTCTCCTGTCAATCATAAAGAACCTTGTTGGAGAATCGTAAGGTCGCACATGAATGGGTTGCCAGCTTCTCCTACCTCTGTGACATGACCCGTGCGACGCGATCAAGGATGTTCTTTGGACATGACTTCTTGAAGATGGCGCCACGTTTTTCTGGAGAGGTGGCATCCGAACCTTGAGGGTCCTCCTTGCGCGATCTCTTTGAACTTCGCAATGAGGTTTGAGCATGCGCTTCCGGCGCTTGATGTGACGAAGGACCCGAGACGCCTATGCACGTAAGGTCCGGGCTAACGCCACGCTTCGACAATGAAGTAGAATCGACGATACCTTCGTCAGATACTAATTTGCGTTTGCCCATGGCCGTCCGGTGGTAGGCGGAATCGCTTGTGCGAGCTCGCTAAATGCGAACTACTCACTCCGCGAGCCACCCCCTTTTATGCGTTTACGGCTTAGCCGAGTTGAACTCAAGTCACAGCACTTCAGATTACCTCTCCAACAACTTTCCTTCAGGCTCCAAAGACACTTGTACGTACACCTGCAGCACTTAAAACAGCCTCAATGGCATAACATCATCCATGGGAGGCAACATTGTGGTTTTTTTGCTGCTAAAGAGGAAATGCCTTATATTCAGGGTATGTACTCCGCGAGAGGACCCACTCAACGTCAAATATGTGTCAGTACGCGATGTCACCAACAACAGTCCCGAGAGAAGGTTGATGAGTTCATAGTTCATACACTTAGTCCAAGGGACACGCAACTCTGTAGGCAAGGGTATGTAGCCTCATCATACATCTCGCGCCGAACTCGAGGTACTATCCGAGCGGTAAGAGCCGGAGTACCTTGCAACCACGGTCAAAACATACCGGCTTTGGCAGCCGTTGCCTTGTCTCCCATGGTGCAAGCAGCTCTAATGGAACCCCCACCGGATGCAATGGTTATCAACAAAATTGCAGGGTCAGGTGGGACGTGCAGTCCCCAGGGTTCGGATAGTTCCGTATGACAAAATTGAAGTGAAGTGACCAGCGACCCCAAATTTTGGAGACCCGGATAAGACCTAAGGCCTAAGGCCCAACGATGTCGAATGGCTTCTCACTGTGATAGGTAGTTTACGCTCATTTTCGTTTTGATAGACGTCCTCAAGAATTTTTATATCAATTGAAACCCGCTTTCCGAAACATTTCGGCACCGTCGACTAAGGATGAACTGAGTAAGCGCTCATAAGGGTGGCCCTATCTGCTTGGGGATACTCAATAGAGGTGACCAGGTGACGTTGATTGAAGATTTTGGGTCTCAATAACGGACAGTCGTCGCCGCTTCTATTCGGGTTAGTGGAGAACAATCAGCACCCGTGACCATTTGTAGGAAACCCCAATTGTTTTCACCATATCATCTCGATATATACGTGTCCGTGAGTGTGAGATATTTGATCCCAACAGCGTTCCTGGGAGCGAAAGGCCATTCGTGTCCGCGCCACGTCAGCAGCAGTACCAGTGTGAATTGCCCAGTGCACACGACCGCAGGAAAAAAGCTTCTGCGGACCGATCGGTTGCCGTGACCCCTACGATACGATAATGCCTGTTCTGCGATACGCACAGTGGCTGCGAGATAAGGCCATCGACCGCATTCAGAATGTCCACGCGAACGGACTCTAAACAATCGGACAGGTGTTGGAAATATGCTCAACCCTCGACGTCAAGGTCGTCTCTGTATACGCCTTTGCCATCGACAACTTCAAGCGTCCGAAAGAGGAGGTGGACGGGCTTATGAACTTGGCCGAAAAAGCACTCTTGGAACTCTGCACGCATGGGTATGTCGTCATTTCCGCTCTCCGCGGAGCGCTGTGTTGACAACCACCCATGGCAGGGGCATCCTCGCCGAGCACGGAGTACGGCTACACACCGTCGGAAAAACCCACCTCTTTCCGCCTGAGGTCCAAGCGGCCCTGGCCAAGGCCGAAGAGCTGACCAAGGACAACCACAGGTAGGCTCGTGCCCTCGTGTACACGTCGTTCCATCGGCCGCATTACAACTTTGGCAGAGCGGTGCTCAATTTGTGCATGCCGTACTCTTCGCGGGACGAGATTGCAACGGCTGTAGAGGAAACTGTTCATGACGCCCTGCTCCAAGGAAGAACTGAGTGAGTCGTGCGCGTGTAATGTTACGTTCAAGCGGCTGTCACTTACATGCTCGCAGGCCAATCACAGAGAAAGATATCGAGGACCGCCTGTTGACCGCGAAAGTCAACTGCCCTCCTTTGGATATTCTGATCAGGACCAGTGGTGTCAGGCGTCTGAGCGACTACTTACTTTGGCAGGCGAGTCTGCTCGCAGCATTTCAACCAAATCACCTCAGGCACTCACTCTATCTGGCAGTGCACCGAAAACACACAGATACACTTCATTGATACGTTCTGGCCGGATATGGGCCTTTTCGATCTTCTCCCTATTATATTGGATTACCAGCGTAAGATTTGGTCTCAGTAGAATTTTTCATAGAATGTGATAATCGGACTGAGGATGTTTCTGAAACACGTCCATGGGGTGTACAAAATAATTCGGGGGTCTGAGTTACGTTATGCGGGGAAGGACAATGTCTGGGTGTTACACTCGTGTGTATAGGACAAGAGACAGTGCGATATGTGAATCCATGGAAGGAGATGCGAGATAATCGTGTGATAGGCTAGATGTCATTGCATAACTGTATGTATGTGGTCATCAAATGTCCAGAAAAGTCCAAGCCTAGAGGCCGTCATAGGGGCGTAATAACGCGGCGTCGGATGCCATAACTATATACAAATTCGTGCAAAAAATCGTTTGGCGGACCTGGCGCCCCGTATACCACGGGTGAAGCAAGATGGTGGATCAGTTGGGGGCTTCGCGCGGAAGGCCAGAAGACATGCGGCGGCTCGGTCGATGCTCATGACCTTTCGAATCCGGAAACGGAACCCCAGATTCGCGACGTGTCAGTGACGAGGGTGACTGTCCCTGTTCTGCCTGGTACCGTTGCCAGTCTTCTACTTTGAGCATGGACAACCGAGTCGAAGATTGCCGAGCCGCCGACTTAGGGATTGTACTCAGCTTGTCTGCACTTTTCGAGCGAGAGTGATGGCCAGCTGAGTCGCGAGGCGCTGAAGATTGCTTATTCCCTTCTTGTGTAGTGTCCTCCGAGCGACGGCGACGCGATTCCTTAGCCTGCACAGCAGCAGTCCTCTCCGCCTGGCGTTTCGTAACTGCCTGGCGCTCAGCCGCTTTGGAGCGCTCCCATCGAGCCTTGGCTGCCTCCAGCTCGGCCTGTTCCTTTTCTGCATTTGTGAGAGGAGCCTGCAACTCCCGCAGCTTCTCGCGATGGCGCTCAGTCAGTTCCTCATAAGTTACGGTGCGGGGTTGCTGTGCAGGTGGCGGGGTGGCCTTCCTCGGCGGTAGGATTGTCGGGGGCATGTACGAGCCACTAAGATGAGAGGAAGCAGCACGGCGGTGATGAGCCTTGGGGACTGGCGCAATAACGTCATGGTTTGTGGTGTATGTAGGAGAATCGACCTTATCTCCCTGGACGGCACCAGTCTCTAAGATATTCTCCCGCATCTGACGTCGCGAAAGGGCTTCCTGAACAGCCGCTGGGACAGGAAGGCGGGGTGTTGGAACGACGACTGACACGGGGGTGGTAGCAATCGGTGGGGACACCCCAGAGGGGGGCTGCAGAAGTTTGCGGTCACGAAGGTATGAATCCCATTCTTCGTCACGCAAGGGTGCACTGGTGGGTCGTCCGATGGTGTGGCCGACATGAGATTCCAAACTGGGTAAGTCCATCGAGTGAATTCTAGCTCGCGGGTCAGCTTGTCGGGGAGGACGTTGATGGGATGGGCTGAGGGCTGTGGTATTGAGGTCATAGCTGAGCGTCCTGGCACGGGAAGCCAAAGACGGTTGGCGAGAGCTAGACCCAGATGACGGTTGGGGTGTTTCCGTTTTGAGAATTTCGATGGACCGTCGTATGGTCTGGATCTCTTGCAGTAGGTCCTCCCTAGCCTTAAGATCCTCTGGTTTGGCAGAAGGAAGAATGACTTTTCCTGTGTCTCCGGAGACAAATGCACGAGGAACATCATCCTGTATATCACTGCCGAGGTCGAGTACTGGAAGGGCACCCGGGGTCTGGGAATTCCTCAGGACAGCACGTTTGAGGTCTTCTTCGGGAACTCCGGCAGCAAGGAACTCCGATAAGCCAGAAGAACGCCGTGGACGCGTGCCGAAGTTGGATTCATCCGGTCTGGGGGTCGAAGAACTTTCGCCACCCCTAAGAAGAGTGACCCCAGAGAATTCACTGTCTGTGCGGCCGTGCTTGTTCAGACTAGGATGTTCCCTCTCCCATTCAGCCTTCTCCTGTTCAAGCTTGGCAAACCTTTCCGCAGACTTTGCATCGTTTTGTCGTTCACGGCGTCTCTGTTCTTCTTTTATCTCCCTGAGTTTCCGTTGCAAGACATGCAAGATACGGAGCTGAACAGCGATGCCCATTAGCGAGATGGCACCGATAAGACCGATCTCGATTTGCATGGCCTGTGTAACGGGAAACTGAATGTTGTGGTCGATATACTTGGGAAACAGCTGCCGAAAACCGAGGTTCCAAACATAGAACTGAATGAAAAGAAAATCAGAGTTTGCATGACAGGAATGGAACGAATCAGATCTAACCTCTTTAAGCCCTGCGGTGGAAAAACAGTCCACTCCCAAAATGACTGCACTGGCA
>WNFD01002277.1_pt1 | contig 19329 bp, 24 predicted proteins | sample 5400491 | NCBI WGS metagenome assembly WNFD01 (sample SAMN13153343, study PRJNA577476) | soil metagenome | isolation source: 120 cm saprolite under Douglas fir tree site 2 hole 2 replicate 2 | place: USA:California | collected 2015-04-18 | reverse complement strand
CGTTTCACAGTTTCCCTTCTGGTCATACAGAGCATTGTGTGGTCTACTACGGCTTCCTATTGTATCTTAGCTTCACCAAACCCGTACGCGAGTGGCGTTATCACTGGCTCTTGCTCCCCCTGCAGATCTTTGCCGTCCTGAACATTCTCCTGGTTGGCTATGCGCGTGTAGAGGCGGGTTCCCATTGGATCACCGACGCCCTGGCAGGCTACCTCTCCGGCGGGCTCCTGCTGTTCCTCTTCATCTCCCTCTATTGCTGGACAACAGATAAACTGGCTCGTCGTCGTGCGCCAGATGGCATCCTCTTCCCCTGGCTTGGGGGACCTGAGGAGTTACCGAAAGGAGAGGGATAAACGTATGCATAGCCCAACGATGCTGCCGAAAGCAGCTATGCAGGAACATGCGAGGAAGATGGGCCCTCCACATTGGTGGAATAGCGCTATCCACAGAAGCATTGCCATCACGCCCTGGGTGATTGGCTTGCTTACGCTCGCTGTGGCTTCCGTGCTTGTGCATAACCATCCAGGCCCCTGGCCTGTCGAACTGGCATTCAGCCGAACTGTTCAGAGCCTGCCCTACTGGCCATGGATCCTCCTCATTCTTGACTTTATCGGCACGTTCAACAACCCTACGCCCACAGGTATCGTCCTGGGAATCGTCTTCACCGGGATACTGCTCCTGGGCTGGTATCGACAGGCCATCTTTTTGGCTTTGACCGTGGGTATCGGCAATGCGATGAATGCACTCATTGGTGATTACGTCGTTCGTCCGCGACCCTCCCCAACTCTTGTTCATGTCGAGGTTCCTCTCAGGTATAATAGCTTTCCCTCGGGTCATTGCTGCCATGTGATGCTCTTTTATGGCTTTTTGCTGTATCTGAGTTTTACGAGGCCCGTGCGCGCATGGCGTTACCGTTGGGCGCTGATCCCCTTGCAAGTCGTTGCCGCGCTCAACCTCCTGCTGATAGGCTTTTCCCGGGTGTATGAGGGCGAACACTGGCTCTTCGATGTCCTGGGTGGCTATCTCTCTGGCGTGCTCTGGCTGGTGCTGTTTATCTGCTTGTACCAATGGACAACAAGCGTACTGGAAAGACGGCATGCAAAGAGAGCGGTGATACACGCTCCCTCCGTCCATGGAACCTGACGTACTGGAGTCGCTCACAGACAGAAGACACAGTTTCTATTAAAAGGTGGAATTTCGCCTCTGTTCTCACCTGGCTCTTGACGATGGAGTGAGTATGTGAGCAAGGAGATTTGCAACTGTTCAACGAAATGGATGAATTTGAAAGGCAGAAGAACATGCAAAACATGATTACGCGCAGACACTCACTGGGGATTACGGCCATGGTCGTTCTCTTGACTATCCAGGCCATACTCAGGCTGCTCTTCAGTCTATCCCTGCTTGCAGGACTTCTGGCACCGGGTCGTCCAGTCATCGTGAGCGGTGCCGCAATTTTCGCTGGCCCGGCAGGTGGGATCTCTCTGATAGTGGCCCTCGCCTCGCCCATCATCGCTTGGGGAGTATGGATGCTGAAGCCCTGGGCACGCCAGCGGGTCGTGCTCCTGGAGATAGTTAGCCTGGGCATAGGTGTGTTTGAACTCATCGAACCCGGTGTCAACAGGGCAGTCTCCCTGGCTTGCATCATCATGGCCGCTCTGCTCTTGATCTGCTTGTATGCTGGTCTCAATAGACATGCTCTCTCACGGACTTGATATCCTCCCGTCACTTCCAAATCGAGAGTAGATACTGGAGTGCTGCCTATCCCAGGGCGGTTGTTGATCTCAAGGCCGCCGGGATGCGTCCCGGGAATATAGAACGAAGGCAGGTCAAATACCCAATAACCTGGTAGAGCAAGACCATCGCTTAATCAAATGATTGGGGAAGCCAGGGATGGGCTTCTTTCTTCTGATATTTTTTGCAACACAGCCATCGGTGTTGGCTTTGGGCCGAATGCCCCTAAACGGGTTAGCAGCGTTTGTTGTAGGGATGAGGGGCGACCTCCGAGATACACGAAATATATACTATAAATAAAATTAGCTAGGTGTCGATAGTCACTCGCTTTGACAGGCCCTGTACAAACATCGCTGTAACCAGGTGCCATGAGCGAGTAGAAAAACCCTTTTATCGAGTAGGCAAACAAGCATTAAGTAGTAAAGGATAATGATAGAGAAGTATTAGTAGGTAGGTAGTGGGATATTACTTGCCTGTGGAAAGGAGCGTGACAAGCAGTCCACTCGTTCATCTGCGTGAGAGATGAAAAAAGGGCTCGAACTAACCGAGTCCCTTTTTCAATAACCCTCATAGAAATGAACCACAACTAGCATGCTGGTTGCGGCCCACAACCGTTAGAACTTAAGCTTGTCGGACCAGGCATCAATCTGCTGATTGGCTTCTGTCTGGGTGATGCCGTAGCGCTGCTGCAGCTTGCCGACCAGTTGCTCACGGCTGCCATTGATCTGCGTGAGATCATCGTCCGTCAGTTGGCCCCAGTGCTGCTTCACGCTACCGCTAAGCTGTTTCCATTTCCCCTGGATCTGATTCCAGATCGGAGGATTGTTCAACATCTTCTCACTCCTTTTCTATCTTACAGAGCTTGGTGGGCGCCCTTCGGAATCCCCTCACAGACACCCTTTGGAATCCCCGCGACGCTTAGACGTTTCGGACACCCAGCGCATCGGTTGAACGTGACCGGGCTGTGTTTCTCAGGTTCTCGGCGGAACATCGGGATTATGTGTCCCTGGAGCAGCATTAGGATTGTAGGTTCCCGGTTGAACATTGGGATTTACAGTGCCCGGCGCCGCAGTCGGCTGCGCAGTTCTCAGGCGAGAAACAATATCATATGCTCTGTTCTGACGCATAATGCTGAGAGCCTGCTCTGGATTATCAACGGCTTTGATAAGCACAATGCTGCGACCTGCATCGAGTTCACTTTGATAGTTGCGCGCGTCCTGCTCCGGTACGCCGATCCTCATCCAGTCATCCGGCGAGCTTGTAGTGGCAGCCGTCTGGCTAAACAAACTCTTGAAGTTCTCCATAAAACTGTTCGATCCGCGCTGCACCATCCTGATCTGGTCATAGCTATAGCCAGCGTGACGAAGATCATCGATGGCTTTATTCGCTAGCTCATGATCTGTAAAAACGGCGATCATCGTTGAGCGTTCAATCGCTGTTGTGGTCATTGATGTTTTCTCCTTTCACCTTTGAAAGAACCTCTGTCATTAAACCTTCCCTATACACGCAGGAAGTCTGCAAAAGGTTACTTATCCATTTTCGACAGAATCGGCCACCTTAGAGCCAGGAGATCAAGCACAAGAGGCATTCATAATTCATTATTTATGGAATATTAGCAAGATTAGCAAAAGATTAGAACGTACTTAATGTTTTATTGTTGACTTGCAATATCTGATCTTCTTGTATATGCTAATAACAGAAATACAAAACGCAGAATTGTGATTCAAGGCTTATCCAACCAGCTATCAAACACATCCTGAGTCACAGCATTTGAAGAAGTGTTAGTCTCAGAGAAACGGAAGGAGAAAATAACCATGGCAGCTCTCGTTCTTGCAGATATTAGCCTCTCAGGCATCCTCTGGTGGATTGTGGTCGGTTTGGTTGCCGGTTTCCTGGCCAGCCTGGTAATGCGCGGTGGTGGTTACGGTATCGTTGGCGATATCATCGTGGGTATTGTCGGCGCCATCATAGGCGGTTTCCTGGCAAGCTTGGTCGGCCTAGGAGCCTCTGGCTTGATCGGAACGATCATCATCGCCTTTATTGGCGCCTGTATCCTGATCGCGATCCTGCGCGCCGTGAGCGGTGGCTTTACACGCCGCACCTTGTAGTGCTTGCATGGGGACGTGTTCTGTCCCGCTCAAAGTTCGTCCAGGCGGCTCAGATGAGCCGCCTTTTCTTACTCCTTCACGATCCTGTCCTGGCTACATCGCCTATCCGTTCTAAAGAGAAGCGCACATGTGGATGGGTAGAACGTATTTCCTATAACGTATTGCCAATGGTGAGAGAGAGAAGGTATAATGTGGACAGCAGCGTGACCTCCTGCCTCAAGGTGTTCGCAACGTCTTTTGCCAAAATCACCGGCAAAAACACGTGACATCATTTGCCGAAAGGCGTAAAAAACGCGCGCGACATCTTTTGCCAGGCCCGCTCACATTGCATGTGTATCGTATGAAACCCGCTGTAAGGCCGATGTAGACCGAGCGAGCGGCGAGAGCGTGACCGCCTGCCTTCCAAGCAGGCTGTCGCGGGTTCGAGTCCCGTCTCCCGCTCCCAAGTATAGACCGTCTCTGTGCAAGTGCTTCTAGCGCCAGTTGAGAACAACCAGGCGGCGAGAAGAAATGCAAGAGACGGTTTTGTATTCTGCAAAAAGGTGTGCAGCGACATACTGCCTCATAACCCTTGCGACATACTGCCTCTTTGGCTACGCGACATACTGCCTCGCCTCCTCCTCACCGCGCGGTTGTTCTCTCAAAGAGAAGGAAAGAGAGAACCCAACATGACGTCACACTCGTCAAAGCAACCCTCCGCCCATGTGACGGAAGCGCGCGCCGCCGCCCAGCGCGCCAAATTAGACGCTCAGGCACAGCGTCGTCACGTCGCTGCTCGGGAAACGGCAACACAGGCGAAACAAGCCAAAGGCAAGAACAAGCAAGCGGCGCTGCTCTCGAAGCGACGCGCCAGTACTCAGACGGTTTGCCAGAAGTCGAAGCAGCAGACTGTCCAGCTGTTTGCATACAGTTCGCCCCCTGCCTATGAAAGCCATACGCGCGTTGTTCGCCCTACCTACGATAGAACGCAATCATAACCATGGCAAGCACCATTATTCAGCATACTCGTGTCGTTACCCGGCCACGATCACCGTCAGATTTCTTCCTCTTGCTCATTCACAGGAAGCCGCACATGGAACGCGCTTCCTCCAGCTGGGCAGCTTTCAGCCCAGATAACGCCATCATGGAGTTCAATAATGCGTTTGCACATCGTCAGGCCAAGACCGAGACCATTGACCTCCCTGATCAGGCGGTTATCCACACGATAGAAGCGATCAAAGATGCGCCCAAGGTGCTCGGTAGGAATACCCAGGCCGTGATCACACACACAGATTTCGAGGACGCGCCCTGCTTTCCGCGCCACCGTCGGAGCTTTCTTGAGGTGTGAATCTATGGTGGATGCCGGTGTTTCCTTGATCTGATCTGGTACTTCACCCACGGGCAAGAGGGAGGCAACAGGATGCACGATAATATCGATGGCTCCTCCTTGAGGGGAGTAGTTCATAGCGTTCTCTAATAGATTGTCCAATGCCTCCCTCAGACGGCGATGATCGGCCATGATGCCAGGCACATCCTGGGTGGGTACACCAGAAACATCTTTGAGACGGAGATTGAAGGTAAAACGCCCTGGCGAGTGCCCTGAAGCATGCTGCTCTGCGACCGTAATGGCCTCATGTGCAAGGCGGGCGACATCAACGGGGAAGCGCTCGATCTTGATAGCGTCTGTCTCTAACTGCGAGAGCTCCAGGAAGCGCTCAACAATAATCTCAAGGCGATCACTTGCTGCCGAAATCGCTACCAGGAACTCATGTCGTTCCTGGCGCGAGATGCGACGCTCATGACGGAGCAGTGTTGCGGCATAGCCCTTGATGGCGGTGAGCGGACCGCGCAGTTCATGGCCCATTGTTGCCAGGAGTTCTGCTTTGAACGACTCCGTTTCCTGTGATACCAGGGGGGCGTTGGCCGGTTCATCCTGTGTTGCCATCTTACTCCTCAGTATTTTTCATTGGCGCGAGCTATCTGTTGAAGAAAGGCGGCTTCCTGTCATTGCTTCCCGCGGCGCCCGATACTCGGGAAAGGGAAGAGTGCAGGAGCCGCCTGCTTCGTTGCCTATGGTTGCCGCTTCTCAACAAAGGTCCTTAGCGTATCGGGTTGAGCGTGATGAGCATCAGCGCGACCAACCCGGCCAGGATCACTATGCCGATGATGACCGAATAGACATCCCGATGGATTCGCTGGAACATATTCCTCTCACTCACCTTTCATTTGCTTGCACTGGTGGCTGTTCTGCCTCTTCATGCGTGGTGTGATGCGCCTGATAGGTGTTCGTTTCACGACGGCGCGGCCAGGTGTCCTGCACACGCCCCATCTGCGCGAAGAGGATAAAGAACGCCACTCCGGTCACGGCGAGCCAGACCAGGCTTATCCCCTGGCCAGGCTCAAACAGGCCTGTCAGCCCACGACCCAGGCCGTAGATCCCAACCACCGACACGATCAGAAACAACAGGAACTCCGCACCTACTCGCTGGTTCGTTTTCCTTTCAGCAGACTGTTTGTTCATTTGCCACCTCCTGCTGCTTCTACGCCTCCATGCGTCGCCCCATGCCGTTCCGCAAAAGCGGGTTTGTCCAACTCGCCTGGCGTCGGGTAGTGGTAAATGAAGCGATAGAGCTTCAGATACCTGGGGATGTCCCGCACGCCTGGCACCAGGGGCACGATAAACAGCAGGATGGCCGCGAACAGTAAGTTCCACAGCACGAAGCCCTGTCCGGTGGTACCGCCTGGGAAGTACACGTGGAATACCGCCGGGATGAACAGGTACCATGGCCCAACGGGGAAGCCGCGCTCTTTGACCATCCCCCACTGGTCATCGGTCAGTCCCTGATCCACTGCCGTGTTCAGCATGTTCGGGTGGTCATAGAGCCAGATGTTGACCAGGTGGAATGAATGCCCCGGCTCAACCGCCTCGAGGTACTGCTCCAGGTAGCCGCTCTGAGCGAGCTGCAGATCCGCCTTGACCAGCAGCGGAACCGGGCCGAAGTCTCCTTTCAGCGTGTCGATCTTGGAGAAATCAGGGCTTGGGATCCCCGCGCTCATCTCACCACCGCCAGAGGCAGTGATCGTGCCCAGGGCTTTCTCATAGGTCGAGGCCCACGCCTGTTGCTGTTGTGTGCTGGCTGCATCGTAGGTGGCGACCGCGCTCTGCACATCCGATCCAAGCAATGGAGCGGCCTGGTGGAGTGGTCCCAGCACGAAGACCTGCCCGGGATCACCCATCCCGAACTCAGCGGCATTACCAGTCGAGGTAGCAGTGCCATCGAGTTCCTGAGTGAACGCCAGGATAGCTCCCCCGGGGTTATTCTTCGTGACGCTGGCGATGGTATCTTTGGGCCAGTTGGGAGACCCGACGGCAGCAGCGAGCACTGCTACCACCACTAAAAGCACCACAGCGAGGATCGGGTATTTCCAGAAGACGTGGCGGACCAGGCGTTCGGGAGGCCGATCGCTTCCCTGGGCCGCTGAGTCGCTCGCTGCGGGTTGTGGGATGTTCTCTTCATCTGCCATGATGCTAGTGCTCCTTCTTCTGATTGGACAGGGGCTTGTTGAGCCCTTGCAGCCGGATCAAGACGATGTGCGCCAGGATCAGCCCAAAGATGATTACCGGAATGACGGCGATGTGGATCGTCAGGTCCGCAGTGAAGTTCGCCGGGCTGAACAGGTTGAAAAAGAACGGCTGGACGAAGAGCATATCGTCGGAGTGCATGGATACGAACTGCGACTCCCAGTCGCCTCGGGCCAGCAGGCCGAAGAGGTTCTCGCCCATCGCCAACATAAAGATGGAGAGGCCAAGCCACCAGTTTAAGATGCGCCGACCGCGGAAGGAACCGGTGGCCCAGACGCGGAACAGGTGCAAGAGCGCAAAGAAAAAGAAGCCCTGTGCGCTCCAGTAGTGAAACGACTTCAGGAACATGCCGATAGGATTGGTGAGCCACCAGTAGGGACCGAGCAGGGCAAGTACGACGCCGCTTCCAGTCAGGAAGACAAACATCAGGAAGGTCAGCCCGCCCATCGCATACCAGTAGGACTCGGCATAGAATGGCACGATCTTGCCGAACATGCCTCCAAAGGGTTTGATATACGCAAACGACTCTAAGATGGATTTGAGGAGACCGTGCTCTGCTACACGGTGTGTGAAGGTGTCGAGTTGTGTCTCGTCAACTTCTGTGATCATCAGGAATACCTCCATGCTTTCAATGCGATGATCCAATACGAGCACGTCATGTGCTGGTAATAAGCGTAACTGCATGCGCCGAGGCAAAGATGTCAGTTGCTTAGTGATAAGTATTGTTTATGGACATCACAAACTCGTCACAGCGGCAGCGTGTCGTATCACGAGCGTCTCACAATGAGAAGGGTGGTAGTCGTTATCTTCCTCCGCCTGCCCAACAGGACGGCTCTCAATTATCAGGTGGTAGTGGGATGAATCGAGGTATGAAAGGAGGCGATGGGGCACAAATATATTTTCTATCATTATGGGTATACCCAGCCAACCGCAGGCTATCGATAGCCTGCGGTTGCCAGATTTTCATTCAGGTTGAGAGCCGACTTGAACTCGCTTAACGCCCACTTGTGATGGGCTGGTTGCCATACTGCTGACGACGTGCATCGGAGGCTTCCAGCCTCTCGCGCATCTGCTCAAAGGTGGCAGTGTCGATCTCTCCGCGGGCGTAGCGCTGCTGCAGTATCTCCATCGCCGAAGGACCGCTTGTCGGCGGAGCCGCTGTAGTCGTTTTCCTATTGAACCAGCGCATAGCTGCCCAGACAAGCACTACCAGCAGGGCGATCCAGAGAATGCCGCCCAGCGACATAAGAAACATGCTCCCCCAGCCGAAACCATATCCCCACATCATAGGAGTCTCCTCACTTTCATCATTTACCCGGCAGGCCTTTTGCCCACCGGTCACCAGGAAGGTGATATGCAAACGTCCTTTCCACTCTGAAGTATCGCTTGCTCCTATCACATTCCTGTCACACCGCTTGCCCGCAGTATCACAATCGTCTCACGGTATGCTTATTCCCCCAGGGATGGGAATAATCCCATCCTCCCAGCGTCGCCTCACACCGGGCTACCGCCATAGCGTCCTTCCCTTCAGGGATGCGGAGGCTGTCAAGACTGTGGTTCTATGATGCATCTTGAACCTCCTTCCTTAATGGATGGTTGTTCTTGCCAGACTCTCTACTATGTGCTTGATGACACTGACTAGTCAACACAGCTCCATCCAGGCACCCCATCATCTGCCCCTCTTTCTTATGTGAGAGCGTGATGCATGTCTGGGAGCACATACGGTGGGCTATCTACAAAACCGAGTCGGCGATCCAGTTCACGGCGCAACTTGCGCTCCGAGAGACGACCATACGAGAACGGCTCGCCGTCAATCAGGACGCCCGGCGGGAACAGCAGCCCGCCTTCTACAGCGAACCGTTGACCCTCGGGTGAACCCACATCGAGTGTGGAGACCGAGAGCCAGTACTCGCGCGAAAGACGACCCAGAATCTCTTTGGCCTGCTCGCAGAATCCACATTGTTCCTGGGTGAGCAGTAGGATCGCGATGCGCCTATGGTGCTCTCCATCCAGCAGCACATCGGTAAGCTCTTCACGCTTTTCCATCGAGACCCTCCTTCATATCAGCAAGCAGCGTCGAAATCGGCACATACATGGTGTAGTTGGGAGCGCCGCCGTAGTCGGCACGCCACTTGATGCGTCCATCGGGGCCGACTACGAGAAAGGTATGGCCGTCGCTGGATTCACCCATCATGCCATACTGATTGGCGTGATACGTTCGGGACACCGCCAGGCTCGGATCGGAGAGGACCGACGTGGAGAGGCCCTCGTCAGCGACCTTCTGTTTCAAGGCATCCAGTCAGAGGTGATGCTCACCATGGTATCGATGCCGAGCGCTCGGAACTGCTGCATATTCGATTCAATAGCTTTAATTTGTGACCAGCATGGCTCGCAGGCTATCCCTTCCTGGAAAAACACGAGCACTGTCTTGCCCCGCAGGGCGGCCAGATCAAAGGCACTACCATTCGTCGATAGCAGCCGGATAGCTGGAGCCTGCTCACCTGGACCAGGACTTCCGACCTCGAAGGGATACTTGCCTGCCTGATTCGGGCTGGCAGAGGATCCGTTTCCAGCATTGAGGAAGTAGATCACTCCGAGCACAAGAATCGCCACCCCGATACACACGGCTGCTTTCATACCCGTCCTGAACCTGCGGCTTTTCCCGTGAAATTTCCGTTGATGGGATGGCGCCTTTGTCGTTTTCGGCGGCATTCCTTGCTTTTTATACTGCTTCGTGCTCACCGATCTTCTCCTTCATGAGTTCATCGTGTATCGCCTCGCCGGTCAATGATTGATCGTCGTCCAGAACCTCGGTTTCCCTGTTTGGCGTTGCTCCCACTTGCTTGAGAGCGTGCCAGGAAAGCCCGCCAATGAGGATGAAGAGCACAAGGATCGCTGCCCAGTTGGGAAGGCAGGAGAAAGTGCCCGTCATCACTCGACCGAGGTGCTGTAGCCAGACAAAGAATGTCGCCTCCCAGCCGGCGGGTGTAGGCATGGTGGTAGAGGTGATGCCCACCCAGATCATCGCTCCTCCCATGAGCAGCAGCAACAACCCACTTAATAGAGTAGTTGTGCTGAACGTGCGGCGCAGAGAGCCAAGATGCCAGGTGAACGAGCGCGGATGAAAGAGGCGGCTGGATTTCCAATCGTAGTGCTCCCACAGCAGCGAGATCACAAACAGCGGCGCGACCATGCCGAACACGTAGGAGGTGCCCAGTCCGAGGGCGAGTAAGAATGAGGGCGCAACGCTGGAGAGCGCTATTACTCCTGCAAGTACCGGGGCGCAGCAGGAACTGGTGATCCCTGAGAAGACCCCAAGTGTGTATGTCGTCAATACTCCGGCCTTGCCACCGGCGCTTCGCCCTGGCATCGGCAGATGAATCTGGCCGCCGAATAGCAGATAGATCGCCAGACTAAGCAAAAGGACGCCACCCGCCATATAAATCGCGGTATGCTGCGACGCGAAGAGCTGTCGCAAGACCGACGCTCCCAGTGCGATGGGAAGAATGATCGTCGCCACGCCAGCCGCAAAGAGAAACGTCATCGCGACCAATCGCAGGCGATTCTGGAAGGAACTGGCAAAGTAGGCGGGCAGCATGAACGAGATGCAACAGGGCGCAAACAGCGCCAGCATCCCTGCCACGATTGCCGCAATGACTGACCCTCCAAAAAAGATGCTACTATCCATCACGGTTCCTGACTTTCATTCGGAATAAGATGGAGAAGCTAGATGGGTCCTCACTTTCATGGGTGTCTGTCTACGATCGCATCATCGTCTAGCTTCCTGTAGCAAGTGTAGCTCTGCTTGCTGAGGATTAGCTGAGGGCTTGCTGATGGATAGCTGAGATAGAAGCAGGCCTTTGTGTTGCTCAAAGGCTTGAGCTTTGTGCAGCGCTCTAGAGTCCGCTCACTTTGCTCTCCTTCAATAAATCGCATGCCTCCAGAGAAAGTTTCAGGCAAGCATCAGAAATCCCTCAGCCTGGACTCAGCTAAGAGTGCTATGCTTCGTAGTAGCATCTGAATGAACAAATAGGAGGTATTCCACGATGAAATTACGCTTTGTGGTTCTGGCTCTGGTTATGTTTGTGTCGCTGGTTGGGGTCGGTTTGCTCGCTCCTGGAACGGCTCGCGCCCAGACGAGTGATGATTGCGTCCATGCGCCAACCATCTCGTCTCTGCGAATATGCGTCCAGCATGCTGCGGACCAGGGCTTCATCGACAATCAGGGCGTCACCAACAGTCTGCTTGCCAAACTCGACGCGGCCCAGGCGGCACAAGACCGCGGGCAGACCGAAGTCACGATCAACCAGCTCGATGCATTCATCCATGAAGTTCAAGCCCAGGCTGGTAAGCACATTGACCCGATGCACGCGCAGCATCTGGTCATGCACGCCCAGATGGTAATCCACGCCTTGCAGCATGGGTAGCTAACGGAGGTGGCATAGAAGCGCCATGAGCAGTGTGTAGTGTCTGACAAAAAAATACAAACAGGGCCTGGACGGGAGGCTCAGGAATCCAGGCCCTCTCTCTTTGAGAGGAGAACATCTATGCTGTACCTGGCGGTCCTCTGGCACCAGCATCAGCCCATTTACAAAAACACAGCACACCCAACCCAGGCCGGGAGTTACCTCATCTCTGGGTACGGCTGCACGCTACTCAATGGCTGCCCTGGTGACCGAACACCCTGATGTTCACCTGACCATCGATCTCACTGCCTGGTCTTCTCTTCACACGAACTGCTCATTTTATTTTCGGGCTAAGCGCGCTTAAGCGAGGAGAGAACAACGCTGCTGTCTTCTCGCCGAGCACCACGGATACTCCCTGTGCTTCATATACATGCTCCTTCCTATCCTACACGGTGAATATACTGCGTCTACCTGAGGCTCTGCTGAGTTTTGACTGATAGTTGCCTGAGACATCTTCGTCCCTCCCTCGCTCCACTCCCAGCAAGTTCTGAGAGCCTGCCGCTATGTTGTCGGCTCGGGAATGTTCCTCGTTTCAGAGCAACCACTTCTTCTTTTCTCACTTGCGAAGAGTCCAGCCATCGTCAGCCATCAGAAGAAGAGCGAGGAGACAATATGTTACCAACGAACACAGTCCCGGTAGTCCTCAGGACAGCAGACAGATTGTGAGGGCTGTGTGATGGGGAACAAGACCTCTGTGAGACTTTTGTGAAGTGAGTGTCCGATTCTTGGGTAGATCGATAGAGCGAGAACGCCGCAGCCGAAGGTATACACTTCTTGAGAAATCGTTGCCTCTCTCCCCATGTAGTGCATATTGTTGGGCAAACGCTGGGGTCTTTTGTCGACGGCGAGCTATCTGGAAAACTTGATGTTGGAGTTGTGGGCGCACGGTCAAAAAGTATCTCAACCACAACTCTAAACACCACCTAAAAAACCCTGTTGTATTCGTATATCAATTGGAATTGAAGCGGAGGGTCAGGTACTTCGTCCATTTCTAAGTTCGGCTATATTACTTCGTCGAACTTGCGAATCTACCATCCATTAGGAGGGAGCCTATGGAAGTTCGCACCAGCACGTTAAGCTTTCCCCGTGCACGTGACATCGGACCACGCACAGAACTGGCAGCTTTCAATTTTCCCAGGCCGGTGCGTCAGGCGGTTGCAGGACTAGTGGGAACAGAATTTGGCTTTTCGCCGCGTGATGACCATCATTTAGGATTAGTAAATGTTCGCCTGTCAACCTCAATCAGTAACGACCTCGTCACAGTTGAGGGTACATTCGGGGTACGCGATTGGAGCGGCGAGTACGACGATGATTACGAGGGAAGCATCCAATTCGTACTGCTGGCGGAGTTAGAAACGGCGTCCGTTCCTTCCAATCTAACGATAACAGGAGTTGAGTACAACCAGGTAACTCAATTTTTCCGCTCCAAGCTAGATCCTACCACCGCACGACCAGACAACGCAATTGGTTTGATTGCAGGAAAGAACACTGTTTTGCGCGTTTATGTCGATATACAGACAGACCCGGCACGACCAACAATTGCTAGTATTTCTGGTTTGCTGGAAATCCGTCCCTCCGGCAGTGCTATATGGAACCCCATTCAGCCACTGAATGGACACATTCCACCAAAATCAGACTCAGCTATCAACCGACGCAATGCTAACGATACCCTGAATTTCCTCATTCCTGGGGCCTTCTCTAGAGGCGAAGTCGATTATCGCGTACGTGTGTTCGATGCTGCACACCCAAACCAATCAGGCTACACTAGCGGACTGTTTGAAGGCACACTGCAGTTTACAAACGTAGCACCATTGAACGTGCGAGGAGTTGGCGTTCATTACACAGGTATGGGCCTCAACATCCCTGCACCTACTATTGCTGCGCTACGCAGTACGTTGAGCTTTGTCCAGAAGGCTTATCCCGTTGGGCAAGTTTTTGTTACAGGCTTTGATGTGATTGACTACAATGGTGATTTCACATCCACCTCTGGTGGTGGCTGCGGCTCAGGTTGGAACGGCCTACTTAGCAAGCTGCACGATATGCAAGGAGATAGCAATGACATCTACTTTGGACTTGTGCCTGCAGGAGTACCAGCCAGAGGGTTCGGCTGCGGTGGTGGTGATGGACGAGTTGCATCAAGCCTGGTCAATGCCACTGCCGGCAGGACCGCTGCACAGGAAATAGCACATGCCTTTGGCAGAGAGCATGCCCCCTGTGGTAATCCTCCGAACCCCGACCCGAATTATCCAGTCTACGATGCATTACCCTCCGGAAGTATCGGGGAGTTCGGAATCAATGACGCCGGCGTTGTACAAGATTCTGCGGTCACATTTGATTTCATGACTTACTGCGGCGGGCCATCCAGGTGGGTGTCACCCTATACGTACGAAGCACTGCTTCAAAATTTTCCCACCGTTCTTACATCACCAGATGAGGGACCTCAAGCTATGCAATCTCTCAATGAGTTGTCCGAGGGCCAGTCAACACTTAGTGAGCATCTGTTTCTGAGCTTTCGGGTGTACCGTGGTGGGAGTATTGAAGTTTTTCCCAGCTTTCACTACCCATCGCTGCCCACCATTAAATCAGGGAAGTGGACTCCATACGGCATTGAGTTGCGGGATCGCCACGACAAGGTGCTGCAAGCACAAAGAGTCTGGCTAACCGATCCACATAGGAATCTCGATAGCGCCTCATTAGATTTTTTCAAGCCTCTTCCATTTGAAGAAGGCACTGCACGAGTTGTCTTCACTTGTGATGCGGGCGAGGGTTGCGAGCGGAAGGAACTACTGGCGGTGGATGTTCCAAGCGAGCCCCCAAAAGTGAGAATCGTGTCCCCTGAAGGGGGCGGGCAGCTCTCTGGCAAGGTTCGTGTGGCTTGGGAAGGCCAGTCCGATGATAAGTTGCTTCATTACCTGTTACGCTACAGCAATAACGGAGGCCAGAGTTGGCGTGTCGTTGCACCGACTCTACGAGTCACTGAATATATCGTGGACCTTGACCGCTTGCCGGGTGGGGAAAAGTGCCAGTTTCAAGTGTTAGCCACTGAAGGCATCCGCACCGGCATGGCAATTAGTAAGCCTTTCAGTGTGCCACAGAAACCACGCGAAACCACAATCATTTCGCCTCCCACTGGTGCAGTAGTCGTGCCTGGACAAACGGTGACTTTGGTAGGAGAATCGTTCTCACCAGATATTGGCTCTGCTCATCCATCTGAGATGCAGTGGTCTTCCGATCTCGATGGTCAGTTGGGAGTGGGACAAGAGATCAACCTCAGTACCTTACGACTGGGATTACATAAGATCTCACTCCAAACACCCGATGGCTATGGTGGCCAAAGTATCACCTCAATCCAAATCGAAGTGAAAGCGCCAACTCCCCGTAAACACACTTCATTGACGTATCCCGACCACACCTCGAAAGATCACGAGTCGGGTCAGGTACCTTACAACCTGGAAGGAGATGCTCAAGATGGAATTTAAGACCGATTCAATCAGCTTTGGCCGCTTCAAGGGATCCGGTCCTCGTACCGATAGCAAAAGTATCACGTTTAGCGGAACGGTTAAGCAAGCGACAGCAATACTCACAGGAACTGATTTTGGCTTTTCGCCACGTGATGACCATCATCTTGGGATGGTTGACCTTAAAGTCGATGCTAGCATCCTTCCAAGTGGAAACGCGATAAATGTGACTGCCACATTCGGGGTGCGCGACTGGTCTGATAACTGGGATGACGACTACGAAGGGACTGTCTACTTTGCAGTTCTTGCAGAGCTTGCTTGAGCATAGCCTCAGCGGACCACTCACAATGACCAGGCTGATCTGACCATCAATCGGTGGTCGTTCTGGTCCCTACTTTGACCAGCATGGGCTTTGCTGCTCAGTGTGTTCTCATTAATGCACCGCATATCGTAAAGCCCATGAAGCTTCCGAGGAACAACGGATACCGTTGTTCCTCAGGGGACGATTACAGTTTGTTAGTAACGACTCTTTCGTAATCCGCGTTCTATTGACCGTTTGGAAACTCTGTGTAATCCCACTCGATAAAGAAACGAAAGTGTTCTTGAAACGCAAAATTGGGGGAGTCGAAGAGACGAAAGCGGTCCATCTTCCTAGCTCGGTCTCTCTTTCCCATGTCCGTCACTGTTCCCAACCCTTGTTTCCTGTGAAGCAAAAAAAGAAGCGGAAATCGCAATGATCAGCTCCCTCGACAAGCCTCCTGGTGCGCCGGAGCCTGCGTCCCTGCATCATGGCGAGCGCATAGTCCAGATCGCACCAGGAGGCTCGGCAGAGATCGACTGCTCCGTGCGCCATGAACACCTCTGCTACTGGGCAGCGAATCATGTCGAACCCGATAGCGCCTTTGTGGGGACATATCGAACGAGGTAACCTGGGGGGTTGAACGGGAAGTTCAGAACAACAGTCCCGTCCTTCCGGACGCATCTCTGCGGATCGGCCTCATTGCGCATTGGTTTGACAAAGGCCCTGGTCAGGACTCGGTCAAGAAACTGGCCGATGCGGCCCCATTGCCAGTAGACCTGCCAGGTCGTATCTGAAACGAGTTCGACGGCATAGGCACGCTCGATACCCGCATCGAGCAGGACCTGGAACAGGGAAATGGTCAGAACTGCCAGTTGCACATTCATCCGGCTGCCCGCCGTCGGTTCCGGTGGCAGGCTAGGAGCCAGCGCCTGGTAGCGACGCCAGGCCTGGTCGATGGAGTGATCCACCTCACCGTGCGTGAATCGCCCCCGCGCAGACCTGTTCCGGTCTCGATTGCGCCCATCGGATGATGGGTTGGTAGAGAAAGAACATATTGATCCTCCTCCTGGCACCAGCCGTTCTATCTGTCGCCTTGTTTTGAAATCCAATTGAGTAACATCAGTACGACAACAACACACAGAATCACTAATGCAATGATGATCACATCCATAAATGACAGTCCCATGATCCTGTTCCTCCTTATTGCATCTTTTTCTTACGTGATCTCAGGCTTCTCATACCAATCCGCGTTCTAAAGTTTTACATTGATAAGGTGAGGGAAGCCGGTTAAGGAACGTAAGCGCTCAGGATCATCAGCGAGTTTGTTGAGCCCTTGGCAGAGCACCTCCATCAAGGCGTCGAGGGAGGGGAAGGCTCGGTTCGCAAAGTATTTTTCCCGCACCTCGTCCCAGACGTGTTCCACCGGGTTGACTTCGGGACTGTAAGGAGGTTGCTCAATCAAGCGGATGTTGGAGGGAATCACCAAGTCGTCGGAGTGATGCCAGCCTGCCCCATCGACCTGCATGACAATGAAGTACTTCGAGAACGTCTGGCTCACATGCTCCAGGAAGAGAGTCATCATGGCCGTATCGGCCGAAGGCAAGATCAGCGAGGTCATCTCTCCCAGCGTAGGAGCCACCGCAGAGTAGACATACACGTACTCTCGTATCACCTGGCAAGGGGCGTGCGGCCGGATTCCTGGTGGAGCCCAACAACGCGTAGATTGGCTCATGCGGCCAAAGCAGCCTTCATCTTGGGCCATGATCAGCACCGGACGCTCCTCCTCGGCTGGGCGCGTTGCGACTGCCGCTTCAACCTGCGTTGCAAAGTTTTTTTAAAGTGGGCCTGAGCTTGCGCGTCAGCCTTGGGGTGCCTGGGACGCGGCATCAGTTGGCGCCAGCCATGACGATGCAACAGGCGATAAATCGTGCTGTCATCCACCTCGTGTCCGACGCGCGTCTCAAAGGCCCTCCAGATCTCGGCCGTCGTCGCGATCAGACCTTCCTGAGCCTGGGCAAAGAACGGGGCGAGGAACTCTTGCTCTTCTTCCAGCGTCAGATACTGATGCCGACGGCCTCCCTTGCCTGCCGTCTCCACGGCCGCAACACCCAGGCGGTTGTAGCTGGAGATCACGTCATGCACCGTCGCTTTGGAGACTCCGCAGTGCCGGGCAATCTCCTGCGCCTTGCGCGGCTCCACCAGCGCATTATAAATGATCAGCCAGCGTTGCCGACACCAGGGGCGCGGGTCTGTTTTCAACCGGGTCTTCACTTCCTCAATCGAGAGATGTGCTGCTGCACGCGTGACTCTTGCCATATCTTCCTTCTTCTGTTTTGAGACAACACCTCTCTTATTCTACCACGGAATGCGGATTGGTATCAGAGCCTCTACGAGAAACATACCCGTTCTTGCTGAGGCTACGCTGAGTGGCTACTGAGGAGTGCCTGAAGCATTTTCTCCGGTTGTGATGCCATCGTGACCTGGTGTAAACGTCTTGTGACAGTGTTGTGATGTTCCAGCGTTAGAATCCCCTTGTGATTGAGGATGATAAGGCGGAACAATTGAGCACTTCCTCACATGTAAGAAGGAGGAAACCATCGATGCAGCATATCCTGGTCATAGATGATGATCCTGCTGTCATCAGCTTATTAAAACGCGGTCTTTCCTACGAAGGATTTGCTGTTGCTACTGCCACATCGGGAGCGGAAGGTCTTGCTATTGCGCGTGAGCATCCCTCGGACCTGGTGATTCTCGATGTGATGATGCCCGGCCTGAACGGCTTTGAGGTATTACAACGCCTGCGTGCGGGTGATGGACGCCTGCCTGTGCTTATGCTGACAGCCAGGGATGCGCCTGCCGACCAGGTGCAGGGGCTGGAGTCTGGTGCTGACGATTACGTCATGAAGCCATTTACCTTTGAGGTCCTGCTGGCGCGCATCCATGCTTTGTTGAGGCGGCAACAGGTCGAGCATCCCCCCATCTTACACTTTGCCGATCTCACATTGGATACCGGGAGCCACGTGGTCCGTCGGGGAGAGCGGGAAGTAGCGTTCACCAGCCTCGAATTCAAGTTGCTCCACCAGTTGCTCCTGCATCCTGGGCAGGTCCTCTCCAAAGATGTCCTGCTCGAACGAGTCTGGGGCTACGACTTTGATGCGAACATCGTGGAGGTCTATGTTAAGCAATTGCGACAGAAGCTTGAGGCTGAGGGCGAACCTCGCCTGATCCAGACCATGCGCAATGTTGGTTATGTGCTGCGGGAGAATTAGCCCATGTCGATTCGTCTGCGACTAGCCCTGTGCTATGGTGCGCTCTTTGCTGTGATTATCCCGCTGCTCACCTTCCTCAGCTATGCCATTCATGCTCGTGGGCAATATGACGACCTGGATCGCGCTCTGGTGGTGAGTGCCGGACACGCGGCTGCTGAAGCTGCTACCTCTATCAGTGGACCGCACCTGGTTCAGGGAAGAGGCGACCTGGAGATTGCGCTGCGCCTCTACAGCGCCAATGGCGTCCTGGAGGAGAGCTCCCTTGGCACCGCAGCGCTCCCATCCATTGATCCCAGAGCCGTCCTGCGGGCGCCAGCAGGTCCGGCCTACGACGCGCTGGCCCAACTGGTGCCACCACTGCTGACCCAATCACCTTCACCTGCCGGCGGCGCCTTTGGTCTGCTCGTGACACCAGAGCAGCGCTGGCGTCTCTA
>WNFD01002752.1_pt1 | contig 19332 bp, 16 predicted proteins | sample 5400491 | NCBI WGS metagenome assembly WNFD01 (sample SAMN13153343, study PRJNA577476) | soil metagenome | isolation source: 120 cm saprolite under Douglas fir tree site 2 hole 2 replicate 2 | place: USA:California | collected 2015-04-18 | reverse complement strand
TGGAAGCGCGGGCTCGTCAAAGTCATGGCCGAAGAGAACTTTCACCTGCGCAATGGCCGCAACTGGTCGAAGCGCATCAGTCAGGCGGGCGGCGAAGCCCGTGAAGAGCTCCAGCGCGCCGTCGATTGGATGTTTCCCTTGACCGTCGAGTGGTTTGGTCTACCCGACAACCTCAAGCAGCACAGCACGCAACTGGATTACCGGCTCAAGGGCCTGACCAACGACCAGCTGCGACAGCAGTGGCTCTCCACGGTCGTTCCGTTTATGGAATCGATTGGGATTCGCGTGCCGGCCCACAAGGACGCTGACGGCTACGTGCTGGACTATCCGTTTCCGTGCACGTTCGATGCCGACGAGAAGCGCTGGGATTTCAAGGACCCGTGCAGCTGGGACGCGGTGCTCAAGCGCTGGCGGGCCCGCGGGCCGCGTAATGCGGAGATGGTCGCGCTTTTCCAGGAGAGCTTCTCCAAGTTCCAGGTTCGCGCATGACTTTCTCCCCGCTTTTTCACGCCGGAGCGGGGCCCTTCGAGGGCGCCGCCACGCCGCCGCTCGAAGCGCGCCTCTGGTCGGCACTGGCCGAGATCAACGATCCGGAGATGCCGGTCAGCCTGGTGGACCTTGGCTTGATCTATGGGCTGACCGTCGACGACGGCCGGGTGAGCGTGAGCCTCACGTTCACGGCCATGGGCTGCCCGGCCAGCGACATGATCCTGGGCGACATCCGCGAGCGGCTGCTCGCCGAGCCAGGCATCAAAGACGTCCGTCTCGACGTCGTCTGGGACCCGCCGTGGACCTCGGCCCGGCTGACCGACGACGGCCGGGACGCGCTGCGAGCCTGGGGGCTTTCCGTCTGATGCGCTACACGCGCGTTCACACCGACGTTCACGAGTACGACGTCTTCGCCCGCAAGACCAGGGTCGAGCCGCTGCACCAGGTCGGCTCGGTGGTCGCGCCTGATGACGACCTCGCCATGGCGTATGCCCGCGCGACCTACGACGAAGAGCGCTGGGTGGAAATGATGATCGTTCCCAAGGCGGCCGTCATCTCGCTCTGGGCGCCGGGCGGGGACAGCTGAGCCTCTACTCGCTCGTCAAGAGCCTCGCCGATAACAAACAGCTCCTCGGGATGCGCTACGCGGAATGGTGCATCGCCGCGCCCACGCTCGAGGCCGACATCGCGGCGGCCGCCATGGGGCTGGACGACCTCGGCCACAGCCGCGTCCTCTACGGGTCATTGCGTGAGCTGGGAACCCCGGACGGCGCCCTGGATGATGCCGCCAACTACGCGAACGTGCCCTACCTGGACCAACCCTGGACGGAATGGGCTGAGTTCGTCGCCGCCAACGCCGTGCTCGACAACGCGTTTACGCTGATGATCGAGGCGCTGGCCAGCGGTAATGTCGACGTCTTGCGCAGCCGGCTCAAGAAAATGCTCCAGGAAGAGCGCTATCACACGCTGCATGGGCGGAGCTGGCTGCACGAGGTAGACGCCGGCGCGGCGCTCGACCGCGCGTGGCGGGAATCGCTCGAGTGGATCGGCCCGGAAAACGGGGACGTCGACGAGCTGCATCGCGCCGGCCAGCTGGCCCACGGCGTGCGCGACCTGCGCCGGCTGCTGGAAGAGCGGCTCGAGGGGCAGGCACCGCCGGCCGGGTCTCGCGGAAAAGCGATACATGCCAGCCAGTGGATAAGCCGCCGCCGCCCTGCCCGTTCTGCCGTTCGGCCGATACCACGGTGATTTCCCTGTTTGGCAGCCAGGTGATGACGATGCAGTGCAAGTGCCGCGCCTGCGGCAGCTTCTTCGAAGCCAGCAAGTACTGATGCCACCGCCGACGTCACAGCGAGCGCGATCAATGGTCCGGATGACGATGGCGGATATGGCCGAGCTCGCCGACAGGCGGCCCGGAAGTTTCCGCCTCGAGAACGCCGATTCGGACCTGCCGCCTCCCGCGCACGCAATCGACGCAACCCGCGACGCGGTTGGCGTGGACCGGTACAACAGTTACCTGCCACTTCACGGGTTGCCGGAGCTGCGAGAGGCGATCAGCGAGCGCTATCGCGCCGATCTCGGTCTCCAGTACGACCCCGATGGGGAGATCGTCGTGACCACCGGCGTCGGCGAGGCGATGCTGGACGTCCTGTTGAGCTACGTCAACGAGGGTGACCGGGTTTTGATGACGAATCCGACCTACAACGGCATGGCGCAGCGCGTCCGCCTCGCGGGCGGTGTCCAGGTCTTCGCCAACCAGGTCGAGGCTGACGGCTGGCACCTGAATGCCGCAGAGATCCGCAAGATGGCACGCGGGTGCAAGGTCATCTTTTACGGGTCGCCCTCGATGCCGACCGGCGTCGTTCTCCGGCGGGACGAGACGGACTGGCTTTGCGAAGCGGCGGTCGAGAACGATGCCCTGGTTCTGTTCAACGGTGCGGTCGACAAGCTCGTTTTCGACGATCGGGCGGTGGTCAACCCGGCGACCCTACCCGGGCTGCGCGAGCGGACGATTATCGCGGGTAGCGTGACGAAGAACTACAACATGGTCGGCTGGCGAATCGGTTGGGCGGTGGGCCCGCGCGAATTGCTGAAGCCGGTGCACGACGTGCATATCTTTAATGGCATCATGGCGAGCGGCTACTCGGAGGCGGGAGCCGCGGCGGCGCTCGCCGGTCCGCAGCAGTACGTCGCGGAGTCCGTACACACCTACCAGCTTCGCCGAGACGCGCTGATCGCCCGGCTGCGAGCGATCGAGGGCATGCGGCTGGTCGTTCCAGACGGCGGCTACTTTTTCATCGCGAACATCGAGGCCTTCGGCGTCACGGCTGGTGACTTTTGCCGCCGGCTTCTCGCGGAAGAAAACGTGGCCATCACGCCGATGAATGCCTGGGGCGCGGACGATTTCGGCGATCATCACGTTCGTTTCATCTTCACGAATGAACCGGAGGACCGGCTGGTCGAGGCGGCGAAGCGGATCGCCGCTTTTGTCGAGCGTCATTATCGCCATGGCTGAGCAGCAACCTCTCAGCTGCTTCTCGGTTGGTTCCGTTGCCGGCGCCTATGACGAGATCTACCTGCCGCGGATCTTCATCCCGTGGGCCAGGCTGCTGCTGGAGCGCGCCGCCCTTCGATCCGGCGAAACCGTCCTCGACGTCGCGACCGGCCCAGGAACGGTCGCCAGGCTGGCCGCCGAGCAGGTAGGTCCACAGGGTCGCGTGGTTGGGGCGGATCTTAGCGAGGCGATGATCGCGATCGCCAGGGCAAAGCCGCTGTCATCGGGCTCAGCAACGATCGAGTATCTGGTCTCGCCAGCGGCGCCGCTCGCCGTCGAGGACGGTGTCTTCGACGTCGTCACCTGCCAGCAGGGGCTCCAGTTTTTTCCCGACCGGGCGGCCGCGGTCCGCGAGATGCATCGCGCGCTCAAACCGGGTGGCCGCGTTGTGGCCGCGGTGTGGCGCGAGATCGCGCTTCAACCGAACTTCGCCGCCATCGATGCCGCCCTGCGCGAATGCCTCCCAGCCGACCAGGTGGAGCCCTACGCCGCGCCCTTTCGCTGGCCGAGGGCCGCAGAGCTGGCGGATGCCTTCCGTGAGCAGCGCTTCGCCAGTGTGTCGGTCGTCGAGCTGCGGCACCCACTTTCCTTCGAGGGCGGGATCGCGCAGGCCTTCTCGGCACTCGCCGCCTCGCCGATCGCCACCACGATCGCCCAGCTCGACGCGGAGACGCGCGCCCGGCTCTGGAGCGCGGTGGAACGGCGGCTTGCGCCACTGCTCGTCGATCGCCAGGTTCGGACGCAAATGGTGTCCAACCTCGTCGAAGCGCGTAAAAGCGCTTAGGGCCCCTACCCGCCCTCCCCCGGAGGTGGAGGGGAAACTTGACCGCGGAACCTTAACTGGCGCGTTAGCGTCCATTCATCTGGGCGGGCCACACTCTATTTGTGCGCTTCAGCGAGTGGGAGCCCCTACGTTGTCTCCCCGCTTTTCCACGCTGGAGCGGGGCCCCTACCTTGTCTCCCCGCTTTTCCACGCTGGAGCGGGGCCCCTGTATTGTCTCCCCGCATTTCCACGCTGGAGCGCGGCCCCTACGTACGCATGTGTGCGCCAGAGCGACGTTACCCACGTTCGGGCGGCTTAATGGGTGATGCTTTTGCCGTCTGCTGCGGGGTACTATCAAGTTAAATGATCGGTAAGAGGCCTGGGGGCGACTCGGTCCGCGCGCTGCGGGAACCGCTCCGCATGGGACTGACCGTGATGGTGCTGGGCGCGGCCGCGCTGTCTCTGCAGGCCTGGCTGTCAAACCGACATGTCTGGCGCACGGCCGGATTCGTCGCGGCGACGGCGCTGAGCAAGGCCGCCATCGTGCTCGTGCTGGTGCTCGTCGTCGCCGGGATCCTGGTCGCGCTCCGGCCCAAGCGAACGGTGCAGCAAGCGCTGATGGTCGTTGCCCTGGCAAACGTCATCCTCGGGATCGTGACCGGCCGTCCAGTCCTGGCGCTCGCCGGGGCTATCGGATTCACGCTCGTCGTCATCGCTCGGTCGCTCTGGTGGGAGCTGAGCGACACCCGTGCCAGTCGGCTCGGCCGGTTTGTTCTGCTTGCCGCGACCGGGCTCGTCGTCGCCCTCTTTCTCCTCGAGCGGCCGAAGGGTACTCTCATCGCCCTGTTTACGCTGATCTTTCTGATCGCTCTCGGCGCGGGGCTCTGGGGCATGATGCTCCTCGTCCGCAATGCACCGCTGCCCAGCAGCATCGGACCGCTGGCGACGGTCTACGAGGAGTACGCCCGGGCGGGGATCAGCCCGTTCACGCTCATGCACGACAAGCGCTACTTCTGGAACCGCGAGGGCACAGCGTACCTCGCGTATGCCGCCCGCACTGGAGCCGCGGTGGTCCTCGGTCCTGGGGTCGGGCCGGCGGCCGCCTTGGACTCTCTCTATGCGGAATTCCGTGAGGAGAGTCACCGCCGCGGATGGCGCGTCGGCTTCTACCAGGTCCCCGAAACGATGGCCGACGATTTCGGTTGGGGCCATGGATACCGCATCGGGTCCGAGGCGATCGTGGACCTCGACGGTTTGGCTCTCGATGGCTCTCTGATGGCGAAACTCCGGCACGAGGTCAGCCGCGCGCGCCGAAACGGCGTGACCATCACGGTGGTTCCCGATGCCGCGATAACGCCGCAGACCCGAAGGGCCATGCGCGGGCTCACGGAGATGCGTATCCAGAACAGGCATTTTGGCGAGATGGGCTTCTCGGTCGGACGCTGCGATGACGTGCCGGCGGTTCCGACCACGGTCGGCCTGGCGTACGGCGCGGAGGGTGAGCTGGTCGCATACGTGACCTGGCTCTCGCTTCCAGCCGCCCGAGGCGTATCGCTCGACGCCATGCGGCGGCGCGCGGATGCGCCCGGTGGCACGATGGACCTCTTGCTGTACACAGGCCTCGAGCACTTCAAGGGACGCGCGTCCTGGGCGAGCCTGGGCCTGGCACCAGCCGGTGGGCCATCGGCCGACAGCCTTTCCGCCTTCAAGTCGAAGTTTAGGCCGAGGTGGGAGCCGCGCTACTTGGTGGCGGAGCGGTTGATCGATTGGCCGGTGGTCGCGGCCTCAACGCTCCTGCTGCATTACCCGCGGCTGGCCCAGCATGTCACCGGGCGTGTGATTGCGCCCGTCAAGTGGTTGCGCGCCGCCTAACCAGCCTCCGGGCACGCGCGTCCAGGATACGGCCGCGCTCCTTCGTCAGGCTTTGGCCGCTCGGCGCGCTGCTCGCCCTGGCGATCGCCGCCGTCTTGTTCGAAGGCAGCGCCACCTGGCGCAGCCTTGACGGCGGGTTGCGCTCGCTGGACTTCGACCCCGAGCGCGCCCAGCTGATCGAGGCGTGGCTTGCTGGCGCGCTCTTCGCCTTCGGCGGGGCGCTGATCACGGGCCGTCCATGGTTATCGAGCGTTGTTGCCGTCGGATTCGTTGGCCTGACCTACGTGCTGCCGTTAGGGGCGAAGCTGGTGGAGCAGACGCCGACGCTCTTCGGGATGCGCGAGCGCGTCTCGGCCGGAGCGATCCAGCACAACCAGGTGGTGGCGCTCGCCATTGCCTTCCTCGCGGCCGTGGTGGCGGCCGCCGTCGGCGACTTACTTGGTCGGGAGGTTCGCCGTCATCTTCGAGACCGGCGCTCGCGCACCCGCGCAGCGCGCTCCGGCGTCCTGGCCGGCGCGCTGGTCCTGACGGTCGTCCTCGCCACCGGGGTCGATCCGCTGCTGCGGATCGGTCCGGACGCCGGCGTCTATTCGCCCGCGCCCGTGACTGCGCGCCCGGTCAGCGCTTCCGGACCGCGCGCCCCAGCCGAGCCCGTCCCCAGCGCCGGCGAGGTTCGATCGGGGACGTACCACAGCGTGGCCATGGGAGAGGATCGGCACTTCTACATCTATCTGCCGCCGAGTTACAGCCTGAGGTCGGCCGCCCACCGGCACTATCCGACGCTCTACCTGCTGCACGGTGATCCATCGAACTCGGGCGAGTGGCTTCGTTACGGCACGCCTGCCGTGTTCGATGCCGGGTTCGCCCACGGCGACGTGGCCGAGACCATCCTCGTCTTTCCCGACGGAACGGGTCACGTGACGGTGGCGACCCAGTGGGCCAATCGCCGCGATGGGCGCGACCGCATCGAGGATGCGACGCTTGAGCTCGTCGCCTTCGTCGATCAGCACTACCGCACCGCCGAGGATCGCCAGTTCCGCGTGATCGCCGGACTGTCGTCCGGCGCCTACGGCGCCGTGAACATCGCGGCGCGGCATCCTGAGGTGTTCGGCGTGGCGATGGGCTTCTCCGGGTACTACCTCGCCCAGGGCCCGGTCTTTGGCTTCGATCGCACCGATGCCGAGGCCAACAGCCCGACGATCATCGTCCAGCGCAGCGCGGCGGCCCGGACCGTCCATTACATCCTCACGGTTGGCGCCGCCGATCCGTACCGCGCCTCGACGGAGGGGTTCGTCCAACAACTGCGCCGGCTCGGCGTGCAGAGCGACTTCGAGCTAATCCCTGGTGGAGGACACGGTGGTCGTCTGTTCTGGGGCGGGCTGCTCTTCGGTCTCGGTGTCATCGAGCCGCAGTTGGCCTCGGTGCCACCGCCGGCCACCCCCTGGTGACCGCGGCAACGATCATCCGTTTGCGAACCGCAGTTTGGAGTTGCGGCCGATTACGCGGGACTTTACGCTACGCCCGCGACCTGTCAGAAAGCCAGCCGATGAAGGAAACGACATCGGTCGGCTCCCGAACCCCGGGCCCGCAAGGACCCGACCAGTACGGAGCGAAGGTCCTCCCGGAAACGGGCGGACTGGGCGGCGGTAAGGGCTCGTTGGGTCACACCGGCGGGTTATCAACCGTAACGACGGGTCGCTTCAATTTTCTACAGGTTCTGCCAGCTTTGCCTTCCCGAGCTCGGCAGACCTGTGCACCCTGGCTGGCGGTGCCACGCCCCCCTTTCAGGAATCTGGCTGAAACAGGGGCCCTTGTTTTCCAAAACTTAATGGACTATCGTCTTTAGGCGGCCTTTAGAACCCGCGGGCGGCGTCGCCCGTCTCGGGGGACCTCAAGGAGGGATTGATTTGAGAAAGCGCGGCCTGCTCTCGCTCGCGATTCCAGTCTTCATGGCAACGTCATTTGCGGGCATACCAGCCCAGGCGGCGGGTGGCCCTGGCGTCGGCAATGTTCCGCAGGGGGTACAAAGCGACTCGGCATACGCCGACAGCTACGCGGCGAACCATGTCACCAACGTCGATGCGACTACTCAGCAGACCAGTTGCTATACGCCGGAGGTGCCGTATGCGACCAGCGACGGGCCCAGCGAGGGGTACAGCGGCGAGTCGGCCTGCGCGGGGGCGTCCACAACGGGCGAAAATCTCGGTCCCTACCCGACCCAGTCGACCAGTAATCCTGGTTTCCCGGCGGCGACCCCGATGCTGGTAAAGGACTATTCTGAGTCTGATATCCGCGTCGATGTCACGAACCCGCTTCACCTGATCGGCTCCTCCAAGTGGTTCGTCAGCCCGGAAGGCTACAACCACGTTCTCGGCTTCTACGAGTCCTTCGACGGCGGAACGAGCTGGACTGTCCAGGGGCACATCCCCGGCTACGAGGGGTGGACGGATAACACCGACCCGGTCGGCGCCTTCGACGGGTTCGGTAACTACTACGAGTTTCTCCTGAACTATCAGTTCTTCTACGAGAGCGACGGCAGCCATAACTTCAGCCTCGCCACGCACAGCGAGCCCAACCCAGATGAGGCGGCGCAGGTGGTCGCGGTGGCCGTCCATCCGCACGTCTCAAACAGCAAGAAACAGACTGCGACCAACTGGATCACGACCCACAACGGCGGGCCCGACTTCGTGGCCACCTACGACAGCATCGGCAACGAGCCGGACAAGCAGTGGATCGCGATCGACACGAACCCGGCGAGCCCCCATTACAACCGGATCTATGCCATGTGGGTCGACTTCCACTTCATTCCGCCGGCGCCCTTCGTCTCGTACGCGGACGCCAAGGCGGACGGGACCCACACCGACTGGGTCAAGCCGATCGCTTTGCCGATGGGGCCCCATCATCCCAACGGTGATACGTACTTGCTTCCGCATGTCACGCCAGACGGCAACGTCTACACGACGCTGACCAACGAGACGCTTGTGAGCGGCTTTACAGACAACGACATTGTGCTCGACCGCTCGACGGACGGGGGAGCGACCTGGTCGACCATCTCGGACGTGATCACCAACGTGACGGGGCCGGTCTTCTGCTGCGACAACAACACGACCTTCCGGGATGGGATCTTCAACACGTTCACGACAAGCCCGTTCAAGCTGGCAAATGGGCACTATCCGCTCTACGTTTCCTGGGAAGACGACAGCACCGGCCATATCAACGTCATCCTGAGCGCCTCGCTTGACGGCGGCCTCACGTGGAGCAGCCCGATCCAGGTCAACGACAATGCCGCAAATGCCGCGGCAAACATCGACGAATTCCAGCCCAACCTGACAGCGGCTGCCAACGGTACGGTGAGCGTGGCGTTCTACGACCGACGGCTCGCCTGCCCGGCGGCCGGGACGGCCGCCGCGATGAACGCGGGCCTCGCTCTCGATACCGTCAATGCGAACTTCTCGGGTAACCTGCCACCCTACGGCGCATCCAACTACTGCGTCAACTCCAGCATCCAGTTCTACACGCCGACCCTTACCCCGATCGGACACAACATTCGGATTAGCGCCAACACCTGGGACCCGCAGCTGAACGCGCCTCACTACTCCCGCGCCTCCAGAGACAAAACCTTCATTGGCGACTACTTCGGCAACACGACTGGCCCGAATGGGAGCGGCGGCTCAATCGACTACACGACGTCCGTATCGACCTACAACGATGGCTCGAACCCCGAGTTCCGGCAGCAGCAGATCGTCGCCACCGTCGCCGTTCCGTAGCGGACTTAGCGAAATTTGGCCGGGGAGGAGCGATCCTCCCCGGCGGCACGTCAGGAGGAAGGGAATGGAAAGACTCGTTGGCCCGACGAATCGCTGGCTGAAGACGGCTGTCCTGGCCGGGGCCGCTGTCATCGCCGTGGCGCCCGGGAGCCTCGCCGCCGGGGCTAACCGAGGCCCCGCTTCAGGACTCTGGTCATCGACGATCTCGGCAACCAACACCGTGGTCAGCAGCCCCACAAGCGGTGGCGGATACCCGGAGTTCACGCCCGTTCCGGGCGGCTGCGTGGGTCCGAGCCCGAACAATTTCAACGCCAACCACTCAGAGTCGGAACTGGCGGTCGAGCCAGGGAGCGAACAGATCGTGGGATCCTCGAAGTTCTTCTTCGATAAGTTCTCGACTCGCTACAACTTCTATCTCGGCAGCTACAACATCAACGGCGGCAGCCACAGCAACGACATCATTCAGGGCTACGACTGCTCGACGACGGAGACGACGCCGGGCGTGCTCAACCAGAACATGCCACCGAGTTGGACCAACACGACGGACCCCAATCTCGGCTTCGACACCAAAGGGCGCGTCTACCAGACGATGCTGCCCTTCAACGCCTTCTGGACCAACCTCCATCCCGACGGCGCAATCACCGTGTCATATAGCGATGACATGGGTGCGCACTGGGTCACGGGAAATGGCGGGCAGGCCCTCGAGCAAGTTCCCAACTCGAGCTCCTTCCAGTTCGGCCACGTTGAGGACAAGCAATGGGTCGCGGTCAATCATTACCCGAACAACAACCAGTTCGGCAACCAGTTCCAGGATCACGTCTATGCGACCTGGGACATCATCGACGGCAACGTCGGCAGTACGGTCAAGTTGCGGGCGGCCACTTCACGAGACCGCGGCCTGAACTTCTCGAAGGCCACCACGATCGTCTCCAGTTCGATCGACCAGCTGCGCGACCAGTTCAGCCAACCGGCGGTTGATCCCGCGGGCAATCTCTACGTTGCTTACACAAACATTGGGACGAAGACGACCTTGGCCGACTTCTTCGTGACGAAGTCGACTGACGACGGCCAGACTTTCAGCACACCGGTGCAAGCCGGCTCGGCAAACACGATCGGCGTTGGCAGTGTGCGCGACAGCAACACCACCTTCCGAGACGGCATCAACTTTGCCTTCGCGGTCTCCCAGGACTTTCCGGGACACCTGTATCTGGCCTACAACGACTTCAACGGGACGCAGTACAACACGTTCCTGGTCCAGTCGACCGATGGCGGGCAGACCTGGAGCAAGCCGGTTCCGGTCAATGACGACATTAACTCCGGCAGCATTGCCGACCACTTTCAGCCGGCCGTCGCGGCCGGCCCCGGTGGCGCGGTGGCGGTTGGATTCTACGACCGTCGCGCCGCCTGCCCAAACGACAAGAGCATCATTTCGCAGGACGTCGGGCGGACCAACTTCTGCATCAATGTCTCGGTGCAGCCCTACAAAGACGCGGGTGCGGGCGCGGTTCCCGTTGGCTCGAACATTCGGGCGTCGAATGCGACCTGGGACCCACAACAGCCTGGCCTCCTCGTCAATGCCGACGGCTCGACGACTGACCTGCAAAAGCTTGGCGGGCTCGGCCAGATGGCCTGCGCCTCGCACAACGACCCCTGCCGGCTTTCCTTTATCGGCGATTACTTCGGGCTGGCCATTTCCGGCAACAACATCTACACGCTGTCCGTCTCGACGCATTACCCATCGAACGTGACGGCCGATGATGGCTCCACGATCTACTACCAGCAACAGGTGCTGGGCACGATCAGTCGCGCAGGCGCAGGAGTTTGACAGAGATCAGCGATCGGGGCCGATCAGCAGATAACACGAAGGTCGATGCAGGAGGGACAACGTGAGAGTTAGAAGTCGTTTGACGGGAACGGGCGGTGCGCTTGTGTTGGCCGCGGGCGCGGCGATCATGCCCGGGCTCGGAGCAAATGCGACCGTTAACAATGCCAGCTTGTCTCCGCCGCCCTTCGCCATGTCCGGTCTTCCCGCGCTCACTCGCGGCTCCAGTGACCGGCCGGCGTTCGAGGCGGCGTCCTTTGCCGGCGTCAGGTTGTCGTCGAGCAGGCACCGTCCAGCCGTTGGCCCGAACGTGAACGTCATCGGCAGCAACGACGTAGTGCAGCAGGCAACGATCAATGGGGTCTCGGTCAGGACCTGCAATCCTGGCGTGGGAGCGGCTCAAAACGAAACGACGATCGCCGCAAACCCGGGCGATGCCAGCAACCTGGTGGCCGGCGCCAACGACTACCGGCTCTACGAGCCGAGCGAGAACCGCTATGACGCATCCGGTGGCGTCTATACGTCGACGGATGGCGGCGCCAACTGGACGGCCGGCTTCCTGCCGGGACTCGTGCGGGCGAATTCGGCGGCGCCCGGACCGTACGAATCAGCAGGCGACCCCGCCGTAGCGGCGGGCCCGGCAGGAACGTTCTGGTACGCCAACCTCGCCTTCGACCGGACCGACAACGCCAACGCGGTGGCGGCGAGTCGCTCGACGGATGGCGGGACCACGTGGACGACCGGTTATGTCTTTAAGACGTCGGCAGCGGACGGGGCCAAGCTCTTCAACGACAAAGAGTGGGTCGCGGGTGACCCGACCAATCCGGATGTCGCCTACGTTACGTGGACCGAGTTCTTCATGGGCGCATCCGGCGCGACCAGCAGCGAAGTCATCGTGATCTCCAAGACGGTCGACGGCGGCACGACGTGGTCGGCGCCCGTGGAGGTTTCGTCATCTCCGTCACTCGTATCCGGCGACAGAAAGAACACCTCGGGCACGACCGTCACGGTCGACGGCTCTGGCGTCGTCCGGGTGACATTCGAGGCGACGTCGAACGGGCATGACTGGGTCGCTTACGCCACGTCAACGGACGCCGGCGCGTCATTCACCACGAAGCTCCTCGCGATAATTGCCGACATTCCGAGCCCGCTGCCCGGAGCAACCTATCGCAACGACAGCTTCCCCGCGTTCGGCATGGACGGCAGGACGCTCCATGTTGTCTGGTCCAACTGGAACGGAACGAACGCCAGCATCCTCTACATCCGCTCCACCGACGGTGGTGCGACCTGGAGTTCGCCGGTCAATATCAGCGGCTCGACTGGCGACCAGCTCTTCCCGTGGGTGGCGGCGGCGAACGGCAAGGTCTATGCGACCTGGTTCGACCGCGCGGCCGGAGGGGCCGATACGTATTCGATCTCAGGCGTCGCGTCGACCGACGGCGGCGGTTCGTGGTCGGCACCGGTGATGGTTTCGACGGCCGTGTCCGACGTGAGCCAGGGCAACCGATTTGGATTTCCGACTTGCGCGGCGAGCTTCGTCGGTGACTACAGCGGCATCACGGTTGACAACACCGGCGTAGCGCACTCGTTGTGGACGGATGTCCGGGTCGAGCCCAGCACGAGCACGGATCCGGGAGGCACCAGCCAGGATCCTTTCACCGCGACGCTTTCGTCGTAGCGAGCCTCGACGGGAGGGATGGCCGCGGCGGCGGCCGTCCCTCCTCGGACTCCGTAACGTCGAACCGTAAATCTGGGTAACGGAAATCAGCACCAGAGGAGGATCAGATGCGACTGGCAAAGGCGGCGACGATTGGCCTTGCCCTGGCGCTCGTACCATCGGCGGTCCTGGCAGGGCACGGGAGCTCAGGAGGAAGCGGACTGAGCTTCACCAACACCCCCTTGTTGAGGCCCGACGGTGGCAGCGAGCCGGCGATAACGATCGGCACGGACGGCACGATGATTGCGGGCGCGCTGTCCTGGCAGCTCTTTCAAACCAATCTGTGGAAGGGTAGCTTCGGGTCGACCCCGATCTTCCAGGGAGCACCAGATGCCAACCTCGAGCCGGGTGTCGGTGGCGGCGGCGACGAAGACTGGGACCTCGCCTCCAACGGGACGCTGCACGGAACGACGCTGATCTTTTTCTTCAATCCGAAAACCAAGATCACACAGCTGGGCGTCTCCGCGGTCAGCTGCCCGAACGCGGACACCTCGAACAACTTCGCGAACTGCACCAGCCGCATCATCGATACCACGCAGGCTGACCGACAGTGGGTTACCTCGCTGGGGAGCACGGTCTGGATCTCGTACCACGACTCCGGGAGCAGCACCCTGATTCATGTCCAGCGGTCAACCGACGACGGCAACACCTGGACGAGGGTGGGCGACCCGATCGTTGGGCAGGGTTCGACGACCGGCGATTCGACCTTCAACAACGACCAGGGCGAGCTGGAAGCCGATCCCACGACCGGCATCCTCTACGACGTTTACGCCGCCGGCCAGGCCAGTATCCAGAAGGGGACGACCGCGAACTTCAACCAGGTCTTCGTGTCCCGCAGCCTTGATGGAGGCCAGACCTGGACGGCGTCGCTAGTGTTCAGCGCGCCGCTCAACACCGCCCTCAATAATGTCTTCCCGGCGATCGCGGTCGATCCCGCGAACGGAGACATCTATGCGACCTGGTCCGACGCCCACACAGTGTCCGTGGCCAAGTCGACCGACCACGGGAAGACTTGGTCCGCGCCGCAGGTCGTCAGCAGCGGTGGAGCGACGACCGCGGTCTTTCCGGCGATCGCCGCCCGCAACGCGGTGGTGGACCTGTCCTATTACGGCAGCACCGCCTCCAGTATCAAGGACTCGACCGCGGTCTGGAACGTCTTTTTGGCGCAGAGCACCAACGCAGGCGCGAGCTACATCCAAACGAAGGTCTCCGATAAGCCCAACCACGTGGGCGTGATCTGCGTGAACGGTATCGCGTGCGCTCCTGGGACCCGCAATCTCCTCGACCTGTTCGAGGACGCGATCGACCCCGCGAGCGGCAAGCTGGCAATCATCTATACGAACGACACGCTCACGACGGATAGCGCCGGCAATCCGCTACCCCAGGTGGAACTGGCCCAGCAAAACTAATCGACATCTGACGGCGATCGACTCGCATGCGTCGGATCCAGCGGGGCGGCCAGCCGGCCGCCCCGCTGGTGCCCTACAATGCCAGCGCATGTGAGACGGTGATGGCCAGAGCCCTGGCGCTTGGATTCGTGGTCGGCTTACCGATCGCGGCGTCGCCGGGGCCGATTTTCGTTCTTGTCCTGCGCCGTACCCTCTCGCGCGGTTCGCGTAGCGGCGTCGTCTCGGGACTCGGGGTCGCAACTGGCGACGCGTGCTACGCCGCGCTGGCGGCCTTCGGCGTCGCTGCGATCACAAATGTCCTGTTGGGGCAGCGGCGCTGGATCGGCCTGATCGGCGGCGTCGCCATCGCGCTGATTTCTCTTCGGATGGTTCGCTCGAGCCCCCACCCTGGCCCTCCCCGAAAGGGGAAGGAAACCGAGGAGAAGGGTTTGTCGTGGACTACGGGTCGATGGTCGCCCTCACGCTCAGCAATCCGGCGACGGTCACGGCCTTCATTGCCGTGTTTGCCGGGTTGGGATTACGCGTTGCTTCCGGTTGGCCGCCGGCCGTTGCCCTGGTAGCCGGCGTCATGCTCGGGTCGGCACTCTGGTGGGTCGTGTTGACCGCGGTCGTGTCGCGCCTTCGCGAGCGGTTGACACCAGGCATCACGCGCGGGATCGGGATCGTCGCGGGCGTCGCGTTGATCGGATTCGGCGTGGTAGCCGCTTCATCGGCAGCGCAGGGAGGCTAGCTCTTGAGCTCGACCGGGATGATGGTCTGCTTGAGCAGCTCGGTGCCGCGCAGCACTTGCGCCTCCGCGGGGATTCCCACGGGCCAGTCGGTCAGAAAATGCTGGAGGTCCTCGACGTCTTTGATGGTGTGATTCGCCAGGCTCACCAGGACGTCGTCCGTCTTTACCCCGGCGTGCTGGGCAGGGCCGTTCTGATCGAGGTGGGCAACGCGGACCCCAGTGTCCTGCTCGAGCTGGTAGTAGCGGTTGACGCGGCGGTGGATCGGCCAGGTCTCACCCGTGACGCCGAGGTAGGAACGGACCACGTGGCCATCGCGAATCAGCACGGACACGACCCGCTGGGCCGTGTTGCTCGGCACGGCAAAGCAGATACCCTGCGCCATGGCGATGATCGCCGTGTTGATGCCGACCACCTGGCCACGGGTATCGACGAGCGGTCCACCGGAGTTGCCGGGGTTCAGCGCGGCATCCGTCTGGATGATGTTCTCGATGGTGCGACCGCTCTGCGCGCGCATGGTGCGGCCGACGGCGCTGATGACACCGGTCGTCACCGTCGACTGAAAACCGAAAGGATGTCCGATCGCGACCACCAGCTGTCCCACCTTGAGCTGGCTGGAGTCGCCCAGCCGGGCGTGGGGGAGACCAGCGCCCGACGCCCGTAGAACGGCGAGGTCGGTATGTGGATCCTTGCCGACGAACTCGGCCTTCAACGACGAACCGTCACGCAGAGTGAGCTCGTAGGCCTTGACCGCGCTGACGACATGGCTGTTCGTGAGCGCGTAGCCGTCGGGGGTGATCAGCATCCCGGTGCCAACCCCGCTGACGCCGACCACGGCGGGGCCGACCGACTCGACCACCGAAATGACCGCTCGGGAGTAGCTATCGAGGAGATCGACATCGGAGATCATTTGCTCGGTCGTACCCAACCCCGGCGCGATTAAACAAGTCCTTATCATGGGCGGCGATGGACCCGCCCGATTTCCTCAAGCGAATCATCGACTTCACCCGGTTCTTCGATGGCGAGAACCGGGACAATTACGACGCGGACGACGTCCGGCATTGGCGCGCCGTCTACATGGACCTGGTCCGCTTCAAGGAGGAGCTGCTCGGCCAGACGCGCGAGCACATCGAGCAGGTTCCCGATACCAAGAAGGAGCTGGCCGGGGTCGATATCCCGTTCCTCGAGGCGGAGCTCGAGCGGCTCCGGCGCGGCCTCGAGTTCTGGCAGTCGCGCTAAGAGGCCCATTGGCCCGGTCCGAATGGACCAATCACGCGTCGCCTCGAGCCACCGCAACGATCTTCGAAAGGTAGCCGCCAGATCATCGAATCGCGCCATGCGGCTTCCGATTCGTTACAAAATCATTCTGCCGTTTTCCGTGCTGCTCATCTTCGTCGGCGTGATCGGCACGGCTGTGGCGACGGCGCGGCTGACCGACGCCGCGCATGCCCAGTTCGACGCGAACCTGCTCCACAGCAGCCTCGTCGCCAACCAGTCGATGGCGCAACTCGAGGCGGCCCGCATGGCCGACCTGCGGCAGGCGACGGATACCGTCGGCGTGCCGGAGGCGCTGGCTGCCGGCGACCTCAACGGGTTGGTCCAGCTGATGACGCCGATCGCCGCCAATAAATGGCCGACGGTCGCCAGTATCCAGTTGCGGGTACTCGACAGCCGCGGCAGGGAGGTGCTGCGGGTCTCGGGCACACGCGTCGGAGTTAGCGCGGTCGATGTGACCGAACCCAACGCGTTCACGGCCGAGCCGGCGGTCATCAAAGTGCTGGCCGCCGTGACCGACGCGCAGGGAGAGCGACGGATTTTCCTCTCCGGGAATCGCGCTCAACCATTTCTCTATTGGGCCGGCCCGGTGCATGGCGTCGGGACCCGGATCGTCGGCGCTGTCCTTATCGGTGAGTCAGTCGCCGAGGTCGCCGCAAGCATTCCAGGATCCGCGACTGTCAGCGGAGCCGCCCTCTACGATCTCGCCGGTGTGCGGCTCGCCAGCACGCTCTCGAGCCCGCCGAATGCGACCGATTCGATCCGGCAGCAGATCACGAACGCGAACGCGGCTCGCATCGACGATACGCAGTCCGATCACGCGTTCGCCGCCCTGCTCAGCACCTGGGTCATGCGCGGGAACCAGATCGGCTATCTCGCGGTCCAGGCCAACGCCGACGCGCTGCTGAACGAGGTGGCGCAGCTCCGGCTGATCCTCACCCTGGTATTCACGGCCGCCGCCTTGCTGACGCTGCTGGTGGGGACCTTCACTGCCTCGATGCTGACCAGGCCTGTCGATCTGCTGGTGCGGTCGATGCGGGCCGTCTCGGGCGGCGACCTGCATCATCGGGCGTCGGTGGTTTCGCAGGATGAAATCGGATACCTCGCCCGGACGTTCAACGAGATGACGGCCAGCCTCGAAGAGAAGACGGCGGCGCTGGAGGAGACGACCTTCGCCAGCATGGAGGCACTCGCACGAACGATCGACGCCCGCGACCCGTCCACATTCGGCCACTCCGCCCGGGTCGCCGCCATCAGCATCGAAATCGCTGAGGCCATGCAACTAACGGCAAAGGAGCGCGAAGCCCTTCGCCGGGCGGCGCTGCTGCACGACATCGGAAAAATCGGCGTGGAGGACAGGGTGCTGCGCAAGCCCGGTCCGCTGACCGAAACGGAGTCCGCTGACATGCGCGAGCATCCACGGATCGGCTACAGCATGCTCAAGGGACTTCCTTTCCTGCAACCGAGCCTCCCCGGCGTGCTCTATCACCACGAGCGCTGGGATGGCGCGGGATACCCAACCGGGTTAAGCGGGACGGCGATACCCCAGTTGGTGCGGATTCTGGCGGTGGCTGATGTCTTCGATGCGCTGACGTCCGATCGGTCCTATCGCGAGGGGCTCGGCTACGACGCGGCCATCGCCGCCATCCGGGCCGAGTCCGGAATGCAGTTCGACCCCGAAGTGGTGACGGCTTTCCTGACGCGGCGCGCGCAGATCGAGACGCTGCTGCGACGGATGGGCAAGGTCGGCGCGACAAGCGCCAGGCCGGAGGCGGCATGAAACGCTTCCATCCGCTGCGTTACCTCGCTGTCCTTGGATTGCTCCCGGCGTTCGCGCTGGTGTTTTGGATGACGGCGCTCCTTGCGTCGCATGTCCCGGGCTTGGCCATCCTGGGGGTCAACGTCCACGGGCTTAGCCTGGCGAACTACGCGGCCGATTCCGCGCCGCGGCCCGCAGCCGTTTCGCTCCGGGTGGGCCAGGACGCCCAGCAGGACGCCGGCGGTGGCACCGGCGCGGCGCAGCCCACCACCGGCCACAGCGCATCACCGACACCAACGGGACTGCCGGCTCCGACGCCAACCCCACTGCTACTGCCGCTACCAACGCCGATCCCGCTGCCGCTGCCGACGCCCACACCCACACCACTGCCGACGCTGACACCGCTGGCGACCCCGACGGTGGGACCATTACCGGTGCCAACTCCGACCCCCACGCCCACGCCGACACCCCTGCTGCCGCTGCCGCCGCTTCCCGCGCCGCTTCCGATCCTGCCCTCGGTGTCTCCTGGAGTGCTGTTATAACGCCAGTTTGGCTAGCGGCCGACGACGTGCATGCGCCAGCCGCCGAGGTCGTCGGAGTCCGGATGATGGTGCATCTCGTCTCCCGCGGCGGCCCGGAGCAGTTCTTCGATGGCGCGCTGGCTCTTGATGAAGGCGGTGACGACCTCCGGGTCGAAATGCGTCGCCGAGCCTTTGAGGATTTCGGTCTTCGCGTATTCGAAGGTGCGCGCCGCCCGGTAGGGGCGGTCGGATGTCATGGCGTCGACCGCGTCGGCGACCGCCAGGATGCGAGCGCCGAGCGGAATCTCGTCCGCACTGAGCTCGTCGGGGTAGCCATTACCGTCCCAGCGCTCGTGGTGGTGACGGATCAGCGGGAGCACCGGATCGAGAAAATCGATCCCCTTCAGCATGTCGACCCCGATCACCGGATGCTTCTGCATCCGCATGGCTTCCTCGGGCTCGAGCGGCGCCTGCTTGCGGAGGATCGCGTCCTCGATGCCAATCTTGCCGATGTCATGCAGCACGCAGGCGCGGCGGAGGGCGCTGATCTCGGCCTCGGAGGAGCCGAGCGCTTTCGCCATGATGGTCGCGTACTCCTCAACGCGTTGCGTGTGGCCGTGCGTGTAGGGATCGCGCGCCTCGACCGCGGCCGCCAG